>LNAP01000874.1_pt1 | contig 33287 bp, 33 predicted proteins | sample 602601 | NCBI WGS metagenome assembly LNAP01 (sample SAMN02440304, study PRJNA202911) | soil metagenome | biome: Subtropical and temperate rainforests or woodlands; isolation source: soil samples (1 kg each in a 20% v/v slurry with milli Q water) were... ...
CAGCGGGTCGCGGGGTGGTCGAAATTGCTGCCCTTCGCCTCGCCCGGATGCTGGACCGCGACGAAGAAGGTCTTGCCGTCCGGTGTAAAGGCCGGGCCGCACATTTCAGCACCCTTGGGGCAGCCGAGAAAATGCCGGCTGACAGCGCGGCCTGGACCATCGATATCCGTTGCCCAGATGCCGTCATGTACCCCGAAATCGGTGAAGCCGTCGGTGGCGATCCATAGCCGGCCCTGCGGATCGAAAGCGATGTTGTCGGGATTGGCGAACCAGCCATTCGCCGTGACGTCGGCGCCGTATTTCGCCCCTTGCGCGGCATCGGCCGGATCGCCCGCCAGGATGAAAGCATCCCATTCAAAAGCGGCTGCGGCATGGTCACGCCTGCCGGCGGTTTCCGGCGGTGTCAGTTCCAGGATCTGGCCCCATTTATTGTCGGCACGGGGATTGGCGCCGTCGACCTCATCCGCCTTGCGCTTGTCGTTCTTGGTCAGGACGACATAGACACGACCATTCTTCGGGTCGGTTTCGATATCTTCCGGGCGATCCATCTTCGTCGCCTCCAGCAGACCCGCCGCACGGCGCGCCTCGATCACCACATCGGCCTGCGACTTGAAGCCATTGGCCTCCGTCAGCGGTCCGTCGCCATGTACCATCGGCAGCCAGGTGAGCTTGCCGTCGGCGTCGAACTTGGCCACATACAAGATACCGTCATCCAGCAGCGCCGCATTCGCCTTGCCCTTGGCCGGATCGAAGCTGCCGTTGCTGACGAATTTATAGACATGCTCGAAGCGCTCATCGTCGCCGGTATAGACGACGATGCGGTTGTCATGATTGACCACCACCGTCGCCGCCTCATGCTTGAAACGGCCGAGCGCCGACCGTTTCACCGGGACGGATGCACTGTCATAAGGATCGATCTCGACGATCCAGCCGAAACGGTTGGGCTCGTTCGGTTCCTTGGTCACGTCGAAACGGGCTTCGAATTTACCCCAGCCGTAAGACGGCTCGCCCTTGATGCCCAGACGCTTGTAGTTCTCGGCTTCCGGCGAGCCGGCGGGGTCGCCGCCGAAATACTGGTTGAAATTCTCCTCCGCCGTCAGGATCGTGCCCCAGGGTGTCACACCGCCCGAGCAGTTGTTGAGCATGCCAAGAATCTTAAAGCCGCTGGGATCGGCATTGGTCTTCAGGCGATCATGGCCGGCAGCGGGACCGGAGATGGTCATCTCTGTCGCGGCGGTGACGCGCCGGTTATAGGGGCTGTCGCCCACGACCTGCCACTGGCCGCCGACCTTGCGGATCTCGACGATGCTGCCGCCATGGGCCGCCAGTTCGATCGCCGTACTTTCAGCCGTGGTCCCTTCCAGGCCGGCCTTTTCATCCGCAAGACCGGGGAACATCAGATGCGGAATGGTGTATTCATGGTTGCTCCAGAGCAATCCATGATCGGAACCGTTGGCGCCCAAAGGCAGCGGCAGATAGCCGATGAAGTCGTTGTTATAACCGAATTGCATGGCCTGGGCCGCGGCACTCTGCTTCAGCGGATCGAATTCCGGCGCCTGAGCCAGAACCTTGTCGCCCCAGCGCAGCAGCACCTGCGCCTGATAGCCGGTCGGCACATGCAGGTTCTCGTCATAGAGGTGCGGAATTTCCTCGAAGCCCAGCGTTGAGCTTTGCGCCGCTGCCGCGGGCCTGCTCAGCCGGCCGAACAACCCGCCACCCAAGGCGGCAATCGCGGCGGAACCCGCCAGGCCCTTCAAGGCCGCCCGCCGGCTCAACCGTTCCGCAACGATCTCGCGAAAGGCCGGTGCCGCACTGTTATTGGATGGAGCTCTGTCATCCTCGTCGTGAATGACGGCCGGAATGCGATAATGCCGATCTTCAGTCATGCCAATCTCCCTCAACCCGTTGATCGCCAAAGATCACGTGCTGAGTCTTGATCCAGCACGGGCCCCGATCTTTTCAGCGAAGAGATTGGTTGTATCGGCGGCCGAAGTCAGTCCTATTTCAGGCATATGTCGGATCAATGACAGTCAGATTTCTGGCGAGCCCATGGCGGTTCCAGCGTCCTTGACGTGATCGTCCGCAAGTGCCCAGAGTGAATACAGGCATATTCATGAGAGAAGCAACATGGCTGCAGAACCTCCTATCCTGGTGACCGGTGCCGCCGGCAATGTCGGTGCGGTCGGACGGACCCTGACGGAAATGCTCCTCTCGCGCGGCAAAAAGGTCCGCGCCATGGTGCGGCGGGAAGATGACCGCTCGGCGGCGCTGGCGCAACTGGGTGCGGAGGTCGTGACCGGCGATCTGCTCGACCTCGGCGATGTGCATCGCGTGATGGAAGGCTGCCGCCGCATCTATTTCAGCATGTCGGTCTCGGCGCCCTATCTGGAAGCCACCGTCAATACGGCCGCCGTCGCCAAGCATCAGGGGGTCGAGGCGTTTGTGAACATCTCGCAGATGACCGTCTCCCAGATGAGCGTCACCGAAACGACGACAAGCCCGCAGCAGAAGCAGCATTGGCTCGCGGAACAGGCTTTGAACTGGTCGGGGCTGCCCGTCATCCATGTGCGCCCGACCGTTTTCATGGACGGATTCTTTCTCCTATTCTGCGCCAAGGGCGTTCGCGAGCAGGGAAAATTGGCGCTGCCCATGGGGAACGGCAAGACATCGCCCATTGCGGCATATGATGTCGCGCGCGTCATGACGGAGATTCTCATCGATCCGCAGCCGCATATCGGTGCCGTCTACGAACTCACCGGCCCGCAATCGCAAGACATGGATGGCATCGCCCGCGACTTCTCCGAGGCGCTGGGACGGAAGATCGTCTACGAGAACGTGCCCTGGGAACCCTGGCGCCAAGCCCTCATCGACGGCGGCCTGCCGATCCATGTCGTCGAGCATCTGGCGACGATGGCCAAGCTCAATCAACAGAACCGCTACGACCGGATGACGGATGACGTGAAGAAACTCACCGGGCAGGCGCCGATGTCGATCCGCGATTTCGTCGCGAAGAATGCCGCTGCCTTCTCAAAAGCGTGAATTGAGTATGGGTCGCCGGGCGGTGCCGCTTAGCCGCCCAGCCTACTTGCCGGAACGCTTTCACGCATGGTCAGGGAACGATTGTCGCATCACGGCGTGATTTGCGACCGCCGGCCGGCCCACGGAAGACAAGCAGCCCTGCAGCCGCAATCAAGACGATACCGATAACGGTCGCGACGTCGGGGACATCGGAAAAGATCACGAAACCCCAGAAGGTCGCGAAGATCAGATAGGCATAGTCAAAGGTCGCAATGATCGCCGGTGAGGCGGATTGATATGCCTTTGCCAGGCCGAGACTGATGGCTACTATCAGCGTCGCCAGTATCGCAATGAGGCCGCAGTCGCGTACGCTCATCTGCGTCCAATAGTCGAACAGGAATGGGTAGCGCGCGATATCCGCCGCCACCGGTTGCCAGATGGAGATGACCACCATTGCCACCGTACCGGCCATCAGGAGCGACAGGTTCAACGCCAGGGCCAGTGCGATCGGTGGTTCCTCCCGGCATTTCGATCGTGTCAGGATCGCCGCCAGCGCATAAAAGGCGGCCGCGATCACAGGCGCCAGCGCGACAAGGGAAAACCCCGCCGTGGCCGGACGCAACATCACCAGCACCCCGATGAAGCCCAGCGCGATGCCAGCCCAGCCCCGGGGACGCACCGGCTCGCCGATCAGCAGCGCCGAAAACAATGCGATGAACAGCGGTCCGGTATAGAGCGCGGCTGCAAGGACGGACAGGCTCAGCACCGGCGCCGCCGCATAGATCGCCATATACATGAATGTCAGCAGCAATCCGCGCAACAGGACCCACCCCTTGACCGCTGCCGCAAAACATTGCCGGCGGCCGGAGAAAAAATGGCCAATGCGGGAATAACGAGCAGCGACCGGAGTATATAGATCTGCCAGAGCGGCATGCTGGCGCTCGCGAATTTCACGATGGCATCTGCCAGCGACATGGCCAGGACAGTCGCCAGGATCGTGGCGATTCCAAGCACCGGCTGGTCTCGCCATTTCTCCGTATTTCCCATTGTCGCCCCTCCGCCCGAATGACAGGTCAGGAAAGGCATAGAGGAGGATAATTATTTCGTATACTATTCATAATATAAATTGATTAGTAAGGAAAACAACCTAATGAGAAGGCTGCCGGTAAGCGGGGTGGAGATTTTTCTCACGGTTGCAGAACACGGCTCATTGCGGGCCGCTGCCGCGGCGCTCGGCGTCCAGCCGCCCGCCATTAGCCAGCAGTTGAAGATTTTCGAGGAACAGATCGGCGTCAGCGTCTTTACCCGGACGACCCGTTCGGTGCAGCTGACGGATGCCGGCCGGGCCTTGCTGAGGCGGGCCCGCCCCGCGATCGCCGAACTGAGCGGCGCCCTTGAAGAGGCTCGCGGGGTCGGTCACGCGACGAAAGGCTCGCTCCGCATCACCCTGCCCTACCGCGCCTATCAGCTGAGTATCGCCCCGCAACTGGCTGCCTTTCAGCAGCAATATCCCGATGTTGAGCTGGAACTATCGTTCGATGAAGGCTTCGTCGACATTGTCGCCGAGCGCTTCCATGCGGGCATCAGGCTCGGTGATTGCCTCGATGACAATATGATCGCGGTCCGCCTCACGCCGCCCCTGCAAGGTTCCTATGTCGCGTCACCCGCATATTTCGCAAGCCACGGCTATCCCCGCGAGCCCCGCGACCTGCTTCGGCACAACTGCATTCGCTATCGCTTCGTCGGCTCAAAGCGCATCGCCGAGTGGCAGTTCCTCGGCCCCGACGGCGTCTACACCGTGGACGTCAAGGGAAGCCTGATCTTCAACAGTTTCCGGTCCGTCATCCAGGCAGCCCAGAGCGGGCTGGGCATCGGCTGGTCGCTGCGCGACGGCGTGGCGGACGAGCTGGCATCCGGCAGCCTGGAGAGCATCCTTGATCCCTATATCGTCGAGCGGCCCGGCTTCTTTCTCTATTATCCGAAAGAACATGCGCGCCTTGAAATCCTGCGGCTCTTCATCGAGTTCATGAAGGCGCGACGCCTGCTGGACACCAGCCTCGTTCACCCTCGCACCGCCGCGCGTTAAAAGGGCTCCAGCACACCTTCGCGGATCGTCACGATGCGGTCCATCTTCTTGGCGATCTCGAGATTATGGGTGGCGATCAGGGCCGCGACGCCGGTATCGCGCACCAGCGAGAGCAGCAAGGCGAAGACCTCTTCCGCGGTATGAATGTCGAGATTGCCGGTCGGCTCGTCGGCCAGCAGGATGGCCGGTTCGTTGGCCAGGGCCCGGGCGATGGCCACGCGCTGCTGCTCGCCGCCCGATAATTTGGCCGGGCGGTGATCGAGGCGCTTGCCCAATCCCACATGGGTCAGCAGGTCCGCGGCGCGCGGCTTCGCCGCCGATCGCGACCGGCCGGCGATCATCTGCGGCAGCACGACATTTTCCAACGCGGAAAATTCCGGCAGCAGGTGATGGTATTGATAGACGAATCCCATGGTCGTACGGCGCAATGTCGTGCGCTGGGCATCGTTCATCGCGCTGGTTGATTGACCGTTGATGACGACATCGCCGCCGATCGCCTGTTCCAGCAGGCCGGTGATATGCAGCAGCGTCGATTTACCGGCACCAGACGGGCCGATCAGCGCCACCATCTCGCCGCGATAGACCTCCAGATTGGCGGTGGTGATGACATCGAGCTGGCCGTTGCTCTGCTTAAAGCTCTGCTTGATGCCGCGCAGTTCCAGCACCGGCTGTCCGGTGCCGTTACCGCCGCGTCCATTCACTCTATTCATAACGCAGCGCCTCCACCGGATCGAGACGTGCCGCGCGCCAGGCCGGATAAAGCGAGGCCAGCAGGGTCAGTCCCAGCGACATGCAGACAATCAGCAGAACCTCCATCGGATCGACGATGGCCGGCAGCTTGGAAAGGAAATAGATCGTCTGATCGAAGAGATTGGTGCCGGTGAAGCCTTCCAGGAAGCGCCGGATGCTTTCGATGTTGCGGGCGAAAGCGACACCGAGCAGGCAGCCGGCCGCCGTGCCGATGATGCCGATACTGGCGCCCGATAGCAGGAAGATGCGCAGGATGGTACCGCGCGAAGCGCCCATGGTGCGCATGATGGCGATGTTCCGCCCCTTATCCTTCACCAGCATGATCTGGCCGGAAATGATGTTAAAGGCGGCGACGATGATGATCAGCGTCAGGATCAGGAACATCACATTGCGTTCGACCTGGACCGCATTGAAGAATTCGGCATGGGCACGCTGCCAGTCGGTCAGGCGATAACCCGGCCCCAGGGCCGTATCGAGGCCATCGAGCACGCCTTCGATGTGATCGGGGCTTTTCGCCATGATCTCGATGGAGGTCGCGGCCGCCGGCACCTTGAAATAGAGCTGGGCCGCATCCAGCGGCAGGAAAATATAGCCGCTGTCATATTGATACATGCCGATATCGAAGATGGCGCCGACCGTATAGGTCTTCATGCGCGGAATGGCGCCCATCATGGTGGCCGTCGTCTGCGGCGAGATCAGCGTGATCTCGCTGCCGATGGTGAGGCCCATCTGCTCCGCCAGCCGGGCGCCGATCATCGCCGTGTCTTCCTGGCTGAGCGCATCGATCGAGCCCATGACGACATGGTCGGCCAGCTGTTTGCGCGCCTTCAGATCCTCGACCTTCATGCCGCGGACGATGGCGCCGCTGCCGCCATTCGATGCCGTCACGAAGACCTGGCCTTCGACGATGGGCGTCGCCGAGACGACGCCGTTCACCTTCAGCAATTTCATCGCCAGCTCATCGTAATGCGGGATCGGTCCCGACAAGGCGGTGACGGCCACATGGCCATTGATGCCGAGGATGCGGCTCATCAGTTCGGCACGGAAGCCGTTCATCACCGACATGACGACGATCAACGTCGCCACGCCCAAGGCGATACCCAAGAGCGAGAAGCCGGCAATGACCGAGATGAATCCTTCCTCGCGGCGCGCGCGCAGATAGCGCATCGCCACAAGGCGTTCAAAGGCGTTGAAAATCATTTATTTGGCGATCCGGTTCAGCGCGGCCTCGATGGTGAGTTCCAGTTTTTCGCCGCTGGCACGGTTCTTCAATTCGACCTCGCCCTTGGCGGCACCGCGCGGCCCGACGGTGAGCTGCCAGGGCAGACCGATCAGGTCCATCTCGGCGAACTTGGCACCGGCCCGCTCGTCGCGGTCGTCATAGAGCACCTCGACACCGGCCTTCTGCAGCTTGCCATAGATATCGTCCGCCACCTTGGTGCTGGTCTCGTCGGTGACCTTCAGATTGATCAGCCCGACCTTGAAGGGCGCCACGGATTCCGGCCAGATGATGCCGTTCTCGTCATGGCTGGCCTCGATAATGGCGCCGACCAGGCGCGAGACGCCGATGCCGTAAGAGCCCATATGGACCGTGACGGGCTTGCCGTCCTTGTCCTGCACCTGGGCCTTCAGCGGCTCGGAATATTTGGTGCCGAAGTAGAAGATATGGCCGACCTCGATGCCGCGTGCCTCGACGCGGCGATCCGCCGGGATGGCGTCGAAGGCAGCGGTATCGTGCTTCTCTTCGGTCGCGGCGTAATCCGTGGTCCAGGCCTTGACGATCGGTTCGAGATCGCTGTCGTAATCGAGATCCATCGACAGCACATCGCGGTCGAGGAAGCTCTTGTTGCAGAAGACCTGGCTCTCGCCGGTATCGGCCAGGATGATGAATTCATGGCTGAGATCGCCGCCGATGGGGCCGGTATCGGCCGCCATCGGAATGGCCTTCAACCCCATCCGCGCATAAGTGCGCAGATAGGCGACGAACATCTTGTTATAGGCCCGCTTGGCGCCGGCATAATCGAGATCGAAGGAATAGGCATCCTTCATCAGGAATTCGCGGCCGCGCATCACGCCGAAACGGGGACGCACCTCGTCGCGGAATTTCCACTGGATGTGGTACATGAGCTTCGGCAGGTCGCGATAGCTGCGGATCGAGTTGCGGAAAATATCGGTGATCAGCTCTTCATTGGTCGGCCCATAGAGCATGTCGCGCTCATGACGGTCGGTGATGCGCAGCATCTCCTTGCCGTAATCGTCATAGCGGCCGGATTCCCGCCACAGATCGGCCGACTGGATGGTCGGCATCAGCAATTCCTGGCAGCCGGTGCGGTCCTGTTCTTCCCGCACGATCTGCTCGATCTTCTTCAGGACCTTGAAACCCAGCGGCAGCCACGAATAGATCCCGGCGCTGGCCTGGCGGATCATGCCGGCGCGCAACATCAGCCGATGGGAAACGATCTGGGCCTCGGTGGGATTTTCCCGCAACGTCGGCATGAAGAACTGGGACGAACGCATTGAGCCTCGCTTCTGGCGATAAATCGAATAGTCGCGGGACTTTAGGCAAACAGCCTGTCTCTGTCCACGGCGCTGTTCAGCCATCCGGCTGCCAGCCGGTTTACGTCGCCCCCTCACCCCGGCCCTCCCCCGCGAGGGGGGAGGGAGCGCTGTGGTCACGTCCTTCAAACAACAGCCATCGTTACGGCGGTACGATCAGTTGAAAGCTGTTGCAAACGCTCGGTGAACTCCCTCCCCCCTCGCGGGGAAGGGTTGGGGTGAGGGAGCATCCATACTCGGTTCAACGTAAAGAAAGCCGCGGTCCTATTGCGGCGTGACGCCGCGGTCCCGACACATCGCCGCCAAAGCGGCATTGTCGTCGGGGGTCAAAGGCTGGCCGTTGAAGCTGACCTGGTCGCCGGTGACGCTGACGACGCCGACCTCGGCCGTCGACTGCCACAGGCGGGAATTGGCCGGAATATTGAACCGGCGGCCAAGATTGACCTCGATCGGGATATAGATGGTTTCCGGCAGCTGGATCTGGGAGCCACCGCCGAGATCCGCCGGCGCCACCGCCCGGCCATGGACATCGACGCCCGGCTGATAGGCGACATCGGGGGCCGGCTGGTGTTTGACCAGATACTGGCAATCCTGGCGCGAGATCCGGATTTCGGCCATGGCCGGCATCGCCGCTCCCATCAGGACGGCCACAAACACGCTAAAGGCGAGAAGCTTTCTAGTCATTCCCGTAGCTTAGCACATCCCGCCTAAACGCTCAAACAAGACGGCTAAAGCCGGATCACATGCACCTTGGTGATCGGCTTCTTGTCATGAATCTTGTGAAACCAGCGCCTTGCCGCGAGACGCCCGGTTTCCGCCACTTCTTCGGTCAGATTCCGCTGCGCCTGGGAGAGATTTTCGATGGCATTCCGCACGGCCGCGCCAATCGCCGCGATCGCCTCTGCCGCCGGCTCGCCATCCAGCAGGCCCTCCAGCGTCACCTGGGGATCGGCCAGCAGCCGGCCGGCCTTGTCGAGAACGACGGAGACCAGGATGACGCCGTTGAAACTGAGCCGGTGCCGATGGCGGACAGCATCGCTGTTCATCGAGACCAGGCTCCTGCCATCCAGGCCCAGCCGGCCAGAGGTCACATGGCCGAGGAGCTCTGCGGGACCCGGCGCCAGACGGATCAGGCTGCCATTCGTGGATTCGATCGCTTCCGGCACCTGGCACTGCTTGGCCCAGGCGACATGTTCCTTGATATGCCGCGCCTCGCCATGGACGGGAACGGCGATCCGCGGCCGCACCCAATGATACATCTCCGCCAGTTCGTCGCGGGCCGGATGGCCGGAGACATGCACGTCTTCATCGTGATCCGTGATGATCTCGGCGCCCAGTTTCGTGAGGTCGTTCTGCAGCTGCGCGATCGATTTCTCGTTGCCGGGAATGACCCGCGAGGAAAAGATCACGGTGTCGCCGGTTTCCAGCGTCACCTGCGGATGTTCGTCACGGGCAATGCGCGACAGAGCCGAGCGCGGTTCGCCCTGGCTGCCGGTGCAGATCATCAGGATCTTCTCGGGCGGAAAATAGCCGACATCATGTTCGGTGACGAAATCCTCGAGATCGGTGAGATAGCCGTTCTCACGCGCCGCCTGCAGCATGCGCCATAATGAGCGACCAATGAGCGCCACCCGGCGGCCATGGGCGGCAGCGACCCGGGCGATGGTTTCGATGCGGGCGATATTGCTGGCAAAACAGCCGATCGCCACCCTGCCCTTCAGCCGGCCGACCACCTCCATCAGGGAATCGCGCACATCGGCCTCGGAGCCGGATGTCCCCTCAACGAAGACATTGGTGGAATCGCAGATCATGGCGAGGACGCCGCCATTGCCGAGCTTGCGCAAGGCAGCTTCGTCGGTCGCCTCGCCGACCAGCGGTTCGGGATCCAGCTTCCAGTCACCGGTATGCAACACGGCACCCAAGGGTGTCCGGATGACGACGGCATTGGGCTCGGGGATCGAATGGGTCAGCGTGATCAGCTCGATCTCGAACGGATCGAGGCCGAATTTGCCGGACATCGGAATCTCGGTGATCTTCGCTTCATGCTGCAGCCCGACCTCTTCCAGCTTGCGGCGCAGCACCGAAGCCGTGAAGGGCGTCGCATAAAGCGGACATTTCAAGCGCGACCAGAGATAGGGCACGGCGCCGATATGATCCTCATGGGCATGGGTCAGGACGATGCCGACCAGATCGCCGGCGCGTTCGGTGATGAAGGCCGGATCGGGCATGATGATATCGATGCCGGGGGTCGATCCATCCCCGAAGGTCACGCCGAGATCGACCATCAGCCATTTGCCCGCATGGCCGTAGAGGTTGAGATTCATGCCGATTTCGCCGGCGCCGCCAAGCGGCAGAAACCATAATTCGTGTTCGGGCGGGCGAAAATCGTCGGTCATTGTCTCATCTTGTTGTTGAATCACGTCTTGCTGTTAGCGGCATAGATCATGGCGAGGCCGCGCAGGGTCAGATCGCCATCGACGATCTCGATGACCGGCGCCGCCTCCTTGAACAGGGGTGCCAGACCACCCGTCCCGATCACCTTCATCGGCTTGCCGAATTCGGCGACGATCCGCTGCACCAGGCCCTCAATCAGGCCGATATAGCCCCAGAAAACGCCGGATTGCATCGCCGGCACGGTGCCGCGGCCGATCACCGTTTTCGGCCGGACGATGGCGATGCCCGGCAGTTTCGATGCCGCCATGTAGAGGGCTTCGAGCGATAGATTGATACCCGGGCAGATGACGCCGCCGATATAGCCGCCATCCGTATCGACAACGTCGAACGTGGTGGCCGTGCCGAAATCGATGATGATCAGCGGCCCGCCATAGAGATGGTGCGCCGCCACGGCATTCACCAGCCGGTCGGCGCCGACTTCCTCGGGCCGGTCCATCCGCACCGGAATGGTCAACTTGATGCCGTTCTGCCCGACCTGCAACGGATCGCAATGGAAGTAGCGCCGTACCAGGCTCTTCAATTCGAAGATCACATCAGGCACCACCGAAGCGATGATGGCGCCCGTCACCTCCTCGCGCTTCAGCCCCTGGAGCTGCATCAGCTGGGTCAGCCAGACACCATATTCGTCGGCGGTCCGCCGGTGATCGGTGGAAATACGCCAGGCGCCGCGCTGCGTCTCGCCGTCATACAGCGCGAAGACGATATTGGTATTGCCGCAATCGATCGCCAGCAACATGGCCTACCCCCGCTTTGCCGGATCGGAATCTGGCATCTGCCCGGGGAAGAAAACAACCCCGGCGGCGATCCGCCTTGTCCGTCCGTCCTGCATATTCAGCATCAGCATGCCGTCGCCGTCCAGATCAACGAAGCGCCCTTCCAGGGTGTGGTTCTCCAGACGCACGACGATATCGCCGCCGATACCCGCCGCGCGCGCCTTCCAGGCGGGCAGTAAAGCGGCAAAACCGCCCTCGCTCCAGGTGTCGTGATGCACGGCGAATCTGGCGAGGAAACGATCCAGCAGCTCCGGCGCCGATATCGCGGCGGCGCCTTCATGGCGCAGATCCGTCGTCGGATAAAGCGCCTGGTCGGGATGACTGACGATATTGACGCCGATGCCCACGATCAGCCAATCCAGCCGGTCGGGACTGGAACCTGCCGTTTCCAGCAGGATGCCGGAGATCTTCTTGCCGCCGATCAGCACGTCGTTCGGCCATTTATGCTGCACCAGCCGGTCCGGCAGCAACTCCGCCAGAACGTCGCCCAGCGCGATCACCGTCACGAAACTGAGCGTCGCGGCCATGGCCGGACTGCAGGCCGGCCGCAGCAGGAAGGTGAAATAGAGATTGCCTTCGGGCGAAGACCAGGCGTGGCCACGGCGGCCACGCCCCGCCGTCTGCCGGTCCGCCCGGATCACCAATCCCTCATCGGCCCCCGCGATCGCACGATCGCGGGCCATGTCGTTGGTGCTGCCGACGAGGCCGTAATGTTCGAGCTGGAAGCTGAGCGTCATCCGCCGAACAGGCTGGCGGCTGCGGCACCGGCGCTACCGGTCAACGGCACCATCAGCGGCGGAACGATGCAGAAGACGATCAGCGCCACCGTCACCCACAGGACCATGCGCAGCGAGCCGTCCACCGGATCGAAGCCACCGACCGGTTCCTCGAAGAACATGACCTTAACGACGCGGATGTAATAGAAGGCCGAGATCACACTCGACAGAACGCCGATCACCGCCAGAACATAGAGCGATCTGTCGGCACCGCCGGCCTCGATCGCCGCCCGGAAGACGAAGAACTTGCCGAAGAAGCCGCCCAGCGGCGGAATGCCCGCCATGGAGAACATGAAGATCGCCATGGCATAGGCGAGCATCGGCTGGCTGCGCGACAAGCCGGCCAGATCGGCGATCTTTTCGACCATCTGACCCCGCTGGCGCATCGCCAGGATGACGGCAAAGGTGCCGAGGGTCATGACGATATAAATCGCCATATAGATCATCAGACCGCTGACACCGGCCTGGTTACCGGCGGCCAGGCCGACCAAAGCGTAACCGACATTGCCGATCGAGCTATAGGCCATCAGGCGCTTGATACTGGTCTGGAAGATGGCGGCGAAACTGCCCAGCAGCATCGAGCCGATGGAAATCAGCCAGATGATCTGGCGCCATTCCTCGACCATATGGCCGAAGGGACCGATCAGCACGCGGGTGAACAGCGCAATGGCCGCCAATTTCGGCGCCGAGGCGAAGAATGCGGTCACCGGCGTCGGAGCGCCTTCATAGACGTCAGGCGTCCACATATGGAACGGCACGGCAGAGATCTTGAAGGCCAGGCCGGCGCAGAGGAAGACCATGCCGATGATCAGGCCGATACCGGGATCGCCGGCCTTGACCTGGATCGCCGTGGCGATGGCCTGGAAACCCGTCCCGCCAGTGAAACCATAGATCAGCGAGGCGCCATAGAGCAGCATGCCGGAGCTGAGCGCACCCAGCACAAAATACTTCAAACCGGCTTCGGTCGAGCGCAGGGTGTCGCGACGGATCGCAGCGATCACATAGAGCGCCAGACTCTGCAATTCGAGACCGACATAGAGCGACATGAGGTCGTTGGCCGAGATCATCAGCAACATGCCGAGCGTTGCGAACAGCATCAGCACCGGCACTTCGAATCGCGCCATGTTCTCATGTTCGACAAACCGGATCGTCATGAAGATGGAGACGATCGCCGCCGCCAGCACCAGGACCTTGGCATAGACGGCAAAGGTATCAACCGTGAACAAACCACCGAAAGCCGGACCGCGACCGCTTTCGCCACTCGTCACCGTCAGGATCAGCGCGACCAGCAGGACGGTCATCGAAGCAAGGCCGATCCAACGGCTCGATCCGTCGCCGCGGAAGACGCCAATCAGGAGCAGCGCCAAGCCGGCGACGGCAATCCAGATCTCTGGCAAGGCGGCAAGATAATTCAATTGGGTCATCGCTTGCTCATTCCCCAGCAATCGTCGTGGCGGCGGTCGTATTGGCCGCCGCGGTTGCCGCGACGGCAGTCGCACCACCGGCATTGGCAGTCTGCTGCGTCGCCGCGTGATAATTCTCCACCAGCCGCTGGACCGATGGCGCCATGATGCTGGTGAACGACGTCGGATAGATGCCCATCCACAACACGATCAGCAGCAGCGGCACGAAGATGGCGATCTCGCGCGGACTGAGATCCAGCAACCCTTTCAGATCATCCTTCTCCAGCTTGCCGAAGATGATGCGGCGATAGAGCCACAGCATATAGGCGGCGCCCAGGATGATACCGGTGGTGATCAGGGCAGCCACCCAGCTATTGGCCTTGAAGGTACCGAGCATGATCAGGAATTCGCCGACGAACCCACCGGTGCCCGGCAGGCCGACCGAGGCCATGGTCATCACCATGAAGGCGAAGGCATAACGCGGCATGTTATTGGCCAGGCCGCCATAGCGGGCGATCTCGCGGGTATGCAGGCGATCATAGACGACGCCGACGCAAAGGAAGAGCGCGCCCGAGACGATGCCGTGGCTGAGCATCTGGAAGATGGCGCCTTCCAGGCCCTGCTGGTTAAAGGTGAAGATGCCGCAGGTGACGAAACCCATATGGGCGACGGATGAATAGGCGATCAGCTTCTTCATATCCGTCTGGGCGAGCGCCACCAGCGAGGTATAGATGACAGCGATCGCGCTGAGCGCGAAGACCAGCGGCGTGAAATAGGCCGAAGCCAGCGGCATCAGCGGCAGCGAGAACCGCAGGAAACCGTAGCCGCCCATCTTCAGCAGAACGCCGGCCAGAATGACCGAGCCGGCGGTCGGCGCCTCGACATGGGCATCCGGCAGCCAGGTATGAACCGGCCACATCGGTACCTTGACCGCGAAGGAGGCAAAGAAGGCCAGCCACAGCCATTTCTGCCAGGCCGGATCGATGCCGTGCTGCATCAGGGTCGGGATATCAGTGGTGCCGGTCGAGAAATAGATCGCCAGGATGGCGAGCAGCATCAGCACCGATCCCAGCAGCGTATAGAGGAAGAACTTGAAAGCGGAATAAACCCGGCGTGCGCCACCCCAGATGCCGATGATCAGGAACATCGGAATGAGGACGCCCTCGAAAAAGACGTAGAAGACGACGAGATCGAGCGCACAGAAAGTACCGACCATCAGCGTTTCCAGAACCAGGAACGCGATCATGTATTCCTTGACCCGGTTCTGGATCGCTTCCCAGCTCGCCAGGATGCAGATCGGCGTCAGCAAGGTCGAGAGGATGACGAAGGCCATGGAAATGCCGTCGACGCCCATGTGATAGGAAATGTTGAGCGCCGGGATCCAGTCGCGCTTTTCCACGAACTGGAAATCGGCCGAACTGCGATCGAAGCCGAACCAGATCACCAGCGAGATGATGAAGGTGATCAGCGAGGTCCACAAAGCCACCCAGCGGGCGTTGCGGGCGACCGTCACCGCTTCGCCGCGGATGAAGATGATGAAAAACGCCCCGATCAGCGGCAGGAAGGTGATCAGCGACAGGATGTAATTATTGTTTTCGTTGGACATCGCTGAACTCACAACTTATCGCCAATCAGATACCAGGTGACCAGCACCACGACACCGATCAGCATGGCAAAAGCGTAGTGATAGACATAGCCGGTCTGCAATTTGGCCACCCGGCGAGAGACGCCCTGTGTCACGGCGGCGAGACCGTCCGGGCCCAACCCGTCGATGATGGCGCCGTCGCCGCCTTTCCAGAGGCCGAAGCCAAGTGCATTGGCACCGCGAATGAAGACGAAGTTATAGAGTTCGTCGAAATACCACTTGTTGTAGACGAAGGTGTAGATCCCGCTGAACCCGCGCGCCACCTTGGCCGGCAGCGAGGTGTTCTTGATGTAGAACAGGAAGGCCAGCGCGATACCGGCAACACCCATGACCAGCGGCAGGATCTGCACCCAGAACGGCACCTCATGGGCGTGATGCAGGATCTCGTTCTCCGGGCCATAGAAGATGGCATTGCCGAAGAAGGCCTTGGCATTCTCGCCGACGAAGTCGCTGGCGAAGAAGGCACCGGCGAAGATGGCGCCGGCGGCCAGGACGAAGAGCGGCACCAGCATCACCCAGGGGCTTTCATGCACATGGGCAAAGACCTTCTCGTCGCTGCGCGGCTTGCCATGGAACGACATGAACAGCAGGCGCCAGGAATAGAAGGCCGTCATGAAGGCCGCGGCGATACCCAGCCAGAAAGCGTACTGACCGACCGCGCTATGGGCGGCGAAGGCCGATTCCAGGATCGAATCCTTGGAATAGTAGCCGGCGAAGAACGGGATGCCGGCCAGAGCGAGATTGCCGATCCACATCAGCGCATAGGTGATGGGAATGAGCTTCCAGATGCCGCCCATCTTGCGCATGTCCTGTTCGCCGGACATGGCATGGATGACCGAGCCCGAGCCGAGAAACAGCAGCGCCTTGAAGAAGGCATGCGTGAAGAGGTGGAACATCGCCGCGCCATAGGCACCGACACCGGCGGCGAAGAACATGTAGCCCAGCTGCGAGCAGGTCGAATAGGCGATGACGCGCTTGATATCATATTGCGTCAGGCCGATCGTCGCCGCGAAGAAGGCGGTACTGGCGCCGACGATGGCAACCACGTCGCGAGCGGCCGGCGCATATTCGAACATCGGCGACAGGCGGCAGACCATGAAGACACCGGCCGTCACCATGGTGGCGGCATGGATCAGCGCCGAAACCGGGGTCGGGCCCTCCATGGCATCCGGCAGCCAGGTATGCAGGCCGAGCTGCGCCGACTTGCCCATCGCACCGACGAAGAGCAGCAGGCAGAGCGTCGTCAGGATATCGACATTCCAGCTGAGGAAATGGAAGCTTTGGCCGACCTTGCCGGGCGTCGCGGCGAAGACCGTGTTGAAGTCGACCGACCCGAAGATCATGAAGACGCCCATGATGCCGAGGGCAAAGCCGAAATCGCCGACACGGTTGACGACGAAGGCCTTGATCGCCGCGGCATTGGCGCTGGGCCGGTCGAACCAGAAGCCGATCAGCAGATAGGAGCAGAGGCCCACCCCTTCCCAACCGAAGAACATCTGCACGAAATTATCGGCCGTCACCAGCATCAGCATGCAGAAGGTGAACAGGCTGAGATAGGCCATGAAACGCGGCACCGACTTGTCGTGGTGCATATAGCCGATCGAATAGACATGCACCATGGCCGACACGGTGGTGACGACGATCAGCATGACGGCGGAAAGCTGGTCGACGCGCAGCGCCCAATTGGCCTGCAGCGAACCGGTCGAGAACCAGGTGAAGAGCTGCGTCGTGCGCGGATGGTTGCCGAAGGTCACGTCACAGAAGACGACCCAGGCGAGCACGCAGGAGATCAGCATCAGGCCGGCCGTAATCCATTGCGCGGCATGGTCGCCGATCCGGCGGTTGCCGAGACCGGCTATCAGCGCACCCAACAGAGGCAGGGCGACAATCGCGACATCCATCTCGTTCAACCCTTCATGACATTGATATCTTCAACCGCGATCGAACCGCGGTTGCGGAAATAGACCACCAGGATGGCAAGCCCGATCGCCGCCTCGGCGGCGGCCACGGTCAGGATCAGCATGGTGAAGACCTGGCCGACCATGTCGCCGAGAAAATGCGAGAAGGCCACCAGATTGATGTTCACGGCCAGCAGCAGCAGCTCGACCGACATCAGGATGATGATCACGTTCTTGCGGTTCAGGAAAATACCGAATACGCCCAGCGTGAACAGGATCGCCGCCACCGTCAGATAATGACCCAAACCGATTTCCATGATCTTTGTCTCCCTGGAGCCTGACGGTGAGCTCAGACGCCGCTGCCGGTGGTCACTTTGACGATCTCGACCGAGTCACGGCCGCGCGCCATCTGTGAATCGATCTTCTGCCGCTTCACCCCTTCCCGCTCGCGATGGGTCAGCACGATGGCGCCGATCATGGCGACCAGCAGCACCAGACCGGCGACCTGGAAGAGATAGAAATAGTTGGTGTAGAGGATCGTGCCGATCGCCTGGACGTTGCCGACCTGCGCGAGCGGCGGCGTCGGCGAGGCGATGCTCTTGCCGAGCTGCGGCACGACGGCGCCGCTGCCCAGCACCAGAACCAGTTCCGCCGCCAGCACCAATCCGACCACCAGCCCGATCGGCAGATACCGCACGAAACCCTGCCGCAATTCGACGAAATTGATGTCCAACATCATGACGACGAACAGGAACAGCACGGCGACCGCGCCGACATAGACGACGACCAGCATCATGGCCAGGAATTCGGCCCCCAGCAGGACGAACAGTCCCGCCGCGTTGAAGAAGGTCAGGATCAGGAACAGCACGGAATAGACCGGATTGCGGTTGGCGACGACCAAGGCCGCCGACAACACGGCCACCACCGCGAAAATGTAAAAGGCTATCGTCTGGACAATCATCTGGGTTCCTCCGCTCCGGCCTTAGCGATACGGCGCATCGGCCTGGAGGTTCGCGGCGATCTCCGCTTCCCAGCGATCGCCATTGGCCAGCAATTTGGCCTTGTTGTAGAGCAGCTCTTCATGGGTTTCGGTGGCGAATTCGAAATTCGGCCCCTCGACGATGGCATCCACCGGACAGGCTTCCTGGCAGAAGCCGCAATAGATGCATTTCGTCATGTCGATATCATAGCGCGTGGTGCGGCGGCTGCCATCCTCGCGCGGTTCGGCTTCGATGGTGATGGCCTGGGCCGGGCAGACCGCTTCGCACAGCTTGCAGGCGATGCAGCGCTCTTCCCCGTTGGGATAGCGGCGCAGAACGTGCTCGCCGCGGAAACGCGGGCTCAGCGGTCCCTTCTGATAGGGATAGTTGATCGTCACCTTGGGCCGGAAGAAATAGCGCAAGGTCAGCGACATGCCGCTCAACAGTTCCTTCAGCAGGAAACTACTGGCTGTCCGGGCGATGGTTGCCATAATCAGTTACCTCTTCTCGCCGGGTTATTGACCCGGCAGCCAGCCGGTCGCCAACAGGACACCGGCCGTCAGAACCACGAAAAACAGCGAGAACGGCAGAAACACCTTCCAGCCCAACCGCATCAGCTGGTCATAGCGATATCGCGGGAAAGTGGCGCGCACCCACAGGAAGCAGAAGGCCACAGCGGCGATCTTGATGGCCAGCCAAAAACCGTGCCACGCAATCTGCCAGCCGCTGCCCTCCGCAAAGGGTTCGATATTGAACGGCGGCAGCCAGCCTCCCAGGAAGAGGATGCTGGTCATGGCGCTCATCAGCCACATATTGGCATATTCGCCGAGGAAGAAGAGCGCGAAGGTCATCGCCGAATATTCGGAGAAATAACCGGCCACCAGCTCGGATTCCGCTTCCGGCAGATCAAAGGGCGGACGGTTGGTTTCGGCCAGGGCCGAGATGAAGAAGACCGCAAACATCGGCAACAGCGGAATGCAGTACCAGATGTGGCGCTGCGCCTTGACGATATCCGAAATGTTCAGCGAACCGGCGCAAAGCAGCACGGTGACCATGACGAAGCCGATAGAGACTTCATAGGACACCATCTGCGCGGCAGAGCGCAAAGCACCCAGGAACGGATATTTCGAGTTCGACGACCAGCCCGCGAGCACGATGCCGTAGACACCCAGCGACGAGATCGCGAAGAGATAGAGGATGCCGACATTGATATTCGCCAGCACCACGCCGTCACTGAGCGGGATCACCGCCCAGGCGATCAGGCTAAGCGAAAAGGTGATCATCGGTGCCACCAGGAAGGCGACGCGGCTGGCACCGGACGGGATGATGGTTTCCTTGAAGAACAGCTTTAAGCCGTCGGCGATCGGCTGCAGCAGACCGAAGGGGCCGACCACGTTCGGCCCCATGCGCATCTGCATCGCCGCCATCACCTTGCGCTCGGCATAGGTCAGATAGGCGACGGCAAGCAGCAGCGGCACCACGATCACCAGGATCATCAGCACCGTGAAGATGAAGGTGCCGAGATAGAGACCGAAATGGGATGTGAAGAACTCAGCCATGGGTACCCGTCTTCTCCGCAGCCGGCTGGACGAAGGCCTCTGTGCATTTGGCCATCGTCTCGGAAGCACGGCTGATCGGGTCAGTCATGTAATAATTGGCGATCGCCGCGACGAAGGGCTTGGCCTCGACCGCGCCATCGCTGCCGAATTTCTGCCAGATGCCGGGCTCGAACGTGTTCAGGCGCTGGAACCGGGCATTGACCTGATAGAGGCGCTGACGCAGCTGGCTCATATTGTCATAGGGCAGCGGCTTGCCGAGTACTGCCGACAAGGCACGCAGAATGGCCCAGTCCTCGCGCGCCTCTCCCGGCGGGAAGATCGCCTTCAGGCCGATCTGCGCGCGGCCTTCGGTATTCATATAGGTGCCGTCCTTCTCGGTATAGGCGGCGCCGGGCAGGATCACATCGGCGCGATGCGCGCCGGCATCGCCGTGATGGCCCTGATAGACGACGAAAGCCTTGCCGAGGCGGTTGGTGTCGATCTCATCGGCACCCAGCAGATAGACGACCTCGATTTCGCCCTTCTGCGCGCCGTCGAGAATGCCGCGCACATCACGGCCGCCCTGCCCCGGCACGAAACCGAGCTCCAAGGCGCCGACCCGCGCCGCCGCATTGTGCAGCAGGTTGAAGCCGTTCCAGTCATTGCGCACAACGCCCAGGGTCTCGGCGGCCTTGCGCGCGAGGCCGAGAACCGCCGCACCATCCGTGCGGCTGAGCGCGCCCGAACCGAGGATCAGCATCGGCGCCTTGGCATTCTTCAGCATCGTGGCGAAGGGATGCGTGCCGTCGGCGATCTGCTGCAGGATGTCGGTCCCCTGCCCCAGATGCTCGTAAGGATAAGTGAGATCGACCGGCTGGCCGATCATCGCGATCTTCAGGCCGCCTTTCGCATAACGCTTGCGGATGCGGGCATTGAGGACCGGCGCTTCCCAACGCGGATTGCTGCCGACGATCAGGATGGCATCGGCCTGGTCGATGCCGGCGATGCCGCTGTTGAAAAGATAGCTGGCCCGTGCCGTCGGATCGATCGCGGCGCCATCCTGACGGCAATCGAGATTGGCCGAGCCCAGCGACTGCACCAGATCCTTCAAGGCGAGCATGGATTCGGCATCGCAGAGATCCCCGGCGATGGCGGCGATCTTGTTGCCGGCGACGCCCTTCACCTTGGCGGCGATGGCATCGAAGGCCTGCTGCCAGCTGGCCGGCTTCAGCTTGCCGTCGACCCGCACATAGGGCCGGTCGAGGCGCTGACGCAGCAGGCCGTCGCAGGAGAAGCGGCCCTTATCGGACAGCCATTCCTCGTTCACGTCCTCATTGACGCGGGGCAGGATGCGCAGGACTTCGCGGCCGCGCACATCGATGCGGATATTGGTGCCGACGGCATCGAACACATCGACCGATTCCGTCTTGTTCAATTCCCAGGGCCGCGCCGTGAAGGCATAGGGCTTCGAGGTCAGCGCGCCGACCGGGCACAGATCGATGATGTTGCCGGAGAGTTCCGAGGACAGCGTCTTTTCGACATAGGTGCCGATTTCCAGATGCTCGCCGCGGCCGGTCGCGCCCAGCACTTCGACGCCCGCGACTTCGGTCGCGAAGCGAACGCAGCGCGTGCACTGGATGCAGCGCGTCATGATGGTCTTCACCAGCGGGCCGAAATTCTTGTCCGGCACCGCGCGTTTGTTTTCCTTATAGCGCGAAGTATGCTTGCCGAAGGCCATCGCCTGGTCCTGCAGATCGCATTCGCCGCCCTGGTCGCAGATCGGGCAATCCAGCGGGTGGTTGATCAGCAGGAATTCCATGACGCCCTGGCGCGCCTTCTGCACCAGCGGGCTGTCGGTCTTGATCACCATGCCCTCGGCCACCGGCATGGCGCAGCTGGCCACCGGCTTCGGCGCCTTCTCCTGCTCGACCAGGCACATGCGGCAATTGCCCGCCACCGACAACCGCTCGTGATAGCAGAAGCGCGGGATTTCCTTGCCGGCCATTTCGCAGGCCTGCAACACCGTGATGCCGGCAGGCACCTCGATCTCTGTTCCGTCAATCGTCAGCTTGGGCATGGTCCGAACTCACCCGATTTTCGCAGCCGTTACGCTTATTCCGCCGCCTTGAGGCCGCGATATTCCTTGATCCGCTTCTCGACCTCGGGCCGGAAATGCCGCATCAGGCCCTGGATCGGCCAAGCTGCCGCATCGCCCAACGCGCAAATCGTATGACCCTCGATCTGCTTGGTGACTTCCAAGAGCAGGTCGATCTCGCTCACTTCCGCCTGGCCTTTCACCAGGCGCTGCATGATGCGGTACATCCAGCCGGTGCCTTCACGGCACGGCGTGCACTGGCCGCAGCTTTCATGCATGTAGAAATGCGACAGGCGCGCAATGGCTTCGACCACATCGGTCGACTTGTCCATCACGATTACCGCCGCGGTACCGAGACCCGACTGCACCGCCCGCAGCGAGTCGAAATCCATCAGCACCTCGTCGCAGATCGATTTCGGCAGCATCGGCACCGACGACCCGCCGGGAATGATCGCCAGCAGGTTGTCCCAGCCGCCGCGCACGCCGCCGGCATGACGCTCGATCAGTTCCTTCAGCGGAATGCCCATTTCCTCTTCGACATTGCAGGGCTTGTTCACATGGCCCGAGATGCAGAAGAGCTTGGTACCGGTATTCTTCGGCCGGCCCAGCGCCGCGAACCAGCCGGCACCGCGCCGCAGAATGGTCGGCGCGACGGCGATCGATTCCACATTATTGACCGTGGTCGGACAGCCATAGAGGCCACAAGCCGCCGGGAAAGGCGGCTTCAGGCGCGGCTGGCCTTTCTTGCCTTCCAGGCTTTCGATCAGCGCGGATTCTTCGCCGCAGATATAGGCGCCGGCACCGCGATGCAGATAGATGTCGTAATCGTAACCGGAGCCGCAGGCATTCTTGCCGAGCAGACCGGCCTCATAGGCCTCGTCGATCGCCACCTGGATATTGGAGGCCTCGTTGTAGAATTCGCCGCGGATATAGATGTAGCAGGCCGAGGCACGCATCGCGAAACCGGCGACCAGGCAGCCTTCCAGCAGCATATGCGGGTCGAACCGGCAGATCTCGCGATCCTTGCAGGTGCCGGGCTCGGATTCATCCGAATTGACGACCAGATAGGATGGCCTTCCATCCGACTGTTTCGGCATGAAGGACCACTTCATGCCGGTCGGGAAACCGGCGCCGCCGCGACCGCGCAGTTCCGACTTCTTGATCTCGTCGACGATCGCATCGGGGCCGATCGCGAGCAGCGCCTTGGTGTTGTCCCAGATACCGCGCCGCTTCGCCCCAGCCAGACGCCAATCGTCCTGGCCGTAGAGATTGCGGAAGATGCGGTCTTGATCCTTCAGCATGCTCTCACTCTCCCGCCGTCGGCTTGACAGCCACATCCGTCAGCGTGGTCATGCCGCCGACCGGCGCCGAATTGAGCCGATCGATCTGCGGCCCGTAAGCCGGCTTCTTGCCCGCCTTCAAATCGTCGAGAAGCTGTTCCAGCTTTGCCGGATCGAGATCCTCGTAGAAATCGTCATTCACCTGCACCACCGGGGCATTGACACAGGCCCCCAGGCACTCCACTTCCATCAGCGTGAAGAGGCCGTCTTCCGTGGTTTCCTTGAGGCCGATGCCGAGCTTCTTCTTGCAGGTATCCGTCATGCTCTGGGCGCCACGCAGCCAGCAGGGCGTCGTGCGGCAGACCTGCAGCAGGTATTTACCGACCGGCTTCAGGTTGAACATCGTGTAGAAGGTGGCGACCTCGTAAACACGGATCGGCGCCATGCCGAGGATCGTGGCCACATGATCCATCGCCGCCCGCGGCAGCCAGCCGCCGGCCTGGCGCTGCGCCATGTCGAGCAGCGGCAATACCGCGCTGGCCTGACGGCCCGCCGGATAGCGGGCGATGATCTTGTCGGCCTTGGCTTTGTTCTCAGCCGTAAAATCGAAGTTTGCCGGCTGCACTACGTCACTCGTCTCAGTACTGCTCATCGATCGATCTCGCCGAACACGATATCCATGGACCCCAGGATGGCGACGGAATCCGCCAGCATGTATCCCTTGCTGCAGAAATCCATCGACTGGAGATGCGGGAAGCCAGGTGCCCGGATCTTGCAACGATAGGGCCGGTTGCTGCCGTCCGAAATCAGATAGACGCCGAACTCACCCTTGGGCGCTTCGACGGCGGTATAGGTCTCGCCCGCCGGCACGTGGAAACCTTCGGTATAAAGCTTGAAGTGATGAATGAGCGCTTCCATCGAGCGCTTCATTTCCTGGCGCGGCGGCGGCGTGATCTTGCGTTCGACCGAGGTCGCCGGACCGCCCGGCATCTGCGCCACGCATTGCTTCACGATCTTCAGAGACTGGCGCATCTCTTCCATGCGGACCAGATAGCGATCGTAGCAATCGCCGTTCTTGCCGATGGGAATGTCGAAATCCATCTTGTCATAGACGAGATAAGGCTGCGACTTGCGCAGATCCCAGGGCACGCCGGCGGCGCGCAGCATCGGGCCGGTAAAGCCCCAATCCATCGCGTCTTCGGCCGACACATAGCCGACATCGACCAGGCGCTGCTTGAAGATGCGGTTGTCGGTCAGCAGGCTTTCGAGATCGTCCAGCACCCGGGGGAAACGCTCGGCCCAGGCGCCGATATCGTCGAGGATGCCGGCCGGCAGGTCCTGATGCACGCCGCCCGGCCGGTAATAGGCCGCATGCAGGCGGGCACCACTGACCCGCTCATAGAATTCCATCAGCAATTCGCGTTCCTCGAAAGCCCAGAGGAACGGCGTCACCGCGCCCACATCCATGGCATAGGCCGGGACGTTCAGCAGGTGATTGAGGATGCGGCCGATCTCGTCGAACAGCACGCGGATATATTGGCCACGCGCCGGCACTTCCAGGCCCAGCAGCTTTTCCACCGCCAGCACGAAAGCATGTTCCTGATTCATCGGCGAGACGTAATCCAGCCGGTCGAAATAGGGCAGCGCCTGCAGATAGGTCTTGTTCTCGATCAGCTTCTCGGTGCCGCGATGCAGGAGGCCGATATGCGGATCGATGCGGCGGACGATTTCGCCGTCCATCTCCATGACCATGCGCAACACGCCATGGGCCGCGGGATGCTGCGGCCCGAAATTCATGGTGAGCGGTTTAATCTGGGTTTCGGCCATTACTCTGTCTTTCCGGCTTTCTCATCGCCCGGCAGGCGCTGCTGCAGCATGCCCTCCCAAGGACTGAGGAAATCGAAGGTTCGGAATTCCTGCGCCAATGTGACCGGTTCGTAGACGACGCGCTTCAGTGCCTCGTCGTAACGCACTTCGACATAACCGGTCAGCGGGAAGTCCTTGCGGAAGGCATGGCCCTCGAAACCGTAATCGGTCAGCAGGCGCCGCAGATCCGGATTGCCGTCGAAGAAGATGCCGAACATGTCATAGGCTTCACGCTCGAACCAGCCGGCCACCGAATAGACGCCGACCACCGAGGGGATCGCCGCGTCCTCGGCCACCGCCGCCTTCACCCGGATACGGTAATTATGCTTCAGGCTGAGCAGGTGATAGACCACGTCGAACCGCAGGTCGCGGTCGGGAAAATCGACACCGCAGATATCGATCAGCATCTTGAACAGGCAGTTGCTGTCGTCGCGCAGGAACTTCATGACCCGCACGATCTGCGATGCGTCAACCGTCACCGTCAGCTCGCCCAGGCGCACATCGCTGCCCAGCACCGCGCCCCCGCCCTGGGACTGCGCCGCCGATGTGCCACTCACCGACGCCCCACCCAGGGACGCAGTGATATAGTCGGCAAGTTCGCGATAAACGTCACTCATCAGAATTGGTCCCTGTTGCCGATTTCGACCTGGCCTTGGCTCAACGCGCGATCGTCGTCACGCGTTTGATCTTCTTCTGCAATTGCAGAATGCCGTAAACCAAAGCCTCCGCGGTCGGTGGGCAGCCGGGCACATAGATATCGACCGGCACGATGCGGTCGCAGCCGCGCACCACGGCATAAGAATAGTGATAGTAGCCGCCGCCATTGGCGCAGGAGCCCATCGAGATGACCCAGCGCGGCTCGGCCATCTGGTCATAGACCTTGCGCAAGGCCGGGGCCATCTTGTTGGTCAGCGTGCCGGCGACGATCATCACGTCGGATTGGCGCGGACTGCCGCGCGGCACCACGCCGAACCGGTCGAGATCGTAGCGCGCCATATAGGCATGCATCATTTCGACGGCGCAGCAGGCGAGACCGAAGGTCATCGGCCAGAGCGAACCCGTGCGCGCCCAATTGACCAGCTTGTCCATCTGCGCGACGACGAAACCCTTGTCGGACAGCTCGTCGGAAACGGCCCGCAGAATCTTGTCCTGCACCGGTCCCTGCGGCAGCCCCTGAGCAGGGATGTTCTGGGCGGAGATGATTGAAGACGGTGTCACGGCCATGTTTCCGCTCACTCCCATTCCAGCGCCCCCTTCTTCCACTCATATATGAAGCCGACGGTCAGAACGCCGAGGAAAATCATCATCGACCAGAAGCCGAACATGCCGATCTTGCCCAGCGAGACAGCCCAGGGAAACAGGAAGGCAACTTCCAGGTCGAAGATGATGAAGAGGATGGAGACCAGATAGAACCGGACATCGAACTGGCGTCGCGCATCGTCGAAAGCTTCGAAGCCGCATTCGTAGGGCGACAGTTTTTCCGAATCCGGATTCTGCTTGCCGATGATCAGGGAGCCCGCAACCATGACGGCGGACAGGCCCGTCGCGATCACGATAAAGATCAGGATCGGCAGGTATTCGCGTAGTAGATCGTTCATCCCACAACATCCCATAAGGACGGCTGGCCAGGCCTGGACAAGTTCCCCGATCGTCCGTTCCCGCCAGCAGAAAGAACCACAACACGGCCGTGCCCGACCCTGCTGCGATGCGCGGCTACTATAGAGCCCGACTGTGCACTGCGAAAGGGTAAAAAAGCCGATTCGCAGCTGAGAATTGATCGCAGCAATACAGGCTTACCAATTGTTTACAAAGGATTTTTTTGAGGAGCCTGAATAGGCGAAATGGCGCGAGTGACGGGACTTGAACCCGCGGCCTCCGGCGTGACAGGCCGGCGCTCTAACCAACTGAGCTACACCCGCGCAACGAGCCGCTGTTGCGGTGGCGGTCATGTACTAAAGCAGGCGCTATCGTGTCAACACAATTAACCGACGGCACCCGAATAGTTTCTCCGCCAGTCGATGTTAACGATCAAAGTCATTGTTCCGCCGGGGTTTCTGGTTGGTCGGCACGGCCTTGTGATAGGATATCCGTCATCGGATCGCCGTTGACGTGCCGACTCCGAAGATTGCCTGCATTTGTCTTAAGTCGACGTCTACTTCATCATCGCATCCATGCCGGCAATCCCGGCCGGCCTGCACAGAGGGGGGACGACCATGGGCAAAAAACTTGGCGCAGAATTTTTCGGTACATTTTGGCTGGTCCTGGGCGGCTGCGGCAGCGCCGTCCTGGCCGCTGCCTTTCCCGGACTCGGGATCGGCCTGCTGGGCGTCGCTTTGGCCTTCGGGCTGACGGTGCTGACCATGGCCTTCGCCGTCGGCCATATTTCCGGCGGTCATTTCAACCCCGCCGTGACGATCGGCCTGGTGGCCGGCGGCCGGCATCCCGCCGGCGAGGCGGTCGGCTACATCATCGCCCAGGTCCTGGGCGCCATCGTCGCGGCCACGGTCCTTTATATGATCGCCAGCGGCAAGGCCGACTATGCGGGCAACCTGGCCGCCAACGGCTATGGCGATCTGTCACCTGGCAAATATGCGCTGCCGGCGGCGCTGATCTCGGAAGTGGTGATGACCGCCTTCTTCCTGTTCGTCATCATGGGGGCCACCGACAAGCGCGCGCCGAAAGGTTTCGCGCCGATCGCCATCGGCCTCTGCCTAACGCTCATCCATCTGATCAGCATTCCGGTAACCAATACTTCGGTCAATCCGGCCCGCAGTACCGGTCCTGCCTTGCTGGAGATGCTGACCGGTCATGGTGCCGGCGCCGTCGGGCAGCTCTGGCTGTTCTGGGTGGCGCCCATTCTCGGCGCCATCATCGGTGCGCTGGTCTATCGTTGGCTGGCGGTCGAGGAACCGGGCAAGACCTCGATTCCCCTGCCCACACCGACCATCCCCACCGGCGGCGCGCCGGTTTGATTTCGGTAACGCCCTCCTCGCTCTGAAAAGCGAGGAGGGCTTTCCATCTGTCGGCGCCATTCTTCGAACGCTTCGGAGCTTCAGCGCGCCGGCCGCGGCGGCTCGATCCCGGGGATGCCGCCGATCTGCTCGGCTAGGAAGTCGACCAGCAGCCGCACCCGCGCAATGCCCGCGCGCTCCGGAACGATCAGCAGGCTCAGCGGCACGGGTGGCGGCACATAGTCAGGCAGGACCGCCTCCAGCCGGCCGGTTGCCAGGAGATCGTCGACAAGCCAATGATGGGTGGGGCCGATACCGCGCCCGGCGACAAGAGCCTCGCGCGCCGCAAGCCCATGATCGACCCGCAAGCGTCCGCCGAACGGTACCGCATGGCGCTCACCGCCCCGCCCCAGCAATACGAGCGTGTCGCTCCCGGCGATGTTCGACATGCGGATGCCTTCATGGCCGAGCAGATCCTGCGGAACAACCGGCCTCCCTTGCGCCGCCAGATAATCCGGCGCTGCCACCAGCAGACGCCGACTCTGGCCAAGCGCCCGCAGCTTCATGGAGCTGTCGGTCAGCGGCCCCAGGCGCAGTGCGATATCGACGCCCTCCCGCACCAGATCGACGCGCTCGTCGGTGAGGCTGAGGTCGATGCCGATATCGGGATAAAGGTCCTGGAAGGCGAAGATCAGCCGGCTGACATGCAGCACACCGAAAGCCGCCGTGCAGGAGATCCGGATCGTGCCGGCCGGCGCGCCGCGCGTGCCCCGCGCCTCATCGCCGGCCTGCTCGACGAGGCGCAGGATCTGGACGCAATTGGCATAATAGCGGCTGCCTTCATCGGTCAGCGTGACGCGCCGGGTGGTCCGGCTGAGCAAGGGCACGCCGACCGCCTCCTCCAGCTCCCGCAGATGCCGCGTGACCGTCGATTGGCCGATGCCGAGCTCGCGCGCCACCGCCGACAGGCTCCCGCGCTCGGCGACGCGGACGAAGCTGCGCATGCGCTCAAGCGTGATGTCGGATCTGGCGGCGTCCGACTTATCCATTATTCGGCATAATCTTATGCATTACCAACATGTAGCGGATCGCCCGCGCAGCGTCTACCTGAAGGACCTCTCTTTCCCATCACAGGCCCATCACAGGATCGCTGCCCTCATGAAAGTCCTCCTTGTCTTCGCCCATCCCGAACCGCGCTCGCTCAGCGGTGCCCTCCGCGACGTCGCCATCAAGGAGCTCGAGGCCCAGGGCCACGAGATGCGGGTCTCGGACCTCTACGCCGATGGCTGGAAATCCGAGGTCGATCGTGCCGACTTCCCCTCGCTGGCGCCGGAAGCGCGGCTGATGCCGGCTGCGGCCTCCAAAGAGGCCTTCGAGGCCAACACACTGACCGGGGATGTCAAAGCCGAGATCGAGAAGCTCCTCTGGGCCGATATGCTGATCCTGCAATTTCCCCTCTGGTGGTTCAGCATGCCGGCGATCCTCAAGGGCTGGGTCGACCGGGTCTATGCCTACGGCTTCGCCTATGGCGTCGGCGAGCACAGCGACAAAAGATGGGGCGATCGCTACGGCGAGGGAACCCTGGCGGGCAAGCGCGCCATGTTGATCGTGACCGCCGGCGGCTGGGAGGAACATTACGCCGCCCGCGGGATCAACGGCCCGATCGACGACCTGCTGTTCCCCATCAATCACGGTATCCTTTATTATCCGGGCTACGACGTGCTGCCGCCCTTCGTGGCCTACCGCGTCGATCGCCTCGACGAGGCCGGCTTCGCGTCCCTTGCCGAGCGCCTGCGCGAGCGGATGCGCACAATCGCCACCACCCCGCCGATTCCTTATCGCCAGCAGAATGGCGGCGACTATCTGATCCCCAGCATGGAGCTCCGGGCGGGGCTGGGTGATGCGGGTGTCACTGGTTTTGCGCTGCATCAGAAGGGCGGAGGTGAAACTGATTAGTATGTCCCGCCGGCTCGTCAGCGATGATGACTGGGATCTTGACGACGATCTGCCCGTCCTCAAGGTGTTCGAGGCCTGAGCGGACGAGCGAAGAAGAGCCGCTGGCGATTGTGGGGCGATAGGGCCCGCGCGTGCCTTCCTCAGCTGTGATCGTGAATACGATTCGGCTGATCTCTATGACGAACCAGATCTCGACATCGCCTGCAGAACGTTGCTCGGGCCAACTCGCGGGAGCCGCATTGCGGACTATCCTTGATTACGATGCCGAACACGAACATCCCGGCTGATGCGCCTGATTTGGTACTACCCAAATGTTGAACTTTAGAGGGAAACGCTCTGATTCCAATTCTTTCGCCGCGGCGATCACTACGATCAATTTGTATCGGATTAGAGTATTTATCCGAAGATGGTATGGGCCATCCATAAACTTTATGGTAGTTTTAAAGACATTTTATCGGGGGGATCTAATGGCAGCATCGCTTCCATACTTGGCGAGTAACAAGAACGTGCCCTTACTTTTTGAAAAGATCGCTGCAGCAAAAGTACCCGACAAATTTACCCATAACTTCCTGACCACGACAATAGGACTCAAGGGCACAAACGACAGAGCCCTTATTCCTTTGCTTCGAAATATGGGCTTCATCGACCAGTCCGGCACACCTATGCCATCGTATCGACTCTTAAAGGGGCACAATCGGCGTGGAACTCTCGCTAACGGAATGAGGCACGCCTATGCTCCGCTTTTTGATGCAGATCAAAATGCCCAAAAGCTTTCTTCAGATCGTCTCAAGAGTTTAATAGCGCAAGTGGCTGGTGTCGATGCTGACGCTACAAGCCGTATTGCTGGCACTTTTATTGCACTTGTTAAGTTGGCCGATTTTGAGGCCGAGGCTGCCGACGAGGGAATAGATAGCAAGCCAGACACAGCCAACTTAGATGAGCAAGACAAGACCGGAGCCAACGAACAAGATAGACCCAAAGGCCTCCGTACCGAATTTCATTACAACTTACAAATCCATTTGCCAGCCAATGGTAACGAAGAAACGTACCTCAACATATTCAATGCTATCCGGAAAACATTTCAATGAGCATTGACGGCACAGCCGCACTTTTCCTCATGCTCGGTCAGGCGACGGAAAAAACCCTCGCAGGTGTCGATGATATCGTCCCAGCGGAATCGTTATTTCTTTCCGCCTCTTATGACTTAGCCCCACTTGTTCCCAACATGGTTCGACGATCAGCTGAAGCTGCGGAAGCCTATCGATTGTTTTTCGTGTTTGAGAGTTATCTCCGCGATTTAATTGTCGAGGTGCTTGCCAAAGACGGCCAAGAAACATGGTGGGATAAAGTGCCGGGCGACATTCAGACCGAGGTATCCAAGCTTGAGGAAACTGAGGAAATGAAGGGCTGGATGGCGCTTGGATCAAGGGACAAATCAGCGCTGATGACTCTACCTCAGTTGTTGAAGATTATTGAGCACAATTGGAAAGGAGGATTTGACGAAGTTGTCCGCGACAAAAGCCTCGTCCAAGAGGGCAGGTTAATTGGTCACTTGCGCAACACGATTTGCCACATGAGTACGATTTCACCCGAAGAGTTGGACCGAATTCGGCAAACTATGCGTGATTGGTTCAGAATCGTTGCTCCTTAGTGTAATATTAAATTCATCGCATTGACTACGCATTCGCGCCTCTGTCCTTGATCCGATCTCCGTTCCGAAGTTGGTGTGAATTCCCCTCCCCCTCGATCGTTCCTGGTGGCTTCGAGGAATAGTCATAGACGATGCGGTTAGCACTGCGAGCCTTGTTTCCGAGCCTCTCTCTGCCCGAATGGAACGAGTTCCATCGCGCGTTCCCCGACGAGTTTGGTCTTTACGAGCGCAACGCTCGAACCGGAACCCGGCGGGACGGCGCTGGCTGGGAACGTAAGACAGCGCTGCTCGTCATCCAGAGTGTATTCACAGTCGCATAAAATCTGGCCCCGCCCGATCTGGCAAACGCCGAATCAGTCCCGGCGCGCGCTGCTTCGTCGCCCGCAGATCAACTTCAGCCAAGGCGCCGAGTGGAAGGCGCTCATCAGCAAGTACATCGGGACCATGCCGCTCAACGGTGATGCTTCTTGCGCGGTCGCGCAGACCATATCCAGCGTACCGCCTCTAAGAGCACCCGTCAGCAGCGCCATGATGGCGAAGCTCGGCGCAGCTGCGAGGCTTAGCCAGTCGGCGACGCCCAGGGCGGCCGCGTTGCCGCTTTCATAACGAACAGACATGACGGCGTCGCTCAGCGCTTGTCATATTCGTCGTGGCGGCGCCACCAGACGCCCATCTCGTTGCGCCCCTTGGGGGCGCGGTCGAGCCACTGGTACATGCCCCAGAGGCCGTCCAGCCCGCGGGCATAGGTGGAATAGGTGTGATAGACGACGCCGTCTTCGAGCACGAACGTACTCATGCCCGGCCGATCGCGCGAATAGGTAGGCGCGTCGGTGCCGCATGTGGCCGCGAACTGGGCGACGGGCGCCGGGACCGGTGTCGCGTCCATCGCGTGGCCGCCGCGCTCGTAATTGTAGTCGACGCCTCCTGTGCGCTGCTGCTCTTCGGTGAACGAGACGTTGAAGTCGAAGTTGAAGTCGCTGCCGAGCGAGGACGCCCAGGGAAACGTCCATCCCATCCGCCGCTTGTATTCCTGCAGCTTCGCGAGCGGTGCGCGCGATACCGTGACAAGCATGACATCGTGGTTCGCCAGATGGGTGGCGAAGCCGTCGTACCCGTCCGCGATTGCCGAGCAGGACGGACACCCCGCCTTGTAGTCGGGCCCGAACATGAAGTGGTAGACGAGCAGCTGCGAGCGGCCTTTGAAGAGATCCGCCAGCGAGGCGCTCCCCTCCTCAGTCTCGAACCGGTATTCCTTGTCGACCCGGACCCAGGGCAGCTCCTGGCGTCGCCGCGCCAGCTCGTCGCTGCGCCGCGTCAGCTCCTTCTCCGCCTCCAGCAGCCCGAGCCGCGCTGCCAGCCATTCATCACGTGTCCCGGTCATGTGCTTCGTCATCGCTCTTCTCTCCCTTGGGTGTCCATCTAAGCGTCCACCACTGGTCGCGCCGTTCCCGGTACGACCGGCTGGTTCGTGGTCGCTGGTTCGTGGTCAGGGGATAGATTAGGATCTGGTCGTCGACTGGTGGGAGTGACAAGTGTGGCGGGATTCCGATGGACTCGCTGATCACGGCCGCGGCGCGGGCGCTGGCGGCGGGCGATCCTCTCGGCGCCCTG
>LNAP01001199.1_pt1 | contig 33267 bp, 24 predicted proteins | sample 602601 | NCBI WGS metagenome assembly LNAP01 (sample SAMN02440304, study PRJNA202911) | soil metagenome | biome: Subtropical and temperate rainforests or woodlands; isolation source: soil samples (1 kg each in a 20% v/v slurry with milli Q water) were... ...
GGAATACTTCAACATGAGCGTCGCCCAGACCTTCAAGACCTGGACCGTGCTGGAGACCATCATTTCCGTGGTCGCCTTTGCGTTGACCGTAGGTCTTTCTTACCTGATTTAACCGGAGCCGCCTGCCATGGACATCCTCTATCAGATCCGCGCCCGTCAGGATTCCTTCAGCGCCGGCGAAGGACGCATCGCTCGGCTGATGCTCGACGACGTAGGGTTTGCCTCTGCCGCCAGCCTCGATGAGCTGGCGCTGAAAGCGGAAGTCAGCACCGCCACGCTGTCGCGTTTCGCCCGCACCGTGGGTTGCCGCGACTTGCGCGACCTGCGCCTGCAACTGGCTCAGGCCAGCGGCGTCGGCAGCCGTTTTCTCGACCCGGCGGGCACGCCCGATCAGTCGGCGTTCTACGGGCAGATCGTCGGCGATATCGAGTCCACTTTGCGCCAGCATCTGGCGGCGTTCGACGAGTCGCGTTTTGCTGATGCAGTCAAACTGCTGGGCAAGGCACGGATGATTCATGCGTTCGGCATGGGCGGTTGCTCGACCTTGTGCAGCGATGAACTGCAAGTGCGGCTGGTGCGGTTCGGTTACCCGATTTCGGCGTGCCACGACCCGGTGATGATGCGCGTCACTGCGGCCAGCCTGGGCGCGGAACACGCGGTTATTGTGTGTTCGCTGACCGGCATCACTCCAGAATTGCTCGAAGCCGTCGCGCTGGCGCGCAACTACGGCGCACGGATTGTCGCCATCACCCGGGCCGACTCGCCGCTGGCGCAATTGGCCGATGTGCTGCTGCCGCTGCAGGGCGTCGAAACCTCGTTCATCTACAAACCCACGGCGGCGCGCTACGGCATGCTGCTGGCCATCGACGTGCTTGCCACCGAACTGGCGCTGGCCAATCCTGAAGACAATCAAGAGCGTCTGCGGCGGATCAAACTTGCCCTGGACGATTACCGCGGCGGCGACGATCACTTGCCGCTGGGAGACTGACATGAAGTACGACACGCTGATTCGCAACGCTCTGATCATCGACGGCAGCAACGCCCCCGGTTACCCCGCCGACCTGGCGATTCTGAATGGCCGCGTCGAGCGCATCGGCGACTTGCACGACGCCACAGCCACTGAAGAAATCGACGCGGCAGGGAGGGTGCTGGCGCCAGGTTTCATCGATGTGCACACCCACGACGACACGGTGGTGATCCGCCAGCCGCAGATGCTGCCCAAGCTCAGCCAGGGCGTGACCACCGTCATTGTGGGCAACTGCGGGATCAGCGCTTCGCCGGTAAGTTTGAAAGGTGATCCACCCGACCCGATGAACTTGCTCGGGACCTCGGCGGCCTTCGTTTATCCGACCTTCCGCGACTACCGCACGGCGGTCGAGGCGGCGAACACCACCTTGAACGTCGCCGCACTGGTGGGCCACACCGCGTTGCGCAGCAATCACCTCGACGACCTGTTCCGCACCGCCACGCCGGATGAAATCAGTGCGATGCGTGAGCAACTGCGCGAAAGCCTTGAAGCGGGCGCTTTGGGCTTATCCACAGGCCTGGCCTACGCCAGCGCCTTCTCGGCCTCCACCGATGAAGTGATGCAACTGACCGAAGAACTGACCGCGTTCGGTGCGGTGTACACCACCCATTTGCGCAGCGAGTTCGAGCCGGTGCTGGAAGCCATGGACGAGGCGTTCAAGATCGGTCGCCATGCGAAGTCACCGGTGATCATTTCCCACCTCAAATGTGCCGGCGCCGGTAATTGGGGCCGTAGTCCTCAGCTGTTGGCGTCGCTTGAAGCGGCCGCGAAAACCCACCCGGTGGGCTGCGATTGTTATCCCTACGCGGCGAGCTCTTCGACCCTGGACCTCAAGCAAGTCACCGACGCCCATCGCATCACCATCACCTGGTCCACACCACACCCGGAATTGGGCGGTCGCGACCTGCTGGACATTGCTGCGGAATGGAGCGTGCCATTGCTCGAAGCTGCTCGCCGACTGCAACCGGCCGGCGCGGTGTATTACGGAATGGACGAGAACGATGTGCGAAGAATCCTCGCGCATCCGCTGTCGATGGTCGGCTCTGACGGACTGCCGGAAGACCCGTTTCCGCATCCGCGTCTGTGGGGCGCATTCCCGCGGGTGCTCGGACATTTCAGTCGCGATGTCGGGCTGTTTCCGCTGCACACGGCGGTGCACAAAATGACCGGATTGTCCGCGGCGCGATTCGGCTTGAAACAGCGCGGCGAAATCCGTGAAGGGCATTGGGCGGACCTGGTGTTGTTCAATCCTGCAACCATTCGCGATGTCGCCGATTTCAGTGACCCGCAACGCGCGGCAGAAGGCATCGACGGCGTGTGGGTCAACGGTGTGTTGAGTTACAGCGAAGGGCAGGCAAACGGCAGAAGGGAAGGGCGGTTTCTGGCGCGGGAAGGGGATTTGCGTGACGGGTTTCAGTAAGCATTTCGAGTGCTGCGTCACAGTGGTGGCACATTGCGATTAAAGAAAGCCCTCGCCAAGCCGAAGCGCTGACACTAGCCCGGCTACACTCTGGGCCTTTCCAGTCTGGGAGCAACTTTATGAGCTGCGGCAAAACCACCCCGATCCTGCGGATTTTCGACGAAAACAAAGCCGTGGAGTTCTACGTCGACTTCCTCGGTTTCAAGATCGACTGGCAGCATCGTTTCGAGTCGGATTTTCCGTTGTACCTGCAAGTGTCCCGTGGCGAATGCGTGCTGCATTTGTCCGAGCACCACGGCGACAGCACACCGGGTTCGGCGCTGCGCATCGAGACCGATGAACTGGAAGCGTTCCAGCAGCAATTGCTCGCCAAGGAATACAACTTTTCGCACCCACAGATCCAGGCCATGCCGTGGGGCAGCCAGGACATGACCATCGCCGACCCGTTCGGCAATCGGTTGGTGTTTACCAATGCGATCAGTGTGTAACGCGGCGGGGGCGGCGCCAGGTAGAGCGGTGAATACCAGGCCGGGCGGATCCGAATTATCTGTTGCTTGTCGAAAGCCATCGCGGGCTTGCCCGCGATGGGGTCAGTGATTCAATGCTGACTGAATGTCAGACGCGGAAATGGCTGACCATCATCTGCAACTGATTACCCAACCGTGCCAGTTCAACACTGGACTTGGCCGTTTCGTCGCTGGCCGCGGCGGTCTGTTCGGACACGTCGCGCACATTGATGATGCTGCGGCTGATCTCTTCGGCCACGGCGCTTTGCTGTTCGGCAGCCGCGGCGATCTGCTGGTTCATCGACTGGATGTTGGACACTGTGCGGGTGATGTTTTCCAGTGACACACCGGCCTTGCGGGTCAGGGCGACGCTGCTGTCGGTGAGGGCGCGGCTGTTGTTCATCACGGTCGACACTTGTTGCGTGCCGTTTTGCAGACCCGCCACCAGGCCTTCGATTTCCTCGGTGGATTTCTGCGTGCGCTGGGCCAGGCCACGAACCTCGTCGGCCACCACCGCAAAACCACGACCGGCTTCACCGGCACGGGCGGCTTCGATGGCAGCGTTGAGCGCCAGCAGGTTGGTCTGCTCGGCGACGGCCTTGATCACGTCCATGACGCTGCCGATCTTGTCGCTTTCCTGTTGCAACACGCTCATGGCTTCGGTGGAACGCGCCACTTCGCTGGCCAGGCGTTCGATCTGGGCGATGGCTTCGTTGACCACCTTGTCGCCTTCGCGGGCTTCGCCGTCGGCAGCGGCTGCGGCTTGCGAGGCTTCTTCGGCGTTGCGTGCGACTTCCTGCACGGTGGCCGTCATTTCGTGCATGGCGGTGGCCACCTGATCGGTCTCGATCTTCTGGCTGTTCACGCCGGCGCTGGTCTGCCCGGTCACGGCCGACAGTTCTTCGGCAGCGCTGGCGATCTGGGTCACGCCGTCGCGGATGCCGCTGATCAAGTCGCGCAGGGTCACGCCCATGCGTGCGATGCCTTGCTGCAACACACCGAGTTCATCGCGGCGAGTGACCTTGACGTCCTGGGACAGGTCGCCGCTGGCGATGCGTTCAACCACGGCCAGCGTGTCGCGCAGCGGGCCGGTGATCTGACGGGTGATGATCACGGCGGCAATGACGCCCACCAGCAACGCCAGCAAGGTACTGATCAGTTGCAGGGTGCGGGCCTGTGCGCTTTCGGCGTCACGACGGTCGAGCTGGATCTGATACAGCTGCTCGCTGAGGCTCACGATGGCGCCGCCCTGGTCGGTCATCTCCTTGCGTGCCTGCACCGCATCGACGCTCGCGGTCTTATAGGCCTGCAAAGCGCTGCGGTAATTGTGCAGCGCGGTTTCCAGTTGACGCAGGGCGTCCTGCTGAGAGTCGGCGAAATGCACATTCAGTTGTTTCAGGCTGGCGATGGCCGCGTCCAGTTGGCCGACGGCTTTCTGCTCGGTCTCGGCGTTGGTGGTCGCGGTGTAGCCGCGCACTTCGTAGCGGGCCAGCATGAACGCTTCCTTGGCGGCGGTGATGGCCTGGAATTGTTCGAAGCGCTGATCGCTCAGTGGCATTTGCTGTACGTGGGTGTTGATGGCGTTGATCAGCGAGTACGCGTTTTCCGCATTGGCGCCCATGGCGTCGCGTGCGCTGTTGCCGGTGCGGTAGGCGCTGCGCATTTTGTTCAGGGACGTTTTGTACGCCTCAATCTGCGTGCCTTGCTCTTTGAGCAGCTTGATGTTTTCCGGGCTCTTGAATTTCACCAGCAGCGCTTGTTGCTGAGCGGCAAACGCATCCAGGGTGGTCTGTACATTCTGTGCGGCGGTTTCATCGCCGTTGGTCAGCATGTATTGCAGGCGAACCACACGCAGTTTGGTCAGGCCGGCATTGAGCTGGGTGATGTCGCTCATCCAGTTGCTGCGGTCAATCAAGCCGCCCAGGCTTGTCCAGCCGGTGAGGGCGAGGATGCAGGTCAGTGCCAGGACCAGGCCAAACCCCAGGCCCAGTTTCATGTTCACGCTGATGTTGCCGAACCAGCTATTCATCAAATTCCTCCAGGAACGTTGCGCTTTTTGGTCGTCGGTTGGCTGGAAGATTGTTGTTTTTGGTAGCCAAGGATATGTAGCAGGTCTGTATCGGCAGCAAGCACGAGAGCTGAAAGGATTTTGTTGGAGCGATGTGTAACAAGGTTTTTGAGGGTGAATTAAGCTTTTTTTCACATCGGTTTCACCCCTAGCGGACGCCTGGCTCCCTACCCTCTCGGCATCGAATCAAGGGATGCATGCCGGTGAGGCGGCCTGATGTGGAACTGAGACTGAATCTGTTCGGGGTAACGCGCTCGATTGATCTGAGCCGTTTGACCCGCTATCGAAATACTGCGGTAGTGCTGGCCTCTGTGCTGTTGGTGATTCCGCTGACGGTCTGGCTGTTGCGGCCTGCCGCGGTGCCAGACCTGGCCCACGGCAATGTCGCCGGCGCCCAGGCGTTACTGAGCGGCTGGGCCAAGGGGGACCTGATTGTGCTGGTGCGTCATGTCGAGCGCTGCGATCACTCCAAAGCCGCGTGCCTGAGTGGCAATGACGGCATTACCGATCGCTCCCGCAGTGTCGCGGTGAGTGTCGGTGCGCAGTTCGAACAGTTGGGGCTGGAAAAGGCAGACATCTACAACAGCCCGATGATTCGTACCGCACAGACCGCCGGCTATATGTTCAACAAGGTGAGCGCCAATGAAGACTGGCTGATCAGCTGCAAGGGCACGATGCTGCGCGACGCGCTGGCGCACAAAGTGGCAGGTCGCAATCTGATTCTGGTGACTCACAGCGAATGCATGGCGCAGATTGAGAAAGACCTCAAGTTACCGGCTGCCACCCTCGGTTACGGTGCCTCTTTGTTTATCTCCGCCGCCACACCACAAACACCGCAAATGCTCGGTTTCATCGAAGCTTCCGACTGGCGCACGGTGACCTCCCAATGAGTAAGTCCCTACGCTTTTACGGCTTCAATTTCGGTATTCCGCTGGCCTGTGCGGCGATGGTTTTCCTGTTGTTCGACATGACGAAAATCGACATCGCGTTCAGCAATCTGTTTTTTGATCCGGTGACCCAGACGTTTCCGCTCGACCAGGTTCACTTCTTTGAAAAGCTCACCCACAAGTGGGCGCGCATCATTCCGAACTGGACCGGTGAACTCGCGTTGATCGGCGCGATGCTGTCGTTTGTCTGGCCGCTGACCAACCCGCAGAAGCATCCGCGCCTTGGCCGTTTTCTGGTGCGGAGCAAAGCCGCTTCGGTGCTGCGATTTGCCCACGACCATCGTCGGGACTTTCTGTTTGTAGTGTTCGCGTTTGCCATTTGCACCGGTGTGATTCATTTCCTCAAGTCGCACACCAGCGTGTATTGCCCGATTGAAACGACCCTCTACGGCGGAAAAATTGCCCATATGGAGTGGTACAGCAACTTCCAGTTGTTCAGGGAGGCCGGCGATGGCCGCTGCTGGCCGGGCGGGCATGCTTCGGGCGGGTTCACCATGCTTGCGCTGTACTTTGTTGCGCGCCGTTACCGCTGGCGCCATTCGAAAGCGCTGATGTACGGCTCGCTGCTCCTCGGTTTCGTCTACGGCACGACTCGGGTTCTGCAAGGCTGGCATTACATGTCCCACACCCTCTGGGCCGGGATCTTCGTCTGGCTGGCGTGTTTGCTGACCGCGTTGGCGTTTTATGGGCGAGCGCGCCTGGAGTTGCCCGTGCTGCAAAAGCACAAAGGGCCGCTGGTTTTAATCCAGTCGACCAGTGTTTCCTGAAGGCAAAAAAAAGCCCGCGGGAGGGCGGGCAAACCGTAGTTTCTTGAATGAGCGAGGGCAATGTACCGGTTGGCGAGGTGTGTTGGGGTGAAGAAAAATTTATGTGGCGCAATGGCCTTTCGCTGCGAAAGGTTATTGGCTTTTTTATAAACACACCATTAATGCCATGCCACTCCCCCGACGTCACCGTGTGCCTGACATGATGCTCCCACCGCCGCACGCCCAATCCCTCCCGCCGATCCAGCGACGCCCGACCGTCAGGTCCATGATCAGCGTTGGTTGCGACCCCGCGTCAAGCAGCGCACCCCCCGCCGTCAGGCAACGGATCTCGGCCTGAAGTCCGCACACCAGCACGTGTCCCACTTGCAAACTGGACAGATAATCTATGGCCATCAGGCGATGGCGCGTAGCCATGCCTGATGAAAATGCGATCAGCATGGATCAGGTTTTCATCGTCCGGTGTGGGGGTGCCCGCCGAGTTATTTCTCGAAAAGTGGTTCCAGAGGCGGTGTCGCCTGAGTCATTGGATGTCGATATGTCATTTATTAATGTCGTCAATAAAATGGCGAATAATCGTTGCCGAGAGCCGTATGGCGGCTTAATGGACAAACTATTGACAGTGCGTCGCCGATCTCACATTATCTGCGCCGCATTAATGGCCTTGCGCCATAAAATCGACGTTGCCGGACACTACCGACTGAACCTTTGAGATTGAGAAGATGTCGCAGTCTCAGGCGTGAGAGGCTAAGTGCCATCAGCTCGAATCAATGATCTACAGAGTCACCGTTTGGCGGACTTTACATACGAAGTGTCCGTGTGAATCTTCAGGAATAAACTTCATGCTTGATGGGCGAATACTGGTTACCGGCGGTGCAGGATTTATTGGGTCACACCTTGTGGAAGCGTTGCTTGGCAAAGGCTACAAGGTTCGCGTACTGGATAATTTGTCGACCGGAAAGGTCGGTAATCTGCCGGTGGGTAACGCCAATCTGAACCTGGTCGTCGGCGATGTAGCGGACGATGCCGCGGTAGAACAAGCCATGCGTGATTGCACTGCAGTCGTGCACCTGGCGGCGGTGGCCTCGGTACAAGCCTCGGTAGATGATCCGGTCAGCACCCATCAAAGCAACTTCGTTGGCACGCTCAACGTGTGTGAGCACATGATGAAGGCCGGTATCAAGCGCGTGGTATTCGCGTCCAGCGCGGCCATCTACGGCAACAATGGCGAAGGCTCTGCAATCGACGAGGACACCCCCAAGTCCCCGCTCACGCCTTATGCCAGCGACAAACTGGCCAGCGAGTATTACCTGGACTTCTACCGCCGTGAACATGGCCTGGAGCCGGTGGTCCTGAGGTTCTTCAATATCTTCGGCCCGCGCCAGGACCCTTCGTCGCCGTACTCCGGCGTGATCAGCATTTTCACCGAACGGGCCATGGCCCGGCAGCCTGTGGCGATTTTCGGCGACGGTGAACAGACCCGTGACTTTGTCTACGTCCAGGACCTGGTAAGCATCCTCGTCCAGGCCGTGGAAGCCAACGAACCGAGCCCCGGCGCGGTGAATGTCGGGCTCAGTCGTTCCACCAGCCTCAACGATCTGATCACTGAACTGGGGAACGCCACCGGCAACCCTCTGACGGTGACTTATCAGGCGCCGCGTCAAGGCGATATTCGCCATTCACGCGCTAATAACGCTCGCCTGCTCGAGCGTTTTACGCTGGCGACACCGACCTCCATTGGTGACGGTTTAGCACAGCTTTTGCGCAGTTTGTAACCCGCCCGTTCCACCCATTGGTGTGCAGGCAGTCTCGGTTCAGTTCCTTTCAAGAGTGAATTATGGAAATCGTTTTTCGCAGGACGCGTGTCCGCTCAGTCGCCAGGCGTCTATTCGCTGCCGTGGCACTCTTCGTGAGCGGACCAGCCGTCCAGGCTGCAGCGGTACAGTCTCCATCCAGTGTGGCTTTCTGGTATGCCGAACAGCCACCGCTGTCTGAACTGGCTCAGTTCGAATGGTCTGTGGTCGAGCCGGGTCACATGACGGCCAACGATGTCAAAACCTTGCGCAAATTAGGCAGCCAGCCGTTTGCATATGTGTCCGTCGGCGAGTTCGATGGCAACAAGGCTGAAATCGACAAGGCGGGGCTGGGCAAGGCGGTCACGTCGGTGCGAAACGACTCATGGGACAGTCAGGTCATGGACCTCACTGCGCCAGCCTGGCGGGAGCACTTGCTCGGCCGCGCCAAAGCGCTGCAAGCGCAAGGGTATGCCGGTCTGTTTCTGGACACCCTCGACAGTTTTCAGTTATTGCCAGAAGCGTCGCAGCAAGCCCAGCGTGTTGCCCTTGCCAGTTTCCTGCGCGAACTGCACAGCCGTCAGCCAACGCTGAAGCTGTTTTTCAATCGTGGATTTGAAGTGTTGCCCGAGCTTGATGGCGTGGCGGCAGCAGTGGCTTTTGAATCCCTGTACGCCGGCTGGGATCCTGCCGCCAAGCGTTATCGGCCGGTCCCGGAAGCTGATCGCCAGTGGCTGATGGGTGAGTTGCAACCCCTGCGCGCCAAAGGCATACCGCTGGTTGCGATCGACTATCTGCCGCCGGAGCGTCGTGAAGAAGCACGCAAGCTGGCCAAACGCCTGCGCGATGAGGGTTTCATTCCCTTCATCAGCACGCCTGAATTGGACTCGATGGGTATCAGTAACATCGAAGTTCAGCCGCGCCGGATCGCAATGATCTACGATCCGCGTGAAGATGAACTGACCAGCAACGCCGGCCACACAATGCTCGGCGGTCTGATCGAATACCTGGGATACCGGGTTGATTACCTGGCTGTGGACAGCTTGCCGGAGCATCGTTTCAGCGGTCTGTACGCGGGCATTATCACCTGGATGGCCAGTGGTACTCCGCAGGACAGCGCCGGGTTCAACCGTTGGCTCAACAAGCGCCTCGACGAGAAGGTGCCGTTAGCGTTTTTCGCCAGCCTGCCAATTGAAGACAAAGTGTTGCTCAAGCGTCTGGGGTTGAATCTGTCCAGCCCGCCGGGCACTCAAACCTTGAACATCACTTATCAGGACAAGTCGTTGATCGGGGCCTTCGAAGCACCGGTACAGGCCCGATCCCGCGACCTGAGCGCTATTTCCGTACTGCCCCAGGGGCCAAAACCCGCGCTGTTGCTGACGGGCAAAAACGGCCAGACGTTCGCGCCGGTGGCGGTTGGCGAGTGGGGCGGTCTGGCACTTTCTCCGTATGTCCTGGAGACGAACAGCGAACGCAGCCGCTGGATCATCGACCCGTTCGCCTTTCTCCAGGCGGCCCTGCACTTGCCGGAGCAGCCTCGTCCGGACACCACCACGGAAAACGGTCGGCGAATCGCGACGGTGCATATCGATGGCGATGGTTTCCCTTCGCGCGCCGAAGTGCGTGGTTCGCCGTATGCCGGCAAGCAAGTGCTCGACGATTTCATTCGGCCCAACCCGTTTCTGACCTCGGTATCGATCATTGAGGGGGAGATTTCGCCGCGCGGCATGTTCCCGCATCTGGCTCGTGAGCTGGAGCCGATTGCGCGTGAGTTGTTCGCCAGCCCTAAAGTCGAAGTCGCCACGCACACCTTCAGCCATCCGTTTTTCATGCAACCGGAACAAGCCCGGAAACGGGAGGACTTTAACCCTGAGTACGGCTTGAAAATGGCCATCCCGGGTTATGACACGATCGATTTTCGCCGCGAGATCTTCGGTTCGCGCGACTACATCAACCAACGTCTCACCACCCCGGAAAAACCGGTAAAGATGGTCTTCTGGCCGGGCGATGCCTTGCCGTCGGCAGCCACCATAAAACTGGCCTACGACGCTGGCCTGAAAAACGTCAACGGCGCCTCGACCATGCTGACCAAGGCCAAGCCATCGCTGACCGGGTTGTATCCGCTGTTGCGTCCCACCGAAGGTGGCTTGCAGTACTACGCGCCGATCATCAACGAGAACGTCTACACCAATCTCTGGAAAGGCCCGTATTACGGCTTCCGCGAAGTGATCGAGACCTTTGAACTGACCGACAGCCCGCGCCGATTGCGCGGTCTGCACCTCTATTACCACTTCTACTCGGGCACCAAGCAGGCCTCGATCAAAGCCATGAACGACATCTATGCGTTCATGAAAGACCAGCAGCCGATGTCATTGTGGATGAGCGATTACATCGATCGGTTGCACGGCCTGTACCAGTCGAGTCTGGCGCGTACGGCCGAAGGCGCCTGGCAGGTTCGAGGGATGGATGCATTGCGCACTGTGCGGCTTGACCCGCAAATGGGTTGGCCGGATCTGCTGCGCTCCCAAGGTGTCGCCGGGGTGCGTGATTTGCCTCAGGGACGCTATGTGCATTTGAGCAGTGACCAGGCGCTGTTGGTCTTGCGTCCTGACCGGGATGACAGACCTGCGCTGGAGGAGGCCAATCTGCCGTTGGTGGACTGGCGTTATCTGGATGATCGGCGCGTGAGCTTTTCGTTTGCCGGAGAATTCGATCTGAGCTTCTCGGTTCGCTCCTCGAGCGCTTGCCGGGTGGAAGTGGATGGCCAGCGTTTCACGGGCAAGGCATCCGCCGGTCTGTGGACTTTTCAGTTACCCATGAAGCAGGTGAGTAATGCTCAACTCCTCTGCAACTAACTCCTCGGTAACTAAAAGCGGCCGTCTGCTCAATCCCTGGGCATTGGCGGCGGTAGCGGTCGCAGTGGGGGGAATACTGTGGGCGACTTTCCAGCGTGAGGAAGTGTTCCAGCCCGATGGTCGAGAGCCGGATGCAGTGTCGGCCAACTATGCCGAGTTGCTGCTGGCGGCCCACCCGTCGGACGACCACCTGCGCCTGCAATTGGTCGATCTGTTGATTCGTCTCGGTGACTACACGAAGGCGCGCCAGTATCTGGAGAGTTGGCCTGATCCTGCGCCGGAGGTACAGGCGTACTACCGGCTTGAGCTGGATACATTGGTGGCGGTGAACAGCGAAGATCCTGCTGTGCGGCTGGCGCTGGTGGAGCGGCTCAAAAGCTTGGACCATCGCAAGTTGTCACTGCCGCAATTACAGAACCTGGCCCGCCTGGCGTTGTCGTTGCAGGCACCCGCCATGGCGGCCAGCGTCTATGAAGAAATTGCCGACCGTGACCCCACGCTGCGTACCGAGGCGTTGAGGTCTGCTGCCCAGTGGCATTTGGCGGGCGAGCAGCCGGGCCTGGCGGCAGACATCTATCTGCGGCTGAAAAGAGACAGCGTGCAGCCCGCTGAACGTCGAGAGTTTGCCCAATTGGCGTTCAACAGTCTGCTGGCTGATGGTCGCGGCGAACAGGCAACGCAAGTACTGGCCGATGAACTCGGTGGGCTCAAGGATCCGCAAGGCGATTCGGTCTGGCTGGAGCAGGGCGTTGACGTCGCGGTTGCGAACAACCGCTTCGACCTGGCTCAGCTGTTCCTCGAGCAGTGGCGCGTTTTTCAGCCGGACAATACGCAACGTCTCAGAAAAGAATTCAGCCTGCGTCTGGCATTGAACGAACTCAACGGCGCGTGGGAGAGCGGCCAGCAATTGCTCGTCAGTTTCCCCGATGAGCAGGCATTGCTGGAACAAATGGCGCACCTGGGCGAATGGCGTGGCGACAACCGCGCGGCACTGGATTACTGGATTCGTTTGCTCGAGCTCAACGAAACGGCGCCAGTCCGTGAGCACGCCTGGCGTCTGGCAAGCCAGGAGTTCGATTTTGACCGGTCGATTCCATTGCTTGAAGAAATCATGGACCAGCGAGCGCTGACCGACATCGAGCTGGATGCCCTGATTTATGGCCATGAATCGCGGGGTACACCGCAGCAGGCCGAATCATGGCTGCGCCAATACCTACGTAAATACCCGGCCCATCGTCTGGCCTGGACACGATTGCTGCAAAATCTTGAAAACACCGGGCAGTTTGCGAAAAAGACCGAGGTTTATCAGGACATGTCGAAACGTTTCACGCTGACTGGCGCCGAACGGGTCGAATGGGCTCATACCTACCTTCTGCTGTTTGACAATCGCCAGGCCTGGGAAGTCGTTAAGGCGAATGACCCCGCCATCTCCGATCAGGATTACTGGCGTGTGCGGGCCTTCCTGGCCTGGGAGCTGGAGCGTGACGATGAGTTGCAGTTGTCCATGGAGAAACTGCTGACCCTCAAAGGTGCGCTGGACAGTAACGAGGAGACTCAGTTGATCTCCAGTTATCGCATCAGCAATCCGCAGCGCGCGCTGCAATTGACCGTGGCCAGTTGGGAGCGCACCCACAATCCGCTGCGGCTGGTCGACGCGCTGCTGATGGCTCAGGAGTTGGAGGATTGGCCACTGGTAGAGACGTTGCTCAAGGACGCCAGCCAGAATCCGGAGATTGACGAGCAGGCTCAGGTGCTGGCGGTGCGCGCCGCCCTGGCCGTGCAGCAGGGGCAATACGAAGAGGCAGAGCGCTTGTACCTGTCGGGTTTATCGCGTTATCCCAATGACAATCTGTTTCGCGAGCGTCTGATGTGGCTTTACATCGACCGAGGTAACACGGCGGCGCTCAAGCCGCTGCTGACCCGGTGGCGGAGTCAGGCGCGGAACGACCAGACCCTTTGGCTGGCGTTTGCCAGTGCCAGCCAGATATTCGGTCGCGACAGCGAAGCGTTGGCCTGGTATCGCATGTACCTCAAGAACAACTCGCAGGATTGGCTGGTGCAGGCGGCTTATGCCGATGCGCTTTACAGCGCCGGGTATCAGGATGCGGCCCAGCGTCTGCGCTTGAAGCTGTTGCGCAGCCCAGAGGGTGAAAACCTTCAGCCATCGTCTCAGCGCTACACGACCTGGCTGCGCCTGATGGCCAGCAGTTATTCGCCACGGGCGGCACAGCGAGAAGTGTTGAAGTGGAAAGATGGTTCGCCGGCCATGTTGCAATTATGGTTCGAACGCCTGTTGGCGCGTCTGGATGCGACAAACCAGGAGGCGCAAAAAGACGAGTGGCTGGCGTGGGCGCAGAGCCAGGGCCTGAAGGTCGAGCGTTACGAGCAGATTCAACAGGCCCTGCGCAGCCGTAACAAAGCCCAGGTCGAAACACTGTTGGCCGGTAGCGATCTGAACCCGGCCCAGCGGGCCCAGGCTTTGACCCGTCTGGGGCGTCTGGGTGAAGCTCTCGACACCAGCCTCTCTGCGCTGGGTGACGATCAGCCTGCCGACGTGCGTGAGCAACTGCGCAATCAGGCGGTAGAACTGCAGGAGCGCACGCCTCAGGGTATGTTGTTGTCCTGGCAGGCGCAGAACTTCGGCGGTGTGCAATTTGATGCCCCGACGTTGCAGATCGCGCACAACCTGGGTGATCACTGGTACGCCGATCTCGAACTGGAACAGGGTTCGTACAACGACGAAGATATCGAGTCATCCAAGCTCGGCCAGGAGCGTAACGCCGCCCTGACCCTGCAACGCTCGGTTGAAGACGGTAGTTACAAACTGTTCGCCGACACCAGTCAGCGCAAGGACGATGACCGTAATGGCCTGGGGCTGTCGCGCACCTGGGAATTGGGCGTGAGTGATGAACTGGAAACGGGTGTGGGCTGGCATCGCAAGAGCGAGGACAGCGGGCTGATGCGCGCTTTCGGTCAGCAGGACAGCGTTTGGCTGGGCGGTCGTCACAGCCTGACGGCCCGCGACCAGCTCAGTTGGGAAGTCTCGCAGCGTTCGTTTTCAACGCGGGCGGGCGACAGCCTCGGCGATGGTCACGCCCTGAAAATGGAGTTGAACCACACGCTGGAGTTCGCCGGTCCCAACTGGACCGTGCGCAGCGGTGTCGACTATCAGAAAAACCGGGTCAAGAACACCAATCTGGACTACCTGTCGAGTAACTATGGCGGCGCGATAAAACAGTTGGCGCCTGAAGTGGTCATCGATGAGGACACCGGTTTGCCCGAGCCGATCGATCCACTCGACATCGAAACGGTCACCGCCAAGGACCTGCTGCAAAGCCGCTACGGCCAACTGTATGTCGGCAGCACCTGGCGTCGCGGTATACCGGGCGCGCTGGTGCGCACCAAGCCGCAATACACCTGGCTGGTGGACGCGACGGCCGGTTGGCAATGGACCGATCAAACCTTCAATTACGGCCTCAACACCGGCATCGGTTTTGAAGTGCTGGGTGACGACGAACTGGCCCTGACCATCGGTTACCAGTCCGCGCCACAAGGCGGGGATGGTAAATCGGGCGGAACACTGGGTGTGAGCTACGGCGTGCGGTTTGGACGCTGATCATGGAATGTCTACGGAGAAAAACTATGCAAGCAATTCGTAATCTGGGCCTGGCCCTCGCCGTCCTGTTCGTCGCCGGTTGCGCCAGCTTCACCGATGAATCCAGCCCGAACCTGCCGCGCAACGCGCAGTGGGGCATCGTGCCGATGGTCAACTATTCGCAGACGCCGCAGGCCGGTGAGCGCAGCGAGCAGATCCTGCTCAGTGTTCTCAGCAGTCACGGTCTGCAACCCCAGGTTTACCCGGCCAGCACCCAGGGCGAACAAGCGCTGATGGATGACAATGAACGTCTGGCCGGAGCCCTGGAATGGGCGCGCGAACAGAAACTCGATTATGTGATCGCCGGCAGCGTGGAAGAGTGGCAGTACAAGAACGGCCTGGACGGCGAGCCGGCGGTGGGCATCAGCCTGCGCGTACTCGAAGGCAGCAGCGGTCGCGTACTCTGGAGCAAGAGTGGCGCACGTGCCGGTTGGTCCCGTGAAAGCCTCGCGGGCACCGCTCAAACGGTGCTCGACAAACTTGTCGGCGCCCTTCGGTTCGAGTGATTGCAATGAATTCTCCCCACATGGATTACAGCCTGGCGCCTCAAGCCAGCGGCCCGGTGTCTTGGCTGGAAACGTTTCTGGTCACCGGCGCGGCGATCGGCCTGGGCTTGTGGCTGACCCCTGAAGACCCGTTGCAGGTACACGGCGGGTTCCCCTGGCCGATTCTGGCGCCGCTGTTGTTGGGCGTGCGTTACGGTTTCGTGCGTGGTCTGTTCAGCGCCAGCCTGTTGGTCCTGGCGATGTTTGCCCTGCGCTACAGCGGTCTTGAAGGCTACGCCCGGATCGATCCGTCATTCATTGTCGGCGTGCTGGTTTGCGGGATGCTGGTGGGTGAGGTTCGCGATCTGTGGATGCGGCGTCTGGAGCGGCTGCAGATGGCCAACGAATATCGTCAGTATCGTCTCGACGAGTTCACCCGGTCGCACCAGATTCTGCGGGTCTCCCACGACTTGCTCGAGCAGCGCGTGGCCGGTAGCGACCAGAGCCTGCGCAGCTCCTTGCTGGGCTTGCGCGAAAAGTTGAGGGTGATGCCGGACGCGGGCGATGCATTGATCGCGCTGGCAGATCCGATCGTGGCGATGCTTGGGCAATACGGCGCATTGCGCGTGGCCGGTCTGTACCGCGTTGACGAGCGTGAAGAAAATGTCTTGCCTGACGCGTTGGCAACGATCGGCGTGATGGGGCCGTTGGGCACCGAGGACGGCCTGGTCAAGCTTTGCCTGGAGCGCGGCGAACTGGTGAGCGTACGTCAGGAGTTGATCGATTCCGGCACCTCGGCGCAGTTCTCGTCGTTGCAGGCGTGCATCCCGTTGATCGATGCCGAGGGGCGTCTGCTGGCAATTCTGGCGGTTCGGCAGATGCCGTTCTTTGCCTTCCAGGATCGCACCCTGAGCCTGTTGGCGCTGCTCGCCGGGCACATCGCCGACCTGTTGCGCCGTGACCCGCAAGTGCTGCAACTGCCCGACGCCGATGCGCAGCAGTTCACCCTGCAGCTCAAACGCTCGCTGGTGGATGTCGAGAAACACAAATTGCCGGCCGGTTTGTTTGCCTTTGAAATGACCCGCCCCAACGACGAGCTGACGCGTCTGCTGGAACGCAGCCAGCGCGGCCTCGATTTGCACTTGCCGGCGCGCAACAATCGCGATCATCAACTGTTGCTGGTGCTCTTGCCGTTGACCAGCCCGCAGGGCACCGAAGGTTATCTGGCGCGGATCAGCCTGTTGTTGCATGAGCACTTTGGTATTGAAAGTGACATGGCGAGCCTGGGTGTGCGGGTGATGCCTTTCAATCTGGAGCCTGGCTGTGAACGCGACGGGCTGCGTAATTTCCTGTTCAACGAGTGTGGCCTGAATGATCAGCAAGTGGCTGTTTAGCGGAGCCTTGTTGTTTGAGGCGGGCAGTTGGGCCAGTTTGTGGCTCGCGGCGCCCGAGTTGCAACAATTGCTGGTATTCACCCTCAGCCATGGTCTGGCATGCGTGCTGCTGTGCGCCGCGGTGTGGCTGTTGTTGCCGGCACGCTACCGTGCGCCGTTGCCCTGGAGCCCGCTGTTCATTTTCAGCCTGGCGTTCTTTGTGCCGGTGATCGGCATGGTCGGTGTGGTCGTGTCGATCTTTCCAGCGCTGTACCTGCCGCGCAAACGCGACAAACAAGCCTGGCAGGCTGTCGGTATTCCGAGCCTGCCGTATCGCGCGCAGCTGCAATTGCATTCGCCGATCTTTGCCGACGGCGGTTTGCAGGATGTGCTGCGCCATGCGCCCGATCCGGACCAGCGTCTGGCCGCATTGCTGGCCACGCGACGCATGCCGGGCAAGGAAGCGGTGCCGATCCTCAAACTGGCGCTGGGTGATCCCAGCGACGACGTGCGGCTACTGGCGTACTCGATGCTCGACAAGCAGGAAAGCGACATCAACCTGCGCATCCAGATCGCTCTCGGGCAACTCAGCGGCGCCAATGCCAAAACCGCGGGTGCGCTGCATGGCACGCTGGCGCGCTGGTATTGGGAGCTGGCGTACCTCGGCCTGGCGCAAGGCAGTGTGCTCGAGCACGTGCTCGACCAGGCCAGCGAACACGCCGAGCAAGGGCTTGAAGCGGGCGAGGGCGGCGAGCTGTTCTTGCTGGCCGGACGCATTGCGCTGGAGCGCGGTGATATCGAGCGCGCCGAAGTGCTCTTGCATCAGGCCCAGGACAACGGCATGGGCGCAGCGCAGGTTCTGCCGTTCCGCGCTGAACTGGCGTTCGAGGCCGGTCGTTATCACGAAATTCCCGGGTTGCTCGAGAAACTGCCCGAGAAAACCCGTCAGCGGCCACCGTTCGCTGAACTGGTGAGGAGCTGGTCATGAATCACAAGGAAGCGGCGCCGACGGCCGACATCTGTCTGCTGCTCGAAGGCACCTGGCCTTACGTGCGCGGCGGCGTGTCGAGCTGGATTCATCAGATGATTCTCGGCCTGCCGGAGCTGACCTTCTCGGTGATGTTCATCGGCGGCCAGCGTTCGGCCTACCCGTCGCGACGCTATGAAGTCCCTTCGAATGTGCTGCACATCGAAGAGGTGTTTCTCGAGGATGCGACCCATCCGGCCAACACCCGCGGAACGCCGCGAGAGGCCGACCCGCAGCAGTTGCTGGACCTGTATCGCTTCCTGCACCACCCGGATGCGCCGGAGCCTGAGCTGGGCGAACGCCTGCTCGACTGCATCGCGCAGGGCCGCATGACCCTCGACGACGTGCTGCGCAGCCGCGCCAGTTGGGAAGCGTTGAGCGAAGGGTATCGGCTGCATTGCGCCGACCCCTCCTTCGTCAATTATTTCTGGACCCTGCGTTCGATGCAGTCGCCGTTGCTGATGCTCGCCGAAGCGTCGCGGAAAATGCCGCGAGCACGGATGCTGCATTCGATTTCCACCGGTTACGCCGGGCTGCTGGGGTGCATTCTCAAGCAACGCTGGAACTGCACCTACCTGCTCAGCGAGCACGGGATTTACACCAAGGAACGCAAGATCGACCTGGCCCAGGCCAGCTGGATCGCCGAGAGTTCCGGCCAGGCGCTCAATCGCAGCCTCGACGCCGGCTCGGGTTACATCCGCACGTTGTGGATACGCTTCTTCGAACGCATTGGCCAGCTGACTTACAACAGCGCCGACAACATCATCGCGTTGTATGACGGCAACCGTCAGCGGCAGATCAAGGACGGCGCCGACCCGGCCCGCACGCAGGTCATTCCGAACGGCATCGACCTGCCGCAGTGGACCGCGGCACTGGAATCCCGTGCGCCCGGTATCACACCCGTGGTGGGCTTGATCGGGCGTGTGGTGCCGATCAAGGACGTGAAAACCTTCCTGCGGGCCATGCGCGGTGTGATCAGCGCCATGCCGGAGGCCGAAGGCTGGATCGTCGGTCCCGAAGAGGAAGACCCGGAGTACGTCAGCGAATGCCGCAGCCTGATGGCCAGCCTGGGGCTGGAGGGCAAGGTGCATTTCCTGGGCTTCCAGCGCATCCAGGACATCCTGCCGAAACTCGGCCTGATGGTGCTGACCTCGATCAGCGAGGCGCAACCACTGGTGATCCTCGAAGCCTGGGCCGCCGGTACGCCGGTGGTCAGCAGTGATGTGGGCTCGTGTCGTGAATTGATCGAAGGCGGCAGCGCCGAGGACCGCGACCTCGGCCTGGCCGGCAAAGTGGTGGCGATTGCCGATCCACAAGCCACCTGCGCCGCGATCCTCGAACTGCTGCGCAGCCCGCAACGCTGGCAGGCCGCACAGGCCAGCGGCTTGTTGCGGGTCAATCGTTATTACACGGAAGCCTTGATGCTGCAGCGTTATCGCGACTTGTATCAAGCAGCCATGGAGAACAGTTAAATGGCCGGCATTGGCTTCGAACTGCGCAAGATTCTTTCGCGCGACTCCTACACCGCGACCTTGCACGCTTATGTGTATGCCGGCCTGATCAGCTCCGGGCCCTGGGTGTTATCGATCATCAGCGTGATGCTGGTGGGGATCATCAGTCTGGGGCTTGTGATACCCAACACGCTGGTGGGGCAGTTTCTGGTGACGGTGACCTACCTGATGGCCACCTCGCTGATTCTCACGGGAGGCTTGCAGCTGTTTTTCACCCGGTTCGTGTCCGACCGTTTGTTCGAGCACAAATACGAACAGATCCTGCCCAACTTGCTGGGCATCCTGTTGCTGGTCACGCTCGCGGCCGGCGTGCTGGGCATCATCGTGCTGGCCGTGTTGTTCGATCAACCGCTGATCTACCGGGTGCTGGTGCTGTCGAATTTCGTGGTGCTGTGCAACTTGTGGCTGGTGATCATCTTCCTGTCGGGGATGAAGGCCTATAACCGCATTCTGCTGGTGATGCTGGTGGGCTACACGTTGATGGTGGCAAGCGCCTATGTGCTGGCTTTCCTGCAGATACCGGGCCTGCTGCTGGCACTGTTGATCGGGCACAGCACGCTGCTGTTCCTGTTCCTCTATGACATCTTGCGCGAGTACCGTGCGGAGAAACTGATCGCCTTCGATTTCCTTGATCGTCGCCACGTCTTTCTCAGCCTGCTCGCCACCGGTTTCTTCTACAACTTCGGTATCTGGATCGACAAGTTCCTGTTCTGGTTCAACCCCGGCACCTCGAACATCGTCATCGGTCCGCTGCGTGCGTCGATCCTGTATGACCTGCCGATCTTCCTTGCCTACCTGGCGATCATCCCGGGGATGGCGGTGTTCCTGGTGCGCATCGAAACCGATTTCGCCGAATGGTATGACCGTCTGTTCCGGGCGATCCGCGAGGGCGAAACCCTGCAGCACATCGGTTCGCTGAAAACCGAGATGACCTTGTCGATCCGTCAGGGGCTGCTGGAAATCTGCAAGGTGCAGGGGCTGACGGTGGTGCTGCTGTTCCTGTTCGCGCCGCGTCTGCTGGATTGGCTGGGTATTTCCAGCTACTACCTGCCGTTGTTCTACATCGACCTGATCGGCGTCAGTATCCAGGTGGTGTTCATGGCGTTGCTCAACGTGTTCTTCTACCTGGACAAGCGCACCGTGGTGCTGGAATTGTGTGTGCTGTTCGCGGTGTTGAACGGGGCGCTGACGATGTTGAGCATGTACCTTGGCCCAAGCTTCTTTGGCTACGGGTTCACCCTGTCGTTGCTGGTCTGTGTGCTGCTGGGGCTGCACCGACTGTCCACGGCGCTGGAAGACCTGGAGTACGACACGTTCATGCTGTCATCGCGCTGACCGGTTGTTGCCGGTATAAAAAAGGCACTGGCGATCATCGCCCAGTGCCTTTTTTTTCGCCTGATGGCTTCCGACTGACGTCACTTGAAAGGCCAGGTTGCGCTGCTAACCTTGATCATTCGGAGCTGCCGACGACAGACGATCTGTTCCGGGCTACCTCTTGATGCGAGTGCCACTCGATCGATCAAGCCGTCCCCGCCCCCTCCCATCGACTCCTGCGATATCTCCGACACGTGTCTTTCGATAGCGCTCTGGAGATGCCACATGAAACTACAGTTGCTGAGTTCTGCGCTCATGCTCGCCGCAATGGCGACGGCCAGTCTGACCTTCGCCGGTGAGACGGCCCCAGCCACCCCCTCGAAATCTGCCACCCCCGCCGTCAAACAGGAGATCAAACTCACGCGTGTCACGCCCGAGTACTGGCGCGTCACGTTCCACAATCCGCCGTACAACATCTACGGCCCGGAAACCATGCCGCAATTGAACGAGGTCATCACCGCGCTCGAGACCGATCCGAAGGTCAAGGTGGTGGTGTTCGACAGCGATGTTCCGGATTTTTTCCTTACCCACTATGACTTCGTGCCGCCACTGACGGACACGACGAGCCTGCCCAACGGCCCCACCGGCTTGCCTCCGCTGCCGGACATGCTGGTTCGCCTGAGCAAGGCGCCGGTCGTATCGATTGTGTCGATTCGCGGTCGCGCCACCGGTGTCGGCAGTGAGCTGTCACTGGCCAGCGACATGCGCTTTGCCAGTCGCGAAAAGGCCATCCTGTCGCAATGGGAAATCGGCGCTGCGCTGGTGCCAGGCGGTGGCCCCATGGCTCGATTGCCGCGGCTGATGGGGCGTGGGCGCGCACTGGAAGTGCTGTTGACCGGTAACGACATCGATGGCGACCTGGCTGAACGCTATGGCTACGTCAATCGTGCGCTGCCCGACGCCGAACTCGACGCGTTCGTCGACACCATGGCCCGCCGTATTGCCCGGTTCGACAAACAGTCGATCACCGACATCAAACGCCTCGTCGACGCTTCAAGCCTGCCACCGAACGACGCCATCGCTGCCGAATGGGACGGGTTCATCGGCTCGGTGAAACGTCCGGCGGCACAGCAACGGATCAAACAGTTGATGGAGCTTGGCTTGCAGAAGAATGCGGATGTTGAAAAGCGCCTGGCGCATCACACGGGCACTCTCGGGGACTGATCAAAAAGACCCTCACCTATCAGGAGTTACTGTCATGAGCACTGCACTGGAAACCGTTCTGTACACCGCAAAAACCCACACTGTCGGCGGCCGCACGGGCACCGGAAAATCCAGCGATGGCGAGCTGGACGTGAAATTCAGCTCACCGGGCTCGGGCAAACCGGGGACCAATCCGGAGCAGCTGTTTGCACTGGGGTATTCAGCCTGCTTTATCGGTGCGATTCAGGTGGCGGCGGGCAAAATGAAAATCAAACTACCGGAAGACACATCGGTGGACGCCGAAGTGGACCTGGGCAAAACCGGTGGTGGGGATTTTCAGTTGGCGGTCAGGCTCAACGTCAACATTCCCGGCCTGGAGGAGGGCGTGAAACGGGAATTGGCAGAGGCTGCGCATCAGATCTGCCCGTATTCGCGGATGACGCGGGGGCATGTGGCAGTGGAGTTGAAAGTCGTTTGATCGCCGGATAAAAAATCAAGGCAAAAAAAAAGCCGTGAAGCTTCGATTTCTCGATGCTTTACGGCTTGGTTTTACTGACTCAGGCAGGCCATGGCCTTGGTGATAAGGTGGCGCGATTGAGTCCTCCCACTCTGGTGATCAAGTCAGACGTGGCCAGCACAAATTGTTCGCTGTTAACCAATACGCCTACAACTTGAACGTATCTACGACGTTTCTGAGTCGCCCAGCTTCTGAATCCAATGCTGCACAGGCTCTGAGGGTAGAGCCAAGATTGTCAGTGGTCTGGCGATTCAACTGGCTGATCTCATGCACATCCCTTGTCAGTTGATCGACGGCTGTTGTTTGCTCTTCAGTCGCGGCAGCGACCGTAAGGCACATCTCATCAATCTCACCGATTTTCGAGACGACGTTCACAAGGCTGGCCCCAGCCTGTTTCGCGACGAGCACGCTTTGGCTGCCGATTTCATTGCTGTGTAGCATGGTTCGGGAAGCCTGGGCGCCGCCGGCCTGTAACGCTTCGATGACCTGGCGAATTTCTTCGGTCGCATTCTGGGTATGGTGGGCAAGGTTTCTCACTTCGTCCGCCACGACGGCAAAGCCGCGTCCCGCCTCTCCGGCTCTGGCCGCCTCGATAGCCGCATTCAGGGCCAGCAGATTGGTCTTTGCGGAAATCGTCGAAATGACCTCCAGGACTGTTCCGATGTTGATGGTTTTGGCGTTGAGGTCTTCGATCTGCGAGCGGGTCAGTTCGATATTTGCCTGCAGGTCGCTCATGGCTGTGACTGTGTTCTCGACCAGTTCGCAGGTCGACTCGATCTGCAACCGGGCGCTGGAAGCACCTTTGGACGCCGCCGAGGCGCTGGAAGCGATCTCCTGCGCCGCTGCACCCAACTGTTCGATTGCGGCAGCCACGCTCGTGGTGTAACCCGACTGGTGTTCCGACTTTTCCACCGAGGAGTCGGACGCCGACAGTACCCGCCGCGTCGCTTCACCCAAGGCATCCGTCGTCGAGGATACTTCGCTGATAGAAGCGTGGATACGATCGCTGAAGCGGTTGAAACTCATGGCCAGTTGCCCGAATTCGTCCTTCGACAGGATCGACAATCTACGGGTCAAGTCGGCATCGCCTTGGGCGATATCTTCCATCGCGTGGCTGATCGAATGCAGGGGCCTCATCAGCGCGCGAATCAGCAGCCCGAGCAGCAGCAAAGTGGCCAGGCCCGCAACCGCCGTCGCGATGATCGCGGAGTTGCGGAACGCGGAGACACTGGCCAGGGCCGCTTGTTTGTCGAGCACGATACCGATGTACCAATCCTGCGAAGGCAGGCCGTTGACCGGTGAGAACAGGGTGAATTTGCTGCCATCAACCGACGTGGCTTCGACCAGCCGGTCGCTCAGGGTCAAGGTGTTGCCCGGAAACAGATCGGCCACGCTTTTACCTATCAGCGCCTGGTCAGGGTGAACCAGGATCTTGCCCTCCTTGCTCACCAGAAAGGCGTAGCCGTTGCCATCGAACGCCTGGGCATTGAGTGTTTGCGAGATCGTCTCGATTTTCAGGCTGGCGCCCAGTACCCCGAGTGTTTGCTGCCCGGAAGGGATGGCGACCGCCTGGGTAATGATCCGGTAATCGATCCCTGCGCCTACGTAAGGTTCGGTCATCGCGGCTCCGTTGGCGATGGCGTCCTTGTACCACTGGCGCTGTCGGGCGTCGTAGTCCGCAGGCATTTCCCGTGGCGGATAGATCTGAAACTTGCCGTCACGGGTGCCGGCATACGTGGCAATGAACTGCTCCATCAGCACTTGGTTTTGTAATGTGGCCAGGACGTTTTCTGCCGTGGGGTTGTGCCCGATAAACTCGGCGACGCTTTTCATCAGAATCAGCCGGCCGGTCAGCCAGCTCTGGATGTCATGCGCCATGGAGGCGGCGAGGGCGCGTGTGTTTTGTTCGATTTTCTGCGCGTTGTCTTCGCGCAGGCGAATGTCATTCAACACGGAAAATGCGCAAAACACCGTCATGATCACCAAGGAGGCGATCAGCAATATCTTCTGATTAAATTTGAGATGTCCCATCGTTCACTCTCCGGGTTTGAATCGGTACACCACGTATTCAGGCTGAGGATTCCGGGGTTGGATTATCAACCCCGGGACCTTGTTACTTGCGAACGCAATTGCCTCCTTGTAAAAACGGAGCTGTCAGTTATCCGAAGTTTGCTTTGTTGTACCTGTTAAAACATCGCGTCAGGATAAAAGCGCCCCTGCGGCAGCCAACTTCATGGCGAGCCAGATACTTTGACTTGCGTTATTGGTTGGTAAATTTGTAAGGCGTCCAGCACAGGTTGTGGCTGAAAGTTGTCTGGGTGTTTTGCCGTTACCACAATGCCAAGGTGTAACTAAGGATCAGGCGTGTTTCATCCAGGTCATTACCAAAGTTTGACCTGACGGTTGCGTTTCTGACTTTCAGTCCGACGTTTTTCAGCGAGCCCGACTGTATGACATAACCAATGTCGGTGTTGCGCTCCCACTCTTTACCGGTGTTGTTGCCGGCGACCAACGCGTTGTCTCCCTGGACATAACGACTCATGAACGTCAGCCCCGGGAGGCCCAGCGCGGCGAAGTTGTAGTCATAGCGCAGCTGCCAGGAGCGTTCCTGGGTATTGGCGAAGTCATTGATCTGGACGAAGTTGACCAGGTACGGATCGCTATTGGCAATGTAGGGGAAGGGGTCGTCACCGCTCATGCGTTGATAGGCTGCGGTGAATACGTTGGAGCCCAGGGTGTAGGCCACCAGGCCGTTCGCTGCCCGGTTATCGAGGGGACGAAAGTTGCCGTCGTCGGTGCTTTTCGAATAGCGCAGGTCGAACTTCAGCGACTGTTGCTCGGCGAGGGGGATCTCGTAGACCACGCCGCCAAAGTACTGCCGATAGACGTTTTCCAGGTTGCCGTAGTACAGGCTGGTGCTCAGGGCCTTGTTGAAACTGTAGGTGCCGCCGGCAAAGCGAAAGTCATCGCTGACGCCGCCAATACGGTTACCCGTGAAGTCTTGATAATTTGAAGAGCTGTTGAACTTGATTTGCTCCAGCTTGCCGCCTTGCAACATGAGCTTGTCGATGTCCTTCGACGTCAGCAGTGCGCCTTCGAACGTCGACGGCAGTAAGCGCGTGTCATTGCTCGAGACCACGGGCGTACGGAAGGCGAGTGAACCGACCTTCAGAATGGTTTCCGATACCTTCGCCTTGGCCGTCAGCTCGAGTTTGGAGTATTCGTCCTGTGAGCCTCGGCCGTTTTTCGAACCAAGGTCCGCCGGCAGCAGGCCCGTGCCGCCGGAACCATCACCGCCGTCAAGCTTGATACCGAGCATGCCGACAGCGTCGACGCCCAGGCCCAGAGTACCTGCGGTATAACCCGACTCGAATCGCAACATGGCTCCCTGCGCCCACTCCGCCGCAGAGTCACGTTGGGTGGTGGGCGGTCCGTTACGAAAGTCACGGTTGAAGTAGAAGTTGCGCAGTTCAACGCTAGCCTTGCTGTCGGCAATAAAATCTGCAGATGCCGGAAATGGGAAAACCAACGCGCAAGTACCCGCGACAGCGAAAGTCGTTTTGATCAACATGCTCTTTATGCTCCAGATAACGGCAGATTTATTGGTTGAGTTTTTATCGTTATTTTGAATGCGCAGTTACATCTACAGTTTTCTGCAGGCAGCACGCGGCAACGGAGTTATTACCCCGTTGTGCGTACTACCGGCGAAAAGAAGAGTGTTTAAATCAATTAATGGTCTTGATGCGGCCAATCACGGAGCCGGCTTCAAAATAGTCACCGGCCTGTTTGGCGATCTGCACCTGACCTTCACAAGGTGCCAGGACCGAGGTTTCCATTTTCATGGCTTCTACAACCGCGATCACTTGCCCGACGCTCACCGACTCGCCGTCTTCGACGACCCAGGTATGCAGATTCCCCGCGACGGGTGTCAGTACCGCCTGAGGATCAGAGACCTCGGAGGGGGCCGTGCTTTCGCTGACGGTGTCCGCTGCGTTCAGGCTGACGCCTCGCAGCAGCGCAGCCGGAAGGCCGAGTTCGTGGCGCTTGCCGTCGATCTCGACAAACGTGCGCAGGATGCCAGGGTCGGCCGATACAACGGCACGGGGGGCGAGAGTGATCTGTTCGGCGAAATCGGTCTCGATCCAGCGCGTGTGTACGGCGAATTTATCGGTACCGGTGAAGTCGTCATGGTCCATCACGGCTCGGTGGAACGGCAGCACCGAGGCGATGCCCTCAATGTTGAACTCAGCCAGCGCGCGCCGGGCGCGGACGATGGCCTGTTCGCGGGTGGCGCCGGTGACGATCAGTTTGGCCATCATCGAATCGAAGGTACTGGGCACTCGCGAGCCGCTTATCACGCCGCTGTCCAGACGCACACCCGGGCCAGACGGTGGCAGGAAATCAGTGATGTGACCGGGGGTGGGCAGGAAGCCCTTGCCCGGGTCTTCCGCGTTGATGCGAAATTCGAAGCTGTGGCCACGCGGGGTCGGCGTTTCACTGAAGGACAACGGGAAACCGTCGGCGATTCGCAGTTGTTCGATCACCAGATCGACCCCAGTGGTCTCTTCGGTCACCGGGTGCTCGACCTGCAAACGGGTATTGACCTCAAGGAACGACAGGGTGCCATCCTGGCTCAGCAGGAACTCCACCGTGCCTGCACCGACATAGCCGGCTTTGGCGCAGATATCCTGAGCAGATTGATGAATACGCTGGCGCTGTTCGTCGCTGATAAAGGGCGCTGGCGCTTCCTCCACCAGCTTCTGATTGCGCCGCTGCAAGGAGCAGTCCCGCGTGCCGACGACGACGACCTTGCCGTGCTTGTCGGCGAGGATCTGCGCTTCGATGTGCCGAGGACGGTCGAGGAACTGTTCGACATAGCATTCGCCACGACCAAAGGCTGCTTCCGCTTCGCGCACGGCGGAGGCGAACAATTCAGCCACTTCATCCATGCGCCAGGCGACTTTCATGCCGCGTCCGCCGCCGCCAAAGGCCGCCTTGATGGCAATTGGCAGGCCATGCTGTTCGGCAAAGGCCAGTACTTCGGCGGCGCTTTCGACCGGGCCAGGCGTACCGGCCACCAGAGGCGCACCGACCAGTTGGGCAATTTTCCGCGCCTCGACCTTGTCGCCGAGCACGTCGATGGTCTCCGGGTTGGGACCGACCCAGATCAACCCTGCGTCGATCACCGCCCGGGCGAAGTCGGCCCGTTCAGACAAAAAACCATAGCCGGGGTGCACGGCATCGGCGCCGCTGCGTTTGGCGACGGCGATCAGTTTGCCGATATCCAGGTAGGTCTCGGCCGGGCGCTGGCCATTCAGTGAGTAGGCTTCGTCGGCTTGGCGCACATGCAGGGCGTCGATGTCCGCGTCGGCATAGACCGCGACAGACTGCACGCCGTAGTCGCGGCAGGCGCGGGCGATGCGGACGGCAATTTCACCACGGTTGTTTCATGGAAGTTTTTTCACATCGGCAGTTGAAGAAGAGGCTTCCGTAATGGCTTGAATCTCTTTGAAGCCGTCCAAAGGGTTGAAGCGAATCTGCGCATTGACAGGTATCTGGCCAGCCAGGTCGAGATGGTAGCTGGCGACTGCGGCGATCACCGGATAGCCACCGGTCAACGGGTGATCGGCGAGAAACAGAACCGGTTGGCCGCTGGCCGGAACCTGAATGGCTCCGACGGAAGTGCCTTCGCTGGGCAACTCTTGGTGGTTGGTGCGCTCCAGCGGGGTTTCACCGGCCAGACGAATACCGACGCGGTTGGACTGTGAGGTGACGCGCCAGAGTTGGCTGCTCAGGCGCTGGATAGCTTCTTCGGTAAACCAGTCGGTGCGCGGCCCCATCACCACGTCAAGGGTGACGATGTTTGCCGCCGTCGGTAGTTCAAAGGCCGGGGCTTCGTTCAGCGATACGCTGGTGCCGGTGGTCAGTGTGGCAAAGCCCAGTCGGTCGCCGACGGCGAGCGCCGGGGGGCCAACCTGGGCCAATGTGTCTGTGGACAGGCTGCCGAGCACAGGCGTGACCTCAAAGCCGCCTCGAATCGCCAGGTAGCTGCGCAGGCCCGCCAGCGGTGAACCCAGGCTGACACGGTCACCCACATCCAGCTCGATGGGCTGGTAGTTGCTTGCCTGCCATTGCAGGCCACTCGCGTTGGTGATGGTGACCGGGGTTTGCGCACCGGTGACGGCGATCATCGCACGGCCATGGCAAACGAAGCTCAGGCCGCCGAGTACCGATTCCACACAGGCCATGTCCGAGCGGTTGCCGACCGCGCGGTTGGCTGCCCGCAGGGCGCCCAGGTCCAGCGCGCCGGAACGGGATACGCCTTGGCCGGTCTGGCCGGGACGGCCCATATCCTGCAGTACGCTGTGCAAACCAGGGGTCATGATTTCCAGATAGGCACCGGTCGGCGTAGCGGCACTTGCCGGTACCGAGGGGGCAGGCAGGCCGCCCGCCGGGAGCGGGCCAGCATCGGTGAACCGCACTTTATAGCCTGGGCGCAGCAAGGCCGATTCAGCGCGGTTCAGGTCCCACATTTGCAAAGGCGTTACGCCGATGATCTGCCAACCACCGGGGCTGGCTTGCGGATAAACACCGCTGAATTCCCCCGCCAGAGCAACCGCACCTGCGGGTATGCGGGTGCGTGGCGTTTGTCTGCGAGGCACCTGGAAATCGGCACCGCCGGTGAGGTAGGCGAAGCCCGGAGCGAATCCGCAAAAGGCCACGCTGTAGTCCTGGGCGGTGTGGCGTCGGACCACCTCGGCGCGGCTGATCCCCAGCAGCGTGGCGACCTCGTCGAGGTCTTCACCATTGTAGTGGACGGGAATTTCCACCCGGCGATGCTCGATCGCGCGGCGCTGGCTCAGGTCCTGGCCAGCGATACAATCAACGAGCGCCTGCTGCGTAATGGCGCTGGGGCGAAACTGGATCAGCAGGGTCCGTGCGGCAGGAATGATTTCTTCCACGCCCGCAATAGACTCCGCGATCAGGGCGTCGAACAACGCCAGGGTCTCGTCCAGGTCTTTCAATTCGACGAGCAGGGCGTCCAGGTTGACCGGTAGAAAGCGCACGGGAGACTCCTAGACGTGGTAAGTGCTGTCGGGCACATCGGTGATGAACATGTGGCCGGGCGCATGCGTGATCGCAAAGGGCACACCCGAAGCCGCTACCGCAGCCTGTGGCGTCACACCGCAGGCCCAGAAAACTGGAACCTCGCCAGGCTCAATGCGCACGGCGTCGCCAAAATCGGGTCGGCTCAGGTCCTGTATGCCCAGCAGCGCAGGCTCACCGATGTGCACCGGGGCGCCGTGGACGGAGGGATAACGCCCGGAGATTCCACTGGCCTCTGCCACGCGATCGGGCGGGATCGGGCGCATGGACACGACCATTTCACCCTGAAGGCGTCCCGCCGGACGGCAGGCGCGATTGGTGCGGTACATGGGCACGTTGCAGCCATCTGCGATATGCCGCACTTCGATGCCCGCTTCTTGCAAGGCGGTTTCAAAGGTAAAGCTGCAACCAATCAAAAACGCCACCATATCGTCGTGCTCAGCCCAGGCTTGGGTGGCGTCGCTGACTTCCTCGACCATTTTTCCGTCCCTCCAGATGCGATACAGGGGGATATCGGTGCGCAGGTCTGCGCCTTCAGCCAGCACTGTTCTCGGACTGCCCGCATCGCTGACGTCGAGGACCGGGCAAGCTTTCGGATTGCGCTGGGCGTATAGCAGAAAGTCGTAGGCCCATTCGCGCGGCAAGGCGATCAGGTTGGCCTGGGTCATGCCCGGGGCGATACCGGCTGTGGGGGTTACCAGTCCGCCACGATAGGTTTTGCGTGCTTCCCGGGCGGCGGCAATGGCCGACTGGCGGGCGCGGGCGAAGGCATTCATGGACGATCTCCTGCAAAAGGCCGCAGGGACAGGTTGGCGTGCTCCAGGACTCGGCGCAGTTCGCGAGCCATTTCCACGGCAGCGGGGCTGTCGCCATGAACACAGATTGAGTCAGCCTGGATTCGGGTTCGACTGCCATCAATGGCCTCGATGGTGCCGTCTTCGACCAGGCGGAGCATGCGTTGGGCCACTAGCTGGGGATCGTGCAACACGGCCCCCGGCTCGCGTCGTGAAACCAGGGTGCCTTGCGGTGTATAGGCACGGTCGGCGAAGGCCTCCGCGACACACTGCAAGCCCTCGTTACGCGCCAACTCAATCAGCTCGGAGCCGGCCAAAGCCACCAGTATCAGCGTGGGGTCGATGGCGCGGATAGCGGCGATCACCGCCAGCGCCTGGCGGCGGTCGTGGGCGATGGTGTTGTACAGGGCGCCGTGGGGCTTCACATAGCGCACCGAGGTGCCCGCGGCCTTGGCCAGGCTTTGCAGCGCGCCGATCTGGTAGATCACGTCGGCAGTCAGCTCATCGCTGGCCAGGTCCATGTTTCGTCGGCCAAAGCCCACTTTGTCCGGGTACGCGACATGGGCGCCAATGGTGACGTTTTTGGCTACTGCGGCTTTCAGTGTCCGCAGGATGCCCGCCGGGTCTCCGGCGTGAAAACCGCAGGCGACATTGGCGCTGGTCACGATATCGAGCATCGCGTCATCGTCGCCCATGCTCCAGGCGCCGAAGCTTTCGCCCAGGTCACTATTGATATCTATCGTTGGCATTCACGTGACTCCTTTTTCGTTATCAGGCTCAGACGACGTTGAGGAAGGCAAAGATCGGCCCGACGGATTTGATTGCCATGTACCAGGTCAGCATGCAGGTCAGGGCGCCCAGCACCAAGAGCCAGCGTGGGTATGAGGTCGGATCGGCGCCAGCCGACGTAGATGAAGATGCTCAGGCCGATTGGCAATATCAGGCCGTTGAAACCGCCTGCGAAGAGCAGCAGTGCGGCAGGAGCAGTACCCATCAGGACAAAGATCAGCAGCGATAGGGCGATGAACACTGTGGTGGCGCGGTTGCGCCCCTGCTCAGTGATGTTCGGCTTGAACACGGTGATAAAGGAGATGGAGGTGTAAGCGGCGCCGATCACGCTGGTGATACTGGCGGCCCAGAGGATGAGACCGAAGACGCGCAGGCCGATCTGCCCGGCCGCTGCCTGGAAGGCTTGTGCGGCCGGATTGGCGCCTTGACCCGAGGTGTCGATGATTACGCCGCTGGCAACCACGCCGAGGATGGCGAGAAACAGGATGTAGCGCATGAGGCCGGTGACCAGGATGCCGCTCAGGGCTGCTTTGGTCACTGCCTGGAGATTTTCAACCCCGGTAGTACCGCGATCCAGCAGTTTGTGAGCCCCCGCATAGGTGATGTAACCACCCACCGTACCTCCGACAATGGTGGTAATGGTGGCGAAGTTGATCTGGTCCGGAAGTACGGTCTGGTAGAGGGCTTCACCCAATGGCGGGTTAGAGGCGAAGGCTACGAACAGCGTCAGGCCAATCATCACCAGGCCCAGCACGACGATCAGCCGGTCGACCGCCAATCCGGCGCGGTGGGAGAGGAAGATGCCGATGGCCAGCAGGGCGCTCAGACTGCCGCCCCATTTTGCATCAAGCCCCAGCAGCGCGTTCAGACCCAGCCCGGCACCGGCGATGTTGCCGACGTTGAATACCAGCCCGCCGAAGATCACCAGCACCGCTAGCAGGTAACCACTGCCTGGAATCGCTTTGTTGGCCACATCTGCGGCACGCATTCGGGTCAGGGAGACGATACGCCATACGTTAAGTTGAACCACGAAGTCGATCAGAATCGACGCCAGGATACCGAACGCAAATGCCGCCCCCATCTTGGCTGTGAACGTGGCGGTCTGGGTGATGAATCCAGGACCGATGGCAGAAGTCGCCATCATGAAAATCGCGGCGATCAAAGAAGCGCGCCGAGCTTTTGTAAACTCTTGAGTGGTCTGTGTCACGGCATCCACGGCATCATTCCTACGGTGAGAGATACCTTGACAGAGCAATGAGCATGCCAAGAGTCAAGCAAACACCACGCAATGTAGGTAGATCAATGCTTCTTTGTTGAACAATCCAATTCTGATAGTTGAGCTATCGGCACCAAATTGTTACCTCGCCCTATAAAAGTGCTACTTAATGAAGCGCACTACACGTTTCGTCCTTGTGCCATGCACTGAGCTCTGATGGAATAATGGAGCGGTTTTTCTCACCCTGGATTTTTTATGAATGACGCCTCTCCCGCTCTTCCTCGAACACTGGGAGAATCCATCACCCAAGAAATACGCAGAATGCTGGTCGAGGGTGAACTCGTGCCCGGCCAACGCCTTTCAGAAGCCGCACTGGCCGAAAACCTGGACATTTCGCGGAACACCTTGAGAGAGGCATTCAGAGTCCTGACGCGTGAAGGGTTGCTCAAACACGAACCCAACCGTGGAGTAACAGTTGCGGAGCCTGACATGTCGTCGATTATCGACATCTACAGGGTGCGCCGTTTCATCGAATGCAAGGCGATCGCCCAAGGTTACCCCCAACACCCAGGCACCCTGCACATGCAAGAGGCGGTCGAATTAGGCGTCCGCGCGCGCGAAGCGAAAGACTGGGTAGCGGTCGGCACTGCTAACATGATGTTCCACAAATCAATCGTCGAACTGGCCGACAGTCCGCGCCTGCTCGTTTTTTATGGGCAGATATCGGCTGAATTGCGGCTGGCCTTCGGATTGCTCAACGATCCCCAATTCCTGCATTTGCCGTTTCTCGATATGAATGCTTCGATACTTCGATGCGTTGAGGAAGGCCGCTCGGACGAGGCGACTATTATGCTGGATGCCTACCTGGTCCAATCGGAGCGAACTGTCTTGGCAGC
>LNAP01002772.1_pt1 | contig 33259 bp, 34 predicted proteins | sample 602601 | NCBI WGS metagenome assembly LNAP01 (sample SAMN02440304, study PRJNA202911) | soil metagenome | biome: Subtropical and temperate rainforests or woodlands; isolation source: soil samples (1 kg each in a 20% v/v slurry with milli Q water) were... ...
CTGCGATTATTCAGAAAGTACATTCCACCCGCCGGGAATTTCGATTTAAGCCCGCTGGTATTTATTATTGCAGCGCAGTTATTGCTAACAACTATCCTGGTTCCATTAAAAAATAATTTACTTTCTATGCTGTAGTGACGTTAACTATAAAAACTGGATAAAAAATGCTAAATGGCGAATTAAATCAAACAGCAAACAGCAGTTCGACTTTAACTGAGAAAATAGCAGAATACAGCCAGTGGCGTGAAAATCTCATTGCAGCAATTGATGCCTACATTGATTGGTCCGGGCATGTGAAAGAGATGAATGCCGAGCAGGAATTAAGACTTTACGACATTAAAGCGTTGTTAAAAAAAGACCAGCTGATACTGGCATTTCTCGCTGAGTTCTCACGCGGAAAAACTGAAACAATCAATGCATTATTTTTCTCGGACTTCAACCAGCGGCTTCTGCCCAGTGAAGCAGGCCGCACCACCATGTGCCCGACAGAAATATACTATAACGACAATGAAGCCCCCTGCATCAAGCTGCTGCCGATTGGAACCAGGCAAACAGACGATACGCTCAACTACCTGAAAACCAACCCTGATGCCTGGCACAAAGTACTGCTCGACACATCCTCCGCAGATAGCATGAAACAGGCGCTGAGAGCATTGGTACAAACACGTAAAGTTGATCTTGCCACGGCCAACAAGCTTGGTTTCTCCACTGAAAACGATCCATCCCTGCAACAAACGTTTGCCGAAACAGGCGTTATTGAAATCCCAGCCTGGCGCCATGCGCTCATTAACTATCCGCACCCCCTACTCAAAAACGGATTAGTCGTACTGGATACGCCTGGTTTAAATGCAATAGGAACCGAACCGGAACTGACGCTAAGCATTATTCCCAGTGCGCAGGCCATCGTATTTCTAACTTCGATAGATACCGGTATTACCAAGTCTGATATGCAGGTATGGACAGAATATGTGCAAAAGCGAGCCGCACATAAACTGGTGCTGCTCAACAAGATTGACTGCCTGTGGGACGGCCTGGAAACAGATGCAGAAATCGACGCCGTAATAAAAAAACAAATTGAAAATACTGCACAGGATCTGGGATTAGACAAAAAAAGTATTTTTGCGATTTCTGCGCAAAAAGCATTATTGGCCAAAATTAAAAAAGATGACGCCCTGTTGCAGCGCTCCGGTATTAATGCGGTGGAAAACGCGCTAGCGCAACAAATCGTAAGTGCTAAACATGAAGTGCTTGGCAAAGCCATCATTACCGAATGCTCGAACATGATTCGAGCCTCGCGCAAGCTTGTGCAAATCCGCGTCAGCAATATTAAAAGCCAGCTTGGTGAATTACAGGAATTGCAGCTTGAACATCAAGGCGCCTCAAAAGAAATACTGACTAAGGTAATCGCTGAACGTAAACGCTATGAAACTTCAATTCTTACCTTTAACCAGGGTCGTGAAAAAATAACAAAATTAGGCAGCAGGCTGTTGCGTCATTTAAGCGCAAGCTACCTGAATAAAGTGTTAACGCAATCTAAAGAGGATATGGGCGACAATTGGACGACCGTAGGGCTGAACAAGAGCATGCGCAAGATCACGCGCCATACCGCTAAAATGGCTCAGGAAATTATGGTTGAAAGCCACGTGATTAAACAACATGCAGATGAGTTATATCAGCTGTTTCATACCAAGCATGGCCTTGAAAAAAACAAAGCTGCAGATCTTGATCTAGGCAGGCTTACCGAGAGTATGCAGGCGTTAGAGCAAGTGACTGAAGACTTCTGCTCTAGCGCGGTCAATATAATGACGGAGAAACATTTCCTGATTCGCAAGTTTTTCTTAAGTCTGGGCAAGCAGATTGAAACTGTTTTTGAACAAGCCCATGCAGATTGTGAACGCTGGCTGACCTCTGTAATCGGCGAATTAAAAAACGAAATTGATACCCATAAAAGTGCACTTGATAAACGGGCAGCATCATTAATGGAGTCGCATGACAACGCTGACAAACTGAAAAAGAATATAGCCACAACAGGACAGGAGGCTGCGATATATCAACAGCAGGCTGCTCAGCTAGATGTCGTACTACTTAAACTGATGAGCTGTGCTAAATTCGGCCTTGAATTAAAGGCCTGATTGCTGAGAGCCTGAAATACACGGATGACGGAACCCTTGCCCCGCATAGCATCTAACATGGCGTTTTTAAATCTTAGTAATACATTGAAGTGTAATGTTTTTATATAGTGTCTATCTCTGAATATTAATTACACTATTTATGATACTGATTTGCATGGCTTTAAAGGGTTTGATAGCAGTAGCTGTTTTTGTTGCAACAAAGGCCTATGATTGGAAATCGTCAGTTACTGATTAGTAAGTTCAATTATTTTTCACAGGAGAATAGCGATGCAACCGAATATAGCCCAGAAATCGCCATATGCAGTAGAAGTTGAGGCTGGTAAAAGTTATTACTGGTGCTCATGCGGTCTCAGTAAGTCTCAACCATTCTGCGATGGCTCACATCAAGCAGGCTCATTTACCCCGGTAGAGTATAAAGCCGAAAAAAGTGGAACTGTGTATTTTTGCGGATGTAAACACTCTCACAACTCACCGCTTTGTGATGGAACGCATGCGGAATTATAGGTAAATGTGTTGTAAAAATGCCGAGCTTGGAAGAAATGGTATTTTGCGGTGTGACACTCACCTCATGCCGCAATAGATGATTGCCAGATAGTTATCGATCGGCCTATCGGCAAGTTTTTATACAACCACTACTCAAAATCCGTTGAGTTAAAAAGTTGATTGATGAAAATTAAAATAGCTACAACGGGCTGTGATTATTTGGGTGCGACACTTCTTCATCAGCTAGTTTAACAATGTACTCTGCAAAGTCATGATCTTCACCTTGTAACAGTCGTGGCAGCTGCGATCTAAAGTCTTCGCGTCTGCACCATTCCCGCATATAGTCTTCCCATGAGCGCCAACGTCGCAACTGCTTCTGAGACATTTTTTCTTCATAGACCAGAAGATAGGCACGTTCAAATAAAGAAATCAGAATCTCGAACATCACCTGCATGCGTTCGGTCTGCTCTTCATTCAAATCAGGGGTGGAAATCTGCGAACGTAGCTTAAGGTCAGGATTTTCGATCACCAACTTTAAAAAATCAGTATAGGTATCTGAAAGCTGTTGATAGACTTCTTCATCCTCGTTTTCGCGCTCTTTACGCTGCTCATGTAAGAATGAAAAAATCGCCAACGGCAGGCCAAATACCGTCACTACGTAACTCAACATCTCCCAATGCGCGATGGTCATGATTTTAGTTTTTAGTAATTAAAGAGTAGGCGTTATGTATCACTGTGTTCATCATTCTCGCACAAAATACAGCGGCCTACTCGTCCTCACCCAATACTTATATGACTTTATCTATTCCCTGCTGTAGGACTTTTATATCTTGATAACCAATGGGCATATGGTGCTGGAAGAGTCCAAGCGGGGCTTTCTTTACCTAATGCTTTTGCCGCCTGATAAGACCAGTTAGGGTTTTCCAAATGCGCTCGTCCAATCATCACTAAATCCAATTGTGCATTTTGAATGGACTCATTGGCCAGATCTGGAGCACCGAAGCCCCACGCTGATGAGACGGGAATGTCTGCTTCATTTCTGACGCGTTGAGCTATGGGACCCATAAATGCCGGACCCCAAGGGATGTTAGTCTCGGGGATCGTAAACCCCACGCTTACGCTCAACATATCGAGTCCAATTTTTTTCCATTCTTTAACTAACTGGATCGATTCATTCATTGTCTCTTCGTCTTTACCGTCGAACTCCAGAACGCCGAACCTAGCTGTTAAAGGTAAGTTTTCGGGCCATACTTCTCTCACTGCAGATAGCATCTCAATACTGAACCTCGATCTATTCTCAAAACTACCACCATACTCATCCGTTCTCAGGTTTGAATGTGGTGAGAAAAAGCTTTGCCCTAAATACCCATGCGCCATATGCAGTTCCAGCCATTCAAAACCTGCGTCTAATGCACGTTGCGCTGCTATAACAAAATCATTTTGTACGCGTTTAATATCGGCGATCGTCATCTCTGATGGTATACGCGCAAGATCACCGCCAAATGCTTTTGCTGAAGGTGCAATTGGCTGCCAAGCGTCATCATGATCTGCCGGTATATGGTCATCGCCTTCCCACGGAATATTTGCGCTTGCCTTACGCCCGGCATGCGCAATCTGGATGCCAGGTACAGAACCGGCTGCTTTGATTGCCGTAGCTATATCGCGCAAGTGAGTGACTTGATCATCATTCCAGATGCCCAGGCAGTGCGGGGTGATTCTTCCTTCAGGAGATACGGCACTCGCTTCTACAATCACCAGTCCGCTGCCGCCTCTTGCCAAACTGGCATAATGTACTTTATGCCAGTCATTCGCAAATCCGTCTGTAGCCATGTATTGGCACATTGGAGGAATGGCAATTCTATTTTTTAATTTGATCTCTTTTAATTGATAGGGTGTAAATAAATCTGTCATGGCAATCCTTTATGTTCAGCAGTAATTAATCAAACTTTAAAGCCATTGTATCATTGTTCGAATACAATAGAACAGTAGAATATTATTCGTAGATATGATAAGTTCCGAAAATGCGCAAAATACAACACCCCAACATTGATCAAGTTGAACTGACAGACATTATGTACGCACTTGCGGACCCAACCAGACTTGAGATCGTCGCTCTGCTTGCTAATGCCGGAAAGCAAATGACCTGCGGCGAAATCAATTTGAATCGCCCCAAATCCAGCATGTCACATCACTTCAAAATTTTGCGGGCTGCCGGTCTTGTAGAAACCTTAATTGAAGGTACGGAGCATATGAACTCATTAAGGGTAGAAGAAATTGAACAAAAATTTCCAGGTGTGCTGAATGCCGTGATTAAAGCGATTGCCAAGGATACAAAACAAATCAGCTGAACGCGATGGCGTAGATAATTTTGTGTCATCACCGAATGTATAGCGCATCAAATATCTAGCCGCTACCATGTCTCGCCTAAGCGCCGCTCAATCTTGGCAGATAAACCTCTGGCTACAAAAATCCCGCTAAACTAAAAGTTACATTCGGGCTGACTCAACTGATAGCGATAGATTTGAAACACCAGCTTAAACTACATCAAGATGATATCGAACGATTCCTGGCCGTAACTAGGCTCTACCTGCAACGAAATCGGCTTGGCTATAAAATCAGACAGATTAGCCAGACTTTGTGACTCTTCGTCTGAAAGCATATCAATCACCTTAGGCGCTGCCAGTACCCGCAGCTCACGCGCATTGAACTGGCGCGCTTCGCGCAGCAGTTCGCGCAAGATTTCATAACATACAGTCTGTGCAGTCTTCAGCTCTCCACGCCCTTTACAGCAAGGGCAAGGCTCACAAAGTATATGTGCCAGGCTCTCACGGGTGCGTTTACGCGTCATTTCCACCAGTCCAAGCGGAGTAAAGCCGTTGACGCCGGTACGCGCACGGTCACGCGCCACCTCTTTTTCCAGCTCTTCCAGCACGGCTTCACGCTGCGTATCTTCATCCATATCGATAAAATCAATAATAATGATGCCGCCCAGATTTCTCAACCGTAGCTGCCGGGCAATCGTTTGTGCAGCCTCAAGATTGGTTTTAAAGATGGTATCTGACAGATTCTTACCGCTGACAAAACTGCCGGTATTCACATCGACCGTCGTCAACGCTTCCGTCTGGTCGAATATCAGATATCCGCCGGATTTCAGCTCGACCTTGCGCGACATAGCTTTTTCGATTTCCTGTTCAATATTGTACAGATCAAAAAGCGGGCGCTCACCCTGATAATGCACCAGCTTATCCAAGGCAGTAATTGCGTACAGGTTGGCGAAATCCACCAGCTTCTGGTAAGTCTCGCTTGAGTCTACGCGCACCACCTCGGTGTTATCACACATCACATCACGCAGCACGCGCATCGGTAAATTAAGATCCTGAAAAATCAGCGTGCGCTCGGGCACTGTGATGCTTTTTTCCTGAATATGTTTCCAGGTTTTTGTTAAATAATCGATATCTGCCAGCAGTTCATCATCCGTCGCAGTTTCTGACATCGTTCTGATGATATAGCCGCCTTTATGCTGCTCAGGCAGCAAACCCAGCAGTCGTGCTTTTAATGACTCACGCTCGGTTTCAAGCTCGATGCGTTGCGACACACCGATATGATCCTGCTGCGGTAAGTAAACCAGAAAGCGTCCGGCAATACTGATTTGTGTGGTCAGGCGCGCACCTTTGGTTCCAATCGGCTCCTTGATCACCTGCACCATCAGCGACTGCCCTTCATGCAATACTTCCTGAATCGGCCTTTGCCCTTCAGAAACACCACATTCAATCACATCACCCGCATGCAAAAATGCGGCACGCTGCAAGCCGACTTCCACAAAGGCTGACTGCATGCCAGGCAGCACACGGCAAATAACGCCGCGATATACATTTCCGACCAGACCTAGCGATGAACTGCGCTCTATCTGCAACTCCTGCACAACACCATTTTCCATCATGGCTATGCGCGTTTCCTGAGGGGTAACGTTAATTAATATCTCTTCGCTCAATTTGTACTTTCTAAATTACTGATTATTATTTTTTTACACTCAAATATCCGGATAATCTTAGATATGAATAATATGATGTTTTCTTAGCAGTTCCGCCGTTTCACATATCGGTAGCCCCATCACTCCGGTATAGCTGCCTTCAATCTTTTTAATCCACGCTCCGGCCAAACCCTGTATACCGTAACTGCCAGCCTTATCACGATGTTCGCCGGATGCAATGTAATACTCAATCTGCTGCTCTGAAAAACGAATCATCTCGACTGTAGTTGTGGACAAAACCACTTCTATTTTGTTCATAAAAGCCAATGCTACTGCTGTATGTACCTGATGCGTACTCCCTGATAATTCCGCCAGCATCTGACGTGCATCATTATCATTCTCCGGTTTTCCCAGCACTTTGTCAGTCAGGGCTACGGTAGTATCTGCAGCCAGAACCGGCCTTGACCGCTGCTCGGCTGACAAACCCAGCAGGCACGCCTCGGCTTTTTCTCTGGCAAGCCTTGTCACATATTGCTCAGGCAATTCATGTAACAGCTGCGATTCATCAATGTCAGCAGGATGTGTGATGCAGTCGATACCAATCTGCTTCAATAGCTCAACGCGTCGCGGGCTGCGTGAAGCAAGGTACAGTGTAGGATGTTGTTCAAAATGGTTACGCATATTCGCACTTTAATTTACTATCTCTAAATTAACAAAGATTAAATATATTTGCCCGGATTTAAAAGGGCTAAAAAGGTAACTTATATGATTGACTGGCCTGCGCTCTTAAAAATTGGTATCGCGCTGTTTGCGATTGTAAACCCTATCGGCAGTGTTCCCGTATTTATCAGCGCAACGAGCGGCTGGAGCAATCAGGAACGTGCGAAAACTGCAAAAACTGCAGCATTCACGGTCTTTATTGTACTGACTATTGCTGCATTTATTGGCGACCAGGTGCTGGATTTCTTCGGCGTGTCTATTCCATCATTTCAGGTTGGTGGCGGCATTCTACTGATGCTGATTGCAATTTCAATGATGCATGCCAAGCAAAGTGCTGCGCATCAGACTGTAGAAGAAAGAGACTCGCTGGCAGAAAAAGAAGTCATCGCAATCGTGCCCCTGAGCATTCCATTGCTGGCAGGCCCCGGCTCTATCAGTAATATGATTATCGCAGCCCAGCAAAACAGCGGTTTTACTGGCCACCTTTCATTAACCATTCCGATTTTAGCGGTATGCCTCATTATCTGGCTGGTGTTAACACTGGCGGTTGCAATCGCAAACAAGCTGGGCAAGATTGGCATTAACATCGTAACGCGTATCATGGGCCTGATTCTGGCCGCCATGTCTGTAGAATTTATAGCGCACGGGCTCAGCGGGCTTTTTCCTAAACTGTTCGCCTGATAGCTTTCAAGCAGATAGCAAAAATCAAAATACGCGAATATTGTTGCATCGGGTAAAATAGTCACAACTCAAACACAAGAAATTCATCATGCAATGGAAGCCTCATGCCACTGTCGCGGCAATCGTTGAAGAAAACGGCAAATTCTTACTGGTAGAAGAAGAAACCGACCGCGGCAATCGTTTTAACCAGCCGGCTGGTCATCTGGAAGATAACGAAACGATTCTTGAAGCCGTCATCCGCGAAACGCTGGAAGAAACTGCGTACACATTTGAACCGACCTCATTGCTGGGTATTTACCACTGGAAGCATGAACATAACCAGACAACGTACCTGCGCTTTGCCTACATTGGCAAGGTGAGCAATCACCAGCCGCTGCTCGCGCTGGATGATGGCATTATCCGTGCCGTATGGATGACAGCAGACGAAATTCGCAGCAATGCCAAGCTTATGCGCAGCCCGCAAGTCATCACCTGCATCGAAGATTATTTACGTGGTCAACGTTACCCATTATCTGTTGTTACGCACTTATGAAATATACCGCAAAATAAACACCTATGAACCTGAATAAATCACAAAAGAAAAAAATCGTTGTCGGTCTATCCGGCGGCGTAGATTCCTCCGTTACCGCCCTGCTTTTAAAACAACAGGGTTATGAAGTCACCGGTCTGTTTATGAAAAACTGGGAAGATGACGACACCGATGAATACTGCTCCAGCAAACAGGATCTGATTGATGCGGTATCTGTAGCCGATAAAATCGGCATTGATATTGAAGCGGTCAACTTCAGTGCAGAATACAAAGACCGCGTATTCGCCAACTTTTTAAGCGAATACCAGGCTGGCCGCACTCCAAACCCGGATATCCTGTGTAATGCCGAAATCAAATTCAAGGCATTTCTCGATCATGCCATGGGTATGGGTGCAGACCTGATTGCGACCGGCCACTACGCGCAAGTGCGCGAAAACCCATTGCAGCCGGGCAAATATCAATTATTGAAAGCCGATGACGGCAGTAAAGACCAAAGCTATTTTCTGTACCGCCTCAATCAGGCGCAGCTTTCAAAAACGCTATTTCCGCTTGGTACCTACCTGAAGCGCGAAGTGCGTGAAATCGCGCGCACTGCCGGCCTGATCAATGCAGAGAAAAAAGACTCCACCGGCATCTGCTTTATCGGCGAACGGCCATTTCAGGAATTCCTGAGCAGATATCTGCCACGCGAGCCGGGTGACATGAAAACACCTGAAGGCAAAATCGTTGGCCGCCATGAAGGTTTAATGTACTACACACTTGGGCAGCGTCAGGGTTTAAAAATCGGCGGCAGCCGCGAAAGCAACGGTGAGCCATGGTTTGTAGCAGCCAAAGACATGGAAAAGAACGAACTGATTGTGGTGCAGGGCCATGAACATCCGCTGCTGCTTAACGATGGCTTGAAAGCTGGCCAGCTACATTGGATCAGCGAAGAAGACCCGAGAACCAACTGGGTCTACGCGGCAAAAACACGTTACCGCCAGCCGGATGCACCTTGCGAGATTGACGCTATCAACGCCGAAGAAGTCACCATTAAATTCGGACAGAAACAGTGGGCCATTACACCCGGCCAATCTGCAGTGGTCTATGAGAGCAATGTATGTTTAGGCGGTGGCATCATTACCGGTGCCATTTAAAGTGCACTTCTATAAATACATTTTTTGGGCGCATTACAGCGTTGCGCGGTACTCGCAACCTCGCTGTATACTGCATACTATCTCGGCTCCTGCGTTCCGTGCGCCTTTGGCGTATGAATAATGCGCTTTAGCGCATGTATTCTACGGACATGCCCTTGACGGGTGATGCTGCATCCCAAACTCTGTATTTATAGAAGTGCCCTAAAATCCATCACTGACAATTGAGATAATTATGGCTTATGTATTTAAGAACGCTCAAGGTGAAGTAGTTGCGGTAAGCGCTACCGAAAATCTGGGCTCCGGCTGGATCTTGGTCGAGGATAATTCTAAAGAATATCTGGGGTTTTTAGAACACTCACTGGCAACAAACGACCCTTTCCGTGAAAGCGATATTCACCTGGCACGCGTGCTGGAAGATCTAATCACGCTGATGATTGAGCGTAATATGATACGGTTTACAGACTTGCCATCAGGAGCGCAGAAACGCCTGAATGACAGAGAGTCTTTGCGCAAGAAAACACAGCTATCAACCCTGCTTGATGATAACGGTCATATCGCCTGATACGGTATCAGGCGCTTTCCTAAATTAACTCGCCACTGGCATACTATCAATAAACGACTGCCGTTTAATTAATACTGACTGCAGTCGTTCCAGGTTTGGATAATCCGCAGCTAAATCAATTGTGCCGCTGAATCTCAGCTTGATATATCCAAGCATACAGCCAACGGCAATATCTGCCAGACTAAAGGTATCATCGACACACCATTTGTTATGGCCGAGATCATTATTTAACACAGAGAGGCCACGCGTCACTTTATCCATTTGTCTGATAATGAACGCTTCTTCCTGCTTTTGCTCAGGCTTGCGCTGCTCCATGATTACAGCAACCGCTGCATCACACACACCGTCAGCCAACGCCTCCCAGCGGCGCACCGCTGACTTGGCAGTATTGTCTTTAGGAATCAAATGCGCAAGTGGCGTGCGGTTATCCAGATATTCGGCAATCACTCGCGAGTCATACAGGCTGTCATTATCCTCACTTAAAACCAGCACTGGCACTTTGCCTAGCGGATTATATTGTTTAACCGGACAATCCGGAGCAGACAGCACCACCTCTTCCAACTTGATATCAATGTGTTTTTCAGCGGCCACAATACGAATTTTGCGGGCATAGGGACTGTTAATGGTATATAAAAGCTTCATGATTTTTTTACTAACGATGTTATTTAGTCATATTGATTGTTGATAGCATTATAATTCAAACTCCGCTTTGCTCACGACAACCATGACACTATTTAATAAATACTACCCGATCGGGTCTGCCGCTTTTAACGAGCTGGTGGCAACGCAGGTACAGGCTGCGCTGGAAGAAGACATAGGCAGCGGCGACCTCACTGCCATGCTCGTACCAAAAACGCAGATGGTCAGCGCCACAATTATCGCGCGTGAAAGCGCGATAATTTGTGGCCAGCACTGGGTTAATGCCTGCTTTAAACTCATTGATAGCAATGTACAGCTTGAGTGGCTGGTCAATGAAGGCGACCGTGTTCAAGCTGATCAGTTATTGTGCAGAATCAATGGTCTGGCCAGGTCATTACTCAGCGCAGAACGCTGTGCGCTTAATTTCTTGCAGACGCTGTCAGCAACCGCAACTGAAACGCGAAAATATGTAGATGCCATCGCCGGCACCAATGCACAGATTCTGGATACGCGTAAAACGATTCCGCACCTGAGACTGGCACAAAAATATGCCGTAAGCGTTGGCGGCGGTCATAACCAGCGCCTGGCGCTGTATGACGGCATTTTGATTAAAGAAAATCACATTGCAGCGGCAGGCAGCATTGCAAAAGTCATGCAGCAGGCGTTTGCGCTCGATACCGGAAAAAGCATACAGATTGAAGTAGAAAACCTGCAACAACTAAAACTGGCACTGGAGGCTGGCGCAACCAGCATTCTGCTGGATAACTTTAGCCATGACCTGCTGCGAGAAGCCGTGAATATCAATCACCAGGCCGGTAAAAAAGCCGTGCTGGAGGCCTCTGGCGGCATCGCGCTGGATAATGTTCGTGCTGTGGCACTGACCGGGGTTGATCGCATATCGATTGGCTCACTGACTAAAAACATACAAGCCGTTGACCTTTCTATGCGCGTTAATGAATTACCACAGGCTAAGTGATAAAAGCTAACATGCATCAATATTTAATACCTTATCAAATAAGGCATTCATCATGAATAAAGCCACGACTTTTATCAGGCCCACCGGTCGCGTAACACTAGGCGACACGCTGCGCATGTTAATCAACGATGGCATGATCGACAAAGCCCAGGCTGAAAAACTGTACAAAGACCGCCGCCTCGACAGCTCCAACCTGCATCCATTGGTAGTGATCGGCGAGCAAAAATGGAAAAACCTGAATGCACCGCATAACGCGCTCACGGTAGAGAATCTGTCAGCATGGCTGGCAGAGCATGCCGGTCTTGATTATTACCACATCGACCCACTTAAACTGGATTTTGGCGATGCAGCTCAGGTTGTATCCAAAGGCTATGCCGAGCGCCTGAAGATCATGCCAATTTCGATCAAAAATGGTGAAGCAATCATCGCCACCTCGGAGCCTTTCAACATAGAATGGGTTAGCGATTTAGAGCGCATGCTCAAAATGAAAATCAAGCTGGTGGTTGCCAATCCACTTGAGCTTAACCGCTACCTGCCTGAAATGTACAACCTTGCCAACTCGATGCATGCAGCCAACCTGTCTAAAGCCGGGCAAGTCATTGGTGTGCAGAATTTTGAGCAGCTGGTAGAGCTGGGTAAAGATAAAAACCTGGATGCAAATGAGCAGCATGTAGTGAACATTGTAGACTGGCTGTTTAAATATGCATTTGAGCAGCGTGCCAGCGACATTCATCTGGAACCAAGACGCAACATTGGCCTTATGCGATTCAGGATCGACGGTGTTCTGCATCAGGTGTATCAGATCCCGCCCAATATCATGAACGCAATCACCAGCCGCATCAAACTGCTTGGCCGCATGGATATGGTTGAAAAACGCCGCCCGCAAGATGGCCGCATTAAAACTTTATCAGCAGAAGGCAATGAAATCGAGTTGCGTCTTTCTACCATGCCGACAGCATTTGGCGAAAAACTCGTCATGCGTATTTTCTCGCCGGATATTTCCAGTAAAGACTTTATCGCATTGGGATTCTCACCGATACAGGCTGACAAATGGAACGCCTGGGCTAAAGCCCCCAACGGTATCATTTTAGTCACCGGCCCTACCGGCTCTGGCAAAACCACTACGCTCTACTCAACCCTGCGCATGCTCGCCACGACTGAAGTGAATGTATGTACAGTTGAAGACCCGATCGAGATGGTTGAACCTGCATTCAACCAGATGCAGGTGCAGCACAATTTAGGGCTGGGCTTTGCGGAAGGCATACGTACTCTGATGCGGCAGGACCCGGACATCATTATGGTAGGCGAGGTTCGTGATATAGAAACAGCGGAGATGACGATTCAAGCCGCACTTACCGGCCACCTGGTACTATCAACCCTGCACACAAACGACGCCCCTTCAGCCGTCACCCGCTTGCTTGATTTAGGTGTTCCGTCTTACTTGATACACTCTACCGTGCTGGGCATTATGGCGCAGCGCCTGGTCAGAACACTATGCCCGGCATGCAAAATTCCGGAGCCGATTACACAAAGTGACTGGAATGCGCTGGTTGGCACATTCAACCTACCCAAGCCCGAACATATCTACAGACCTGTAGGCTGCCTGGAGTGCCGCAACACCGGCTTTAAAGGCCGCAGCGGTATTTATGAAATGCTATCGATGAGCCGCTCACTCAGAAAACTCATTACACCCGATACCAATTTGGCAAAGCTGACTAAACAGGCTTATCAGGAAGGCATGCAGCCATTAATTATCAACGGCGCTGAAAAAGTAGCCGCGGGTCTCACTACAATCGAAGAATTGTTAAAAGTAGCGCCGCCTCTGGAACTTGAATAAAACTACTTTCATAACATGGTTTTTTGAATGCTAAAAATGTAATTGCCCAACATCCGGAAAAGTAAGCTTTCAATGTTAAGCCTTTCATTTCTGACACTTTTATCCTTGACCAATCCCGCCCAAACAGTTATCGTGTAGGGTTACCGAATAAACTATTTAAAATCAAAAAGATTTATGGCAGAGACATCTCATCCGCATCAAATCACGGGCGCAGAAATTTTAATCCGCTCCCTGGAACAAGAAAATGTGAAATTCGTTTTTGGGTATCCTGGTGGTGCAGTTTTACATATTTATGACGCAATTTATAAACAAGGTCATTTCAAACATATACTTGTGCGTCACGAGCAAGCTGCTGTTCACGCCGCAGATGCATTTTCACGCGCAACAGGTGAAGTCGGCGTCGCGCTTGTAACGTCTGGCCCAGGTGCTACCAACGCGATCACCGGCATCGCAACCGCATACATGGATTCAATCCCGATGGTGGTTATCAGCGGGCAAGTGCCTGTTGCCGCTATTGGCCTCGATGCTTTCCAGGAAGTCGACATGGTTGGCGTCACCCGCCCCTGTGTAAAACATAATTTTCTGGTAAAAGATGTAAAAGACATCGCTTCTACCATGAAAAAAGCTTTCCACATTGCCAGAACCGGCCGTCCGGGCCCTGTAGTGGTTGATATTCCTAAAGACATTACTGCCAACTTTGCAGAGTTCGTATACCCAAGCACAGTGGAAATGCGCTCTTACAACCCGGTGACTAAAGGTCACAGCGGTCAGATTAAGAAAGCGGTAAAACTGCTGCTGGAAGCTGAACGCCCGATGGTATATACCGGCGGCGGCGTTGTACTGGGTGATGCTTCAGAGTTGTTGGTAAAACTGGTACAAGCATTAGGCTTGCCTGTTACCAACACCTTGATGGGTCTGGGTGGCTATCCATCAACAGACAAACAGTTTTTAGGCATGCTCGGCATGCATGGTACTTATGAAGCCAATATGGCAATGCATGAGTGTGATGTGCTGCTTGCAGTAGGCGCACGTTTTGATGACCGCGTAATCGGCAATCCAGAACACTTCTACAATAAAGACCGTACCATTATCCATGTCGATATCGACCCGTCGTCGATCTCCAAACGCGTAAAGGTACATGTACCTATCGTCGGTGACGTAAAGTCGGTACTGGGTGAAATGAATGATCTGGTCTTGCAGGAAAAACCACAGCAATCGCCTGCGCTTAAGGCCTGGTGGAAGCAGATTGAAGAATGGCGTGGCAAGCACTGCCTGAACTACCTCAACAACAATGGCTTTATCAAACCGCAGTATGTGATTGAAAAACTGTGGGATGTTACTAAAGGTGATGCCTTCGTGACTTCTGACGTAGGCCAGCATCAGATGTGGGCTGCGCAATATTACAAATTCGACAAACCACGTCGCTGGATCAACTCTGGCGGCTTGGGCACGATGGGTGTTGGCCTGCCATATGCGATGGGCTGTCAATTTGCATATCCAGATGCACAGGTTGCCTGTGTAACGGGTGAAGGCAGCATCCAGATGAATATTCAGGAGCTGTCAACCTGCAAGCAATATCACTTGCCGATCAAAGTGATATTGCTCAATAACCGCTATTTAGGTATGGTGCGCCAGTGGCAAGAGTTCTTCTATGAGAACCGTTACTCCGAATCGTATATGGATAGCCTGCCAGACTTTGTAAAACTGGCTGAGTCATACGGCCACGTCGGCATGCAGATTGAGAAACCTGAAGACGTAGAAGGTGCATTGACTGATGCATTTGCAATGAAAGATCGCTTTGTATTTATGAATTTCATCACAGACCAGAAAGAAAATGTTTTCCCGATGATTCCAAACGGAAAAGGTCTGTCTGAAATGATTTTGGCGGAGGATCTATAATGCGCCATATTATTTCTCTGTTGATGGAAAACGAAGCAGGCGCATTATCACGCGTTGCCGGTCTTTTTTCTGCACGCGGCTATAACATCGAATCACTCACAGTTGCACCGACCGAGGATCCAACCCTATCCCGTATGACTATTGTTACATCAGGTTCAGAAGACGTGATCGAACAAATCATCAAACAGCTAAACAAGCTGGTAGATGTAGTTAAAGTGCTTGATTTAAATGATGGAAAATTCATTGAGCGCGAACTCATGCTGGTAAAAGTCAAAGCTACCGGCGGCTTCCGCGAAGAAATGAAACGCATGTGCGATATTTTCCGCGGCCGCATCATTGATGTCGCTGATGGCACTTTCACCATTGAGCTGACAGGCTCAGGTCACAAACTGGATGCATTTATCGAAAGTCTGGATAAAGCAGCCATTTTGGAGACCGTCCGTACCGGTGCTTCCGGCATTGGTCGTGGCGATAGAATTTTAAAAGTATAGTAATTTGTGAAATAAGAAATGTGAAACGTGAAATGTTGCGGCCAACTGTGGCTTGATACCTTTCATTTTTCACACCCACTTAATTAAGAAACATTTTTGGAGCAAATATGAAAGTTTATTACGACAAAGACGCAGACCTTGGTTTAATCAAAGGCAAACAAGTAACCATCGTAGGTTACGGTTCACAAGGTCACGCACACGCAGCTAACTTAAAAGACAGCGGTGTTAACGTAACTATCGGTTTACGCAAAGGCGGCAGCTCATGGGCTAAAGCAGTTGCAGCAGGCCATAACGTTTTAGAAATCGCAGAAGCAACTAAACAAGCTGACGTTGTAATGTTGTTATTGCCAGACGAAACAATGCCGGAAATTTTCCACGCAGAAGTTGCTGCCAACCTGAAACAAGGTGCTGCTTTGGCTTTCGCACACGGCTTCAACATTCACTACAACCAAATCACACCACGTGCTGATCTGGACGTAATCATGATTGCACCTAAAGGCCCAGGCCACACCGTGCGTTCAGAGTACCTCAAAGGCGGCGGCGTACCTTCATTGATCGCGGTTTACCAAGACAAATCAGGCAAGGCAAAAGATATCGCGCTTTCATACGCAGCTGCAAACGGCGGCACTAAAGGCGGCGTGATTGAAACTGACTTCCGTGAAGAGACAGAAACTGACTTGTTCGGCGAACAAGCGGTGCTATGTGGCGGCGCAGTTGAATTGGTTAAAGCTGGTTTTGAAACACTGGTTGACGCTGGTTACGCACCTGAAATGGCATACTTCGAATGCTTGCACGAATTGAAGTTGATTGTTGATCTGATGTACGAAGGCGGCATTGCCAACATGAACTACTCAATCTCAAACAACGCTGAATACGGCGAATACGTAACTGGTCCTAAAGTGATTAACGATGAATCACGTTACGCAATGCAAGAGTGCTTAGCTAACATTCAGAACGGCGAATATGCTAAACGCTTCATCCTGGAAGGCCGTACTAACTATCCAGAAATGACTGCACGTCGTCGTTTGAACGCAGCCCACCCAATTGAACAAGTTGGCGGCCAGTTGCGCTCAATGATGCCTTGGATTGCTAAAAACAAATTAGTTGATCAATCTAAGAACTAATCCTGAAAACTAATCGAGTTTAAACTCATTGGTAATTAGGCGTTTTGCCCTATTTTATTTGTGATCATCAACAATAAGAAATCATCATGAAAAATTGTCTTAAAGTATTGGCACAATACGTAATCCCCAAACAGGCGATTACTGCACTTGCTGGAAAACTAGCACACTACCAGGGTGGAGACACCACAACTAAAGTCATTACATGGTTTGTCAAACGCTACCACGTGAACATGGCTGAAGCCGCCAATCCTGACATTAGCAGCTATAAAACATTCAACGAATTCTTTACTCGCCCATTACGAGAAGGTGCAAGGCCTATTGAACAGGCTGATTTTATCTGCCCGGTAGATGGCGCAATCAGCCAGTTTGGCCGCATTGAGCAAGACCAGATTTTTCAGGCCAAAGGTCATTACTACTCCACCGCTGCGTTACTGGGCGGAGATAAAGCCGCAGCTAAAAACTATTTAAACGGTGAGTTTGCCTGCCTGTACTTGAGCCCCAAAGACTACCATCGCATCCACATGCCTTGCGACGGCAAACTGGAAAAAATGACGTATGTGCCAGGTGATCTGTTTTCAGTAAACCCGGTCACTGCGCAAGGCGTTCCGGGCTTATTTGCACGCAATGAACGTGTGGTGTGTGAATTCTCATCCGAGAAACATGGAAGTTTCGTCATGGTGCTCGTTGGCGCAACCATTGTTGGTAGTATGGCCACCGTATGGCACAACGCAAAAGATGGCATTATCAATCCGCCGCGCCAAGGCCATATTCAGGTATGGACGTATGCAGACCAGAACATCACTTTAAAACAAGGTGATGAAATGGGACGTTTCTTGCTCGGCTCAACCGTTGTGATGTTATTTCAAAAAGATGCGATGCAATTCAATGCAGAGTGGCAGGCAACAGGCCCAGTAAAACTTGGTGAGATAATGGGCAACAGCATTAATAAATAGAATTAATGGTTTTCACAGGAGCAAAGACACTCCTGTGAATTTTAATTGATCTACTTATGATGCACCGGCTTGTGATGCAAGTGCGGTGCGAGTTCGTTTAGCGCAGATTCATATACGGCACGCTTAAATTCAATCACATCTTCAAGCGGCACCCAGTAATCACTCCAGCGCCATGCATCAAACTCAGGGTGACTGGTTGCGCGTAAAGATACATCGCTATCACGCCCTAGCAAGCGCAGCAAATACCAGATTTGCTTTTGCCCGCGATAACTGCCGCGCCACTCACGCTTAATCCAGCTGGTTGGCACTTCATAGCGCAGCCAGTCTTTGGTGCGCCCAAGAATTTTCACATGCTCCGGCTTTAAACCGACTTCTTCCATCAGCTCACGATACATTGCCTGCTCTGGACTCTCGCCATAGTTAATGCCGCCTTGTGGAAACTGCCAGGCATGCTCACGGATACGCTTACCCCAAAATACCTGATTGCTGGCATTGCATAAAATAATGCCAACATCTAACATAGCTATATACTGCCTTAATTATTTAATGCAATTTTTTCATATTTCCAGCATTATTGAAAGCAACCATTTACCACAACCTAAATTAAGTCAGAATTAACATGCGTTTTAAGCCATATCTTTTATCAAACAGCTACCGCCACTCGTTAACATTGATTGCAAGCCTCTTGTTATCAGCCTGCAATTCAGCACACATAGAGCCTGAAAATAATTACGCTTACATTACCAATCAGGGTGATAACAGCGTTTCAGTCATCAATACGACATCTAATCAGGTTGTGAGCACAATCTCTGTCGGTAAAGCTCCCGTTGGTGTAGCCATCTCCGCAAAGCTGCAGCGCGCTTATATTTCGAATGTGGAAAGTCAGGAAATATCAGTCATCGACACACGCTCTAATAAACTGATCGATTCCATTAAAATCAAAGGCTCTCCGGTAGGTTTGGCGATAGCGCCCGATAACAAGACCCTTTATGTTGCTGACTGGTTTGAAAATAGAATATTGGCAATTAACACACAAAAATTCAGCGACATTCGAGAATTAAGCGTCGGCGATGCGCCTGCCGGCCTAATGGTTAGCCCTGATAATCAATGGCTGTATATTGCCAATCGCGACAGCAACGATATCGCAGTGATAGACACAGCCACACTAACAATCAAAAAACGCATACCGGTTGGCAAGCACCCGTTCGGGCTGGCAATCAGCAACAGTGGAAAATTGATCGCCAGTGTGAATGTAAAAGATGACACCGTCGATATTATCGATACAGAATCCGGCCAGAAACAGACATTCAAAGTAGGCTACCATCCCTACTGCGCTGCGTTCAGCCTGGATGATAGAACGCTGTATGTCACCAATACACAGGATGATAGCCTCACTGTACTGAACGTAAATACAGGAGCTATGATTACAACGATTAACGTAGGCAGCACCCCTGAAGGCATCAGCATAGACCACAACATGCAGCACGCCTACGTAGCAAACTGGGGAAGCAACAATGTCAGCGTCATCGACACCAAAACCAATCGCTTACTAACAACCATAAAAACCGGTGACAAAAGCCGTGCTTTTGGTCAATTTATCTTGAGCCGTGAGCAAAGTGACTAGAAACAGGGCATAACAAGAAATCTGCCATCTTTTAATAAAAAATTTATTCCTGTTAAATGCTGTCAACCTACTCATTACACATGGCGTTATCTACCCATCAGTAGCAGTATTGATTAATGCTGAATAAACCAAATCTAATGCACTAAAAATTTAGATTCTATAAACAAAGCTTGTCATTTATAATGCGCTGTTGTTTTTGAATTAATCGTCTCACACATGAGAAATCTGGAGAAAAATGAATGAAAAAATTCTTGGCTTTAATCGCACTTAGCCTAAGCACTAGCTTAGTTTCTTTCACAGCAGCAGCACATGGTCCATCACCGCTTAAAGTGGACAAATCAGTGACTATCAAAGCTGACCCGGCAAAAGTTTGGGCATTGGTAAAAGATTTCGGCAATATGCAAAAATGGCACCCTGCTGTTGCAAACACCAAATTAGAGAAAAAAGGTGAAGATACTTTTAGAACGCTGACACTTAAAGGCGGCGGTACTATCTATGAAAAACTGCGTAGCGTAGATGAAGGCGACATGAAAATCAGATACGAAATCGTAAGCAGCGGCCTACCACTTACTGACTACAATGCATTCATGGTGGTATCTAAAGGTGCAAAACCAGGCGAAACTAACGTTCAGTGGGTTGGCCGTTTCTACCGTCTATACAAATTGAACCCACCTATTCCAGCTGGTCAAGATGACGAAACTGCATTAAAAGCAATCAACGACATCTTTGATGCTGGTTTAGCTGGCTTACAAAAGGCTGCCGAATCATCAAAGTAAATAGCCGCGAAGAATCGCAAAAATGGTCATTTATGCAATGGATACGTGACCTTTTTTGACACTCCAAGCGGGATAGAAGACAATAATCGTCATCTAGTAATAAAAAAGCGGAGCAAATGCTCCGCTTTTTTGTTTTCTAACACTCTCGAAATACGGCATTTTTACAGAAAAAACCATGCCAGACATTACGACCCAGACACGCAACCTTTGCGCAGTCAAATTAATAGATAATTTAACCGATTGTTTTTAATATTAAAAAATTGTGCGGCAGGTTTGCCAGCCTCCTTCAAAAGACCTCTGACATTGCAGCTACAATATCAATTTTGCTCATTTAAATAATCGAATCAACATTGGCACAGCTATTGCTTTTATAAAACCAGACCAGACAATTTTGATCGTATCAAAGTTGGGGCGTCCGAATAATTAATTACTTATAAATAAAGGAATTCAATATGAAACAAGTACAAAAAGGTTTTACCTTAATCGAGCTGATGATTGTGGTTGCAATTATCGGTATCTTGGCTGCAGTTGCTATCCCAGCTTACCAAAACTACACCATCACATCTGCAGAGAAATCATGCATGATCGAAACAAAATCTTATTCTAATAGTGTACTCGTTGAATTTGCTCAAGGTGCTTCAACAGTAAGCGCTGCTAAAGTAGGCGCATGTACAACCATTACAACACCAGCAAGTGCTACAGCAACAGTTACAGGTACTCCAAAAACACCTGGTGTAAAAACTGCAACTTGCGATTTAGCTAACGGCGCTACTTGCACATTGTCATAATGTAGTAAGTCAGGCGTAACAACATTTACGCAACCCGTACTAGAAAAAAAGAGACGTCCAGTCTCTTTTTTTCTAGGCACTTCCTTTGTATTCATAAGCAAAATAATTAAATTGGTATGGCGATCTAAATTTATCCGGAATAGCTGACATGAAAAAGATACAGCAGGGGTTCACCCTTATTGAATTATTAATAGCGGTTGCCATCATTGGCATTATGGCTGCAATTGCAATACCGGCTTATCAATACTACACGATCAACTCAACAGCAAAGGCCTGCTTGATAGAAGTAAAGTCTTATGTTAATAGTGCGTTGGTTAATTTTTCACAAGGCGCATCTTCAGTATCCCCTGCACAGAAAGGTGCATGTGCCAGCATCGATACTCCTTTGAGCCCTAATGCTAATGTTACTGCCACCCCCAAAGCCCCAGCCGATGGAAAAACAGTGACTTGCGATCTGTCACAAGGCGCAACTTGCTCTATATCATAATCCACAGCAAGTAATTGGCTCTGCATAATGAGCACCTGATCTGCGCAAAATATTACTCATTGATACTCGCCAAATAAACGATTTTATATACACTTGAAGTCTGAAAGATAATTTATGTTAAAACGTTTATTTTGTTCTTGCTGCTCATCGAATATGAGCCTGCTCTTCATCAGCCTTATGTTTCTGCTGCCCTTTATTAACATGTACCATCAACTGCCGATTCCATCTTTTTATTCCGAGTGGATTGCAGGAGCACTAGGCTTAACTGCAGTAGCACCCATGTTGAGCACAACCATACGGTCAGAAATACGAATTCCACAAATTTCTCTAGTTTTTTTTGCATTGACAGTAATTCTAGGAGCGCAATGGGCAATAGGCATGCTGCATTCAGCTCCATACGCACTATTAATCGCATCTTATTTGATTTGGGCATTTTTATTAACGCTAGTTGGCAGCCACCTGCGCCAAGAACTCGGCTGGTATAAACTGGTAAATACCTTGGCATTTTTTCTGGTAGTTGCCGGCGTAATTAGTGGGGGAATCGTAGTACTGCAAATCGTGACACGCACTGGCGGCGCAATTCCATTTATGCCCTATTTGGAAAGCTATGGTGCGATTTCACAACCTAATCATTTTGCCGACTTTACTGCACTAGCAATCGCATCGCTCATTTACCTATACATAAAAGGACGTTTCTCAACTGCTTTTTTTACATTAATGCTCGCCTGGTTCTTATTAATGCTTGCAGCTTCAGGCTCGAGAAGTTCATGGCTATACTTAATTGCAACTACAATTCTGGCGCTTGTGATGCAAGTCAAGTCTATGCAGCAAAATAGAAACTCGGCATCTACACGCAACTTGGTTTATATCTGTCTGGCAACACTTCCAGCCTTTGCACTTATACATTTGTTTACAAATTACGTTGCCCCTGACGGGCTATTCAATCTATCTACAGACCGCATCGTGAATGGCATCAATATTGATACGCCATCGGCGCGTTTGCAGATTTGGTACGACAGTCTGCGCCTGTTCTGGCAATCACCCTGGCTGGGCATTGGCGCTGGGGAAATTAACATAGCGTCTTTTTTGCTGCTGGATTATCCATCGGCAATGGCCTATAAAAGTATTTTTGAGCATGCTCACAATCTTTTCTTACACCTGCTCACTGAAATGGGTATCGGTGCATTTTTAATTGTTTTAGCATGCTTGGCAATTTGGGTTTATAAATTTAAATGGCGTGAATTAAATCCAGAGACATGGTGGCTAATATCCCTGCTCGCGATACTGGGAATCCATAGCATGCTGGAGTACCCGCTCTGGTATGCTTACTTTTTGGGAATAGCAGCGATATTGCTAGGAGCTGGTGATGAAAAATTCATCACCATCAACACTTCTAAAATATCAAGCAAATTAATCGAACGATTAACCCATAGCGTTCTGGCAATTGCTTTACTATTGGGCGCGTTAACCCTTGGTACGATGTTGATCGGCCACATGAAAGTGGAGAATTCAATCTATCAATCAGCAACTGCTGATGCGAACCAACAAAAAGAAGAGCTGGACTGGGTATATCGCTACACACTACTTTCCCCCTATGCAGAGCTCATGCATGCTGTTTCCATGGTGCCGGATCAAAATAATATTGACCACCAGTTTGCATTGAATCAATCTGCGATGAACTTCAGGCCCTTCAGTAAAATAGCTTATCAACAGGTAGTATTGCTAAAACTAAAAGGCGATGATCTCAATGCAAGAAAATTACTAAAACGTACTTTAATAGTTTACCCAGCCAATTTGAAAGGCATAGTAAAATCAATGTCTCCACAATATCGCAAAGAGTTCTTGCAAGTATTGACTGAGGTAAACCCAGCGTTATCAAATCAATTTGTCGCTAATTAAAGAGGCGCCTGCTGATTTCGTTATTGCGTAGCTGTAAACCAGCATTCGACTTCCAAGCAAACCAAGCTGCTAAAGCGGCTAGTTTGACGTGAAAAGCAAGGTAGCTTAGCAAGCTATAACTTATTACGCTGTATAAAATAACTAATGATTGCCCCGCAACACTACGCCCGCATTTAGACTAATAAAACCAAACCACTTTTAACTTTCACGGGTAAATCATGCACCGACTTAGCGCATCAAATACATTGCAGCTTATTATCTTTGCAGTTTTCATTGGACTAATAGGCTTATCCCCAAGCCTGAAGATTATTCCGCAAGCACTCACTGCCATGAGCCTTCATGATAGCCAGCGCATGGTTGAATTATTATTGATTAGTTTGTTATTAATAGAAAGTATCGTCTATAGAAAAAATAAATCTTATTTATCTATGGATAAATCCGTACGTTATGCACTATATGCTCTGACTGCATTAGCGATTATTTCATCGTGTTTGGCAATATCGCCACGACATGCCCTGATAGAAATCAGCCTGTTTGCAGGGTTACTTTATCTGACTTTATTTGTTGCTCGCTTGTACCAAGAAAATAGGATGCAATTGATCAAACGCCTTACTTATGTAGTTTGGGGTGGCATCTTGTTATCAATGGCTGCTTTTTATGTAGGGTACCTTACCGCGACCATTTTCAAAACTCCTGTAGTCTGGCCAGCACCGATTACAGGCTTTAACAATGTCAGATTTTTCAATCAATACCAGCTCTGGACCTTAGGTTTAATAGCGTTACCATTACTATCGTTTGATTTTAAAAATACACGTACACGTTACTGGTTACACTTAGGCGTGATTTGCTGGTGGGTATTGTTATTTCATACAGCGTCGCGTGGCGTGCTGCTATCTTGGGGATTAGGCATACTCATCACCGCGGCAATCTATACAAGATTGGCCTGGCCATTGATACGCCTGCAACTTATTCACATCACGGCCGGCTTTTTAAGCTATCTAATATTATTCCAGCTTATTCCATTCCTGAGAGGGTCTGCTGTCGTTACCGGTACCATTGTGAGAGACACCACCAGTGACCGCATTGCTTTGTGGAAGCAAGCGCTGACATTGATTCAAAATCAGCCTATTTTTGGCACGGGGCCTATGCATTTTGCATGGTACAGCCCCATCAGCGCACACCCACATAACAGCGTGCTGCAAATAATGGCAGAGTGGGGATTACCTGCTGCTTTATTAATACTAATAATTGCTTGCTATGGTTTAATCTGCTGGTTAAAAAAATTCAATGTTGGCAATTTGCAGACCAAAACTAATCACGATCGCAATTTGGCAATCATTTTATTTTTCACTGTCGTCACTAACACCGTATACTCATTAGTAGATGGGGTGATTGTGATGCCTATCAGTCAGATAATGATGTTTACATTTGTCGGGCTCATGACAGGTTATTACAATGACGGCAGCATCAAAAAAATAGCTGACGGTACAATAGCTGACGGTACAAGAGAACCCTTAATCCAACCCTTATTTGCCGGCATTGTATTGGTCACTTTGGTTTTCTCGACATTACCTGAAATATTACAAAATGCAGCAGGTAACGAAAAAAGATTTTCAATGGGGTATACGGCAATGGGCCCGCGCTTTTGGCTGGAATTCAAGCAGTAGTTAAATCTCGTTAATACACAAACTAATCAGAATTCGTCATGACCTACAAAACACCACTAGAACTAAGCAATCCCAATAACAATCCAGACACAATCAATGCCAGCGTGATCTGGCTGCATGGCTTGGGTGCCGACGGCTATGATTTTGAGCCTGTGGTTAAGCAGCTATTAAAGCCTGATGCGTTGCCAAATGTCAGGTTTATTTTGCCACATGCGCCAGACATGGCAATCACACGCAACAACGGCTATATCATGCCCGCGTGGTATGACATCTATGGCGTGATTCCCGTAAATCAGGAAGATGAAGCTGGCATCAAAACCAGTCAGCATTACATTGATGCATTGATACAAACTGAAATTGACCGCGGAATATCCAGTGACCGTATTGTGCTCGCCGGATTTTCACAGGGGGGCGCTATCGCCCTGCATACGGCATTGCGTTATCCGCATAAGCTTGCGGGCGTACTCGCACTATCAACCTATTTACCACTGCATACAAAACTAAGTACAGAGGCTCACGCTGCCAATAAAAACATCCCGATTTTTATGGCGCATGGCATTTTTGATGATGTCATCAGTTTGGATATGAGTAAACTTTCGCGTAATTTACTGCAAGATCATCAATATTTGATCAATTGGCATGAGTACAGCATGGCTCACTCAGTATGTGGTGAGGAGATTGCAGACATTGAACAATTTTTAAAACGGGTTTTATCGTAAGAATAGCCATAAGGTTTGCCTCAACTTTTGATAGAATAGCAACTTACTCACCATAAAACATTTAGCGTTATGCCCGCTTCTAAAACCGAAAAATCAGCCACACAAACCTCCTCAGCCAATCTCGAATCTGCACAAAGTTATGAGCAGGCGTTTAGCGAGTTAGAGCAGATTGTTGCGCAAATGGAATCCGGGCAAATGTCGCTGGAAGACTCTCTGAGTGCATATAAACGTGGCAACACTTTACTCGAATTCTGCCAAAAATCTCTCGCAGACGTTGAGCAGCAAGTCAAAATATTGAATGAGCGTCAGCAATTAACACCATTCAATGCAGAAAATGAATAAGCAAGTATGACTGATCATACCGAATCAGATTTCCTGACCTGGGCAAAAACCAAACAGCTACGCATAGAAGAAGTGCTGGATGAAGCGCTGCCGCCAGACAATCAGGAGCCGCATCAATTGCACAGCGCAATGCGTTATAGCGCACTTGGTGGCGGTAAGCGTGTACGCGCACTTCTATGCTATGCCACAGCTGAGCTATGTAACACTGAGATAGAGATTGCGGATGCTGCTGCAGCGGCAGTTGAGTTGATTCACGCCTACTCGTTAGTGCATGATGACATGCCCTGCATGGATGACGATGACTTGCGCCGGGGTAAACCAAGCTGCCATAAACAATATGATGATGCCACAGCTTTACTGGTAGGCGACGCCCTGCAAAGCCTGGCATTTGATGTGCTATCGACACCACAGTTGTGTGCAAACGCAAACCAGCAGATCAGCATGTTAAATATACTGGCAAAAGCTGCCGGCTCCACTGGCATGGCGGGCGGCCAGGCCATTGATTTAAGCTCGGTCGGCAAAGCACTCACGCAGCATGAGCTTGAAGACATGCATCAGCTTAAAACTGGCGCGCTGATTCAGGCAGCAGCATTACTGGGTGCTGCAAATGGCTCACTCGCACAAATCTCAGCTGTTCACGTTTACGCCGAAAATATTGGTCTTGCATTTCAAGTGATTGATGATATTTTGGACACCGAGGCAGATACCGTTACACTAGGTAAAACTGCCGGCAAAGATGCTGGCAGCAACAAGCCTACCTATGTCACAATTCTAGGTTTAGATGTGGCAAAGCGACTTGCTAATCAACTACACGAAACTGCAATTGGCGCATTAGCGCCCTTCGGTGATCAGGCTTTGCGCTTACGTCAGCTTGCCAGCTTTATTACCCAACGCAGTTTTTAATAACTTAATATTAATTAAATCACTCCACTTGTGACTCCGCTACTTGATACCATAGATTACCCTCAACAACTGCGTCAGCTAGAACGCAGGCAGCTTGTGCAACTCGCTCAGGAGTTACGTGCTTTTCTGGTAGATAGTGTTGCCAGAACCGGCGGGCACCTGGCGTCTAATCTGGGGGTAGTAGAACTTACTATCGCCTTGCATTATGTGTTCAACACACCGGATGACAAACTGGTTTGGGATGTAGGCCACCAGACTTACCCGCATAAAATCCTGACTGGTCGTCGCGATAAAATGCAAAACCTGCGTAAACCACAAGGGATTGCAGGGTTTCCGCGCCGCAATGAAAGTGAATATGATACTTTTGGCACCGGTCATTCCAGCACTTCTATCTCAGCCGCGCTGGGTATGGCGGTAGCTGCACAGAAAACCGGCAGTGCGCGACGTTCTGTTGCTATCATCGGCGATGGCGCAATGACGGCCGGCATGGCATTTGAAGCCTTGAATAATGCAGGTAATATGGACGCCAACCTGCTTGTAATACTCAATGATAACGACATGAGCATTTCTAATAATGTCGGCGCACTCAACAAATATCTGGCTAAACTACTATCCAGCCGCTTTTATGGAACGGTAAGAAAATCTGGCAAGAAAGTACTGTCAGCAGTGCCGCCCATGATGGAGTTTGCCAAGCGCGCGGAAGAGCATGTTAAAGGCATGGTGATGCCAGGCACATTGTTTGAAGAGTTTGGTTTTAACTATATTGGCCCCATTGATGGCCACGATCTCGATGCATTGGTTGATACACTGCACAATATTAAAGAGCTGAACGGTCCGCAGTTTCTGCATATTGTCACGCAAAAAGGCAAGGGCTTTGAACCAGCTGAAGACAACCCGAATAAATTCCACGGTGTAGGAAAATTTGACCCAACTAACGGCAATGCCATCAGTTCTAGCCCTGTAAAAACCTATACAGAAGTATTTGGTGACTGGCTGGTAGACATGGCAGCAGCAGATCCGCGTCTTATTGGCATTACACCTGCCATGTGCGACGGCTCGGGCTTGAATGCTTTTGCCAGCACTTACCCGGATCGTTACTTTGACGTAGGCATTGCCGAGCAGCATGCCCTCACCTTTGCGGCTGGTATGGCCTGTGATGGATTAAAACCGGTAGTTGCAATTTACAGTACATTTTTACAACGTGCCTATGACCAGTTGATTCATGATATCGCCCTGCAGAACTTGCCCGTGCTGCTGGCAATAGACCGCGCTGGTTTAGTGGGTGCAGATGGCCCAACACATGCAGGTAGCTTTGATCTGACTTACCTGCGCTGCATTCCGAACATAGTGATTATGACACCGAGCGACGAAAATGAATGTCGACGCATGCTGACCACCGGTTTTCAATATCCGGGCGTTTCAGCAGTGCGCTACCCGCGCGGCAGTGGCACTGGTGCCCATATTGAATCTGAATTGACTCCGATTGAGATCGGCAAAGGGCGCGTAGTGCGTAGCGGCAAAAAAGTCGCGATTCTTGCTTTCGGTTCCATGCTCACACCAGCACTCAAGGCAGCAGAAACAATCGATGCTACCGTTGCTGATATGCGTTTTGTAAAACCGATTGATGCAGAACTCATTGCAAGATTAGCAAATACACATGATTACCTAGTTACCGTGGAAGAAAACTGCATAATGGGCGGTGCCGGTTCGGCCGTCATGGAAGCGTTGCAGGCAATGCAAAAAAACATCACGATGCCGGTTAAGACGCTTTGCCTTGGTTTGCCTGACCTATTTATTGAGCATGGAGTACATGAAACTATGCTCGCACAATGTGGTCTAGATGCTGAAGGTATTGCTGACGCAATTGCGCAGTTAATAACCTAGTGTTATACTCAACTATTATTTAAATCTATCAAGCCAAGCACAATGAGCCAAACAAACCACAGAACACTGCTGATACACGCCATTTAGCAATTGACAAGGTCGGTATCAAAGCTATACGCCATCCTGTAGTAGTCAAGGACAAATCTGGTGGCGAACAGCATACAGTCGCCGTATTCAATATGTACGTGCATCTGCCGCAGCATTTCAAAGGCACGCACATGTCGCGCTTTGTTGAAATTCTCAACATGAATGAGAAGGCAATTTCGGTTGAGTCTTTTGAAGCCATTTTACGTGAAATGGTAACGCGACTTGAAGCGGAATCAGGCCATGTTGAAATGACTTTCCCCTACTTTGTAAATAAAGCAGCGCCTATTTCCGGCGTAAAAAGCCTATTGGATTATGAAGTGACTTTCATTGGTGAAATCCATCAGGGCAATTATGAAATCACAGTAAAAGTGCTGGTACCCGTTACCAGCCTTTGTCCATGCAGTAAAAAAATCTCTAACTATGGTGCGCATAATCAACGCTCACACGTTACCGTGACAGCGCTGATCAATGATTTCATCTGGATAGAGGACATTATTGATTTGGTAGAAAAACAAGCATCCTGCGAACTTTATGGTTTACTGAAACGCCCTGACGAGAAGTTTGTGACTGAGCGTGCTTATGACAATCCTAAATTTGTTGAAGACATGGTGCGTGATGTTGCAGCCCAACTCAACGCAGAAAAACGTATCGATGCTTATACAGTTGAATCGGAAAACTTTGAGTCTATACACAATCACTCAGCTTATGCACTGATTGAAAAAGATAAACGTACGAATTAGGTTCAGCAAAACTCTAAAAGTAAAAAGCCACTCTTACCAGTGGCTTTTTACTTTTAATCGCTTAATATTTCTTAGTTAATGTCATCGCTATATCCTGATGCTGCATATCCAGCCGATTCAGAGCGCTCATCCCAAGCAGCACGACAGAAGGTGACCCGCCCTCCAGCACGGTTCCCTGCACCTGACTGAGTGTAATGCCTCCAATTTGAAGATTAGCAATTGTTACACGATAAGCGGTTACCACCCCGTTTGCCGTAGAAACCTGCACGGGTTGGCCGCGTTTATAATCAATTTTAGCGAATTTGGCATCTCCACTATTGAGTGCAACCGTCGTAGCTCCGGTATCAAGCAGAAACTTTAACGGTACCCCGTTAATCTTGCACTCCGATAAAAAATGCCCTTGTGCATCAGCATATAGAGTGACACTTGGGCTACTAGAAGCCGAGCTGCCTCCAACCGACGCCGCCTGCCCCATACCTAACTGCTTGGTTTTACCTTCGATGAGTAAGGTTGCCGACTTGCTATCAGCAGCCAGTAACTTAACGCCATCACTAGCTTGACCGACACTTAAAGTCTTTGGCTTGCCGCCGTTAATCATGACTACCGCCATATTGCTGAATAAGCCCACTATGTTGACTTGTGTTTCTGCGAAAACATTAGCGCTCACAAACAAACCGGCTATTAGCAAAACAACATACGACCTCATCTGAACATCCCCCCGGATTTTTGCTGATCTTGACTGAGCTTCAATCCAAATCCTATCACAGCCAAGCCAAGCAAAGGGAAAGCTGCAGCTAAAACGAATGTCTGCTGGCCGCCCAGATACTGCAAGGCATAACCACCTGCGATACCACCGATTGCACCACCCACGCCATAAGCGACACTGTTATAAATGGCTTGCCCTTTAGCCTGATGACGGCCTTTAAAAAACTGGGTAACCACTTCAACCGATGCTGCATGAAAGCTTCCAAACGTTGCTGCATGCAGCGTTTGAGCAAGAATGATCATCCCCAGGTTATCTACTGAAACACCGATCAAAGTAAATCGGATAACAGCCAATACCAGACTGGTCAATAAAATCGCTTTCAAACTAAAACGTGCCATGATTTTTGGCATCAGCATGAAAATACCGATTTCACAGATCACACCCACCGACCATAGCAGGCCTATTGCACCTTTACTGTAGCCATGCTCGCTTAAATAGATAGAATAAAAATTGTAGAGCACGCCATGCGCTGTCACCATGAGCGAACACCCAACCAGCAAAGCAATGACATTGGGTTGCTTGATGACCTGCCAGATTGAAAAGTGGTCATGCGCGTGCGGTGCTACCGTAGGTTCAGGTAAGGTATAAGACAATACAAAAAGGCTGACCTGTACTATTAATAAAAACCACAGCAAACTTGCAATACCGGCACGATCAATCATAAAACCAAGTATCACGGCCGCTACAATAAACCCCAATGAACCCCACATGCGAATGCGGCTATAGTGACCATTGGTAGTAGCAAGATGTGCAAGCGTAAGCGACTCCGCCAGCGGCAAGGTTGAACTGGTAAACAGGCTCAAAGCCGCCATCACAAAAAACATCCAGAAAAATCCGTGTGCCCAGAATACCGCAATAAAACCGCACAAGCCGAGAAATGCGGTAAGCCTGATCCACTGCGCACGCTTGCCGGTATGATCTGCCAGCCAGCCCCAGAAATTAGGTGCAAAAATACGACTGATCTGGAACAAAGACATCAGTATGCCAATATCAGCCGCTGAAAACTTTTCTGACTGCAGATACAGGCCCCAGTAAGGCACAAACGCACCTACAAAAAAATAATAGATGAAATAAAAGCGGGACAGCCGGTGATGAAGTTTTGTATGCATATCAATCTGTTTAGAGACGTGCCGCCATAATAAAAAAGCCGGCTAGTAGCCGACTTCTTTGTTACTTAGTCGGTTACAAGCACAGAATATAACCGATCTTTTAATAGCAAAAGCTATTTGTTCATTAATGTCTGAGTTTAAAAAGATTAAAATATTTTAGGTGTACTGCAATTCACATCAGCATTCTGCGCACGATGGCGCAAAGCATGATCCATCAACACCATTGCCAGCATGGCCTCTACGATAGGCGTTGCCCTAACACCCACACACGGATCATGGCGCCCGGTAGTCTGCATCATGACTGCATTGCCATGCTTATCAATCGAACGACGTTCCTGCGGAATACTGGAAGTTGGTTTTAACGCAACATTTACACGAATTTCCTGACCTGTTGAGATGCCTCCAAGAATACCGCCGGCATGATTGCTGACAAAGCCCTGCGGCGTCATTTCATCAGAATGCACGCTGCCTCTTTGTGCAACAGCAGCAAAACCTTCACCAATTTCCACGCCTTTTACAGCATTGATACTCATCATGGCATAGGCAATTTCCGCGTCCAGACGATCAAAAATCGGTTCACCCCAACCTACTGGTACGCCCTCGGCGACCACGGTAATTCGCGCACCAACCGAGTCGCGTTCTGCACGGATCTTATCCAGATATTCTTCGAGCTTTGGCAGCACTGTTGTATTAGCGGAGAAAAATGGGTTGCTGTTGACAACATCCCAGCTCTCAAAGGGGATATCCATTTCACCAAGCTGACTCATGTAGCCGCGAACAGTCACCCCAAAACGCTCTTTCAGCCATTTTTTCGCAATGGCACCTGCAGCTACGCGCGCAGCTGTCTCACGGGCACTGGATCGGCCACCGCCACGGTAATCCCTGATGCCGTATTTCTGCGTATATGTGTAATCCGCATGGCCAGGACGGAAAGTATCCATGATTTTGCTGTAATCCTGACTGCGCTGATCCGTATTGCGAATCAGCAGACCGATAGGCGCACCAGTAGTTTTACCTTCAAATATGCCGGAAAGTATCTCCACAGCATCAGCCTCCTGGCGCTGCGTTACATGACGTGAAGTACCTGGTTTACGACGATCCAGATCAATTTGCAAATCTTCTGCACTCAATGACAATCCAGGGGGGCAGCCGTCCACAATGCCGCCGATAGCAGCACCGTGAGATTCTCCAAATGACGTAAAGGTAAAAAGCTTACCAAATGTATTACCGGACATGATGCGACCTCAATTAAAGTTAACGGATTTTAACACATCATGCAAAAGTATTAATTCGCCAAGCCTTTAATCCATTGTGTATAAACGACATTAGCAACTTT
>LNAP01000875.1_pt1 | contig 33213 bp, 51 predicted proteins | sample 602601 | NCBI WGS metagenome assembly LNAP01 (sample SAMN02440304, study PRJNA202911) | soil metagenome | biome: Subtropical and temperate rainforests or woodlands; isolation source: soil samples (1 kg each in a 20% v/v slurry with milli Q water) were... ...
CTTGTGCGCTTTCTACCCTTGCGCACAAGCCCATGGGTGCATCGGGCACCCGGCGTTCCGCGCGCCTTCTCGATGGAGAGGGTGATGGAATGCAGCACACCCCGGGCGCATTGGCGTCGCGGGACTGCGATCGCATGACTTCACATCACATGGCTGTTTGACAATTGAATCAGTGAGACGCGCAAGCGCCCGCGATTTCCCTCCCCGGAGCGCAGCGCAACTGCGCGAGGTGGGGAAGGAGAAGGCCGCGATGCATGAGCTCCCTCAGCGCGTCAGCACCATGACCAGGCGATCGACCCGCTTGCCCTGCTTGAAATGCGACTCGACGATTTCGTCGATATCTTCCGGCGCGGTCGGGCGATACCAGACGCCTTCCGGATAGACCACCATCAACGGGCCGGCGCTGCAGAAGCCGAGACAGCCGGAGGCCGTGAACCCGATGTCGGTCAGCCGCTGGCTCTCGATCGCCTTGCTCATGCGGTCCCATAGCGGCTGCGCGCCGGACGCCCCGCAGCTGCCGCGCGGATGGCTCGGCGGGCGCTGCGTATGACATGCGAATACGTGATGCCTGTAGAGCTGGGGAAGTTCGAATTCGGCGTCGTCGGCCGTGGTGTCCATCGCGCTCATGCTGCGGCCGTCGCGATGCCCTTGTCACTCAACAAGGTCGCCAACTCACCGGCCTGGAACATCTCGCGGACGATGTCGGAGCCACCGAGGAATTCGCCCTTCACATAGAGCTGGGGAATCGTCGGCCAGTTCGAGAACTCCTTGATGCCTTCGCGAACCAGCGGGTCCGACAGCACGTCCACGCTCTTGTAGGGAACGCCGAGGCCGGAGAGGATCTGCACCACGGCGGCAGAGAACCCGCATTGCGGCGCGGCCGGAACGCCTTTCATGAACAGAACCACATCGCCGCTGGCGATGATGCCCTTGATGCGCTCGGATGTTGTAGCGGACATGGACTCTTCCTCGATGCTGACTTGCCCGGACTTCTGCGATGCAAAAGCGATTCCATTCATGACTTCGGCACGATGGTTTCCAGCGCCAGCGCATGCAGCGCGCCGCCCATCTGCCCCTTCAACGCCTCGTAGACCATCTGGTGCTGCTGAACGCGGCTCTTGCCGATGAAGGCCTCCGAGGTAATGCGGGCGCCATAGTGATCGCCGTCACCGGCAAGGTCGACCACGGTGACCTGCGCCTCGGGAAAGGCCTGCTTGATCATGCGTTCGATTTCGGATCCCGCCATCGCCATCGTGTTCGCTCCTGATATCACGACGACCTCCATGCAAGGTCCAAACCAACTGGTTCACTCCAACGAATGGAGCGCCACGGCATCCCCTTTCGCGCGACATACGGTCAATCTTCGGCGCCCGCGGTTTCGCAGGACCGGCGATGTCCGACTTCCGACACGTCATGTCGGATGTCTGCCCGCGGCGTGGCGGCTCCCGTCCATTGGCGGCGGGGTCCCACGCACCTGTCTGATATCACTTGGTGTTTTCGCGGTGCGGGCCACGGCCCGACTTTTGCTTCACTGAAATGGATGTGAAGGACCATTGATGAGCAAGTTGGACCATCCGAGCCGACGGGGGCTCCCCTTTCGCTGCGCCGTGATCCTCGGCACCAATGAGATTGCGTCGGCCGTCGCTGTGCAACTTCACCGCCGCGGCTATCGTGTGATCTTGTCGCATGATCCGCATCCACCGGTCATCCGGCGAAAGATGGCCTTCCATGACGCGCTGTTCGGGGACGAGATCGCCATCGACGGCGTCCTCGCCGAGCGCGTCGACACGAGTATCGAAGTTCGCGCGCGCCTCGGGCAAACAGGCGGGGTCCTGATCACCGAACTCGGACTGCTGGATCTGATCGTGATCCGCACCATCGACGTCCTGGTGGATGCCCGTATGCAGAAGTATCAAACCAAGCCGGATCTCCGTCGACTGGCGCGGTCCACAGTGGGTCTCGGCCCCGGCTTCGCCGGCGATACCAATTGCGACGTCGCCGTCGAAACACGCCCCGACAGGGCCGGGCGGATCATCCTGCATGGCGCGACCGAGGCAGCCGGCGGCCTGCCCAGTCGGCTCGGAAATGCCTTTGGCGAACGGTTTGCGCGCGCCGAAGCCAACGGCAGGTGGCATACCGCCATTGAGATCGGGACCCGCGTCTTCAAGGACTTCGTCATCGGCCATCTCGGGAATGCACCTGTGCGGGCGCCGTTCGACGGCATTCTGCGCGGCGTCGTTCGCGACGGGACCGAGGTGCCGGCCGGCGCCAAGCTGCTGGAGATCGATCCGCGCGGGCGCCGGGCCAATGCGGCCAGCTTCGACTCACGGATCAATGTCATCGCCAGGGCAGTGGTCAAAGCACTGTCGGCACGCGAGGTCAGCCTGCCCCAGAAGGCCGGGCGCACGCTGCATCTCGTCAAATGAGCGACGGCGGGGCCGGCCACAACATTTCGGGCATCCCATGACCACCTTGCTGTTCGAGCGCGAGACGATCAACTTCGGCGATATTCCCGACGAGGTCGACGAGTTGCTCCAACAAGGTGTTGCAGCCTATCGTCACGATCATGCGCAGGCCGAGCAGCTGTTTCGCCAGGCTCTGGCATCCGCGCCAACGCAACTGCCAACCTATTTCTGTCTGTATAAGATCCACACCTATCAGGGCAACCTTGCGGACGCGCAAAGCGCGGCTGAAAGCGGCCTGCGCGAGGCGGCCCGGCAGGCCGGCTGGGAATCCGACTGGCAATGCTGGCAACCGCAGGTGCCATTGCCCGAGGGGCCTGGCCGCTTCGCCCTCTATACGCTCAAGGCGCTGGCCTTCATCCACCTCAGGCAGAACGACCCGCACCAGGCCTGGGAGATGCTTGATGCGTTGAAGCGGCTGGACCCCGCCGGCGCCGTCGGATGGCCGGTGGTCGCCGCTCTGGCTGAGGGAATTTCCTGAGTTCGGCATCATGGCATCGCGCTTGCAGCAGACTGCATATGACGGCCATCGCCGAACGATCAGCAGGAAGGTTGTATGCGCATGACGGAGATCGATATCGTCGAAGCGACAATCGCTTCATCCGCTCCGACCGCCGACGGCGGGCAGCAGTCATCAGCCTCGCATGTCGCAGCCGTCACCGATGACATCATCGCGGCGCTGCGCACGGTGTTCGATCCCGAAATTCCGGTCAACCTCTATGACCTCGGACTCATCTACCGGATCGAGCCGAAGGATGACGGCGTTATCGACATCGACATGACGCTCACGGCGCCGGGCTGTCCCGTCGCCGGCGAGATGCTCAGCATGGTCGAGAAGGCGGTCGGCGCCGTCGCCGGCATTACCAGGGTGAACGTCAACCTTGTCTTCGACCCGCCATGGGACAAGTCCCGGATGTCGGAAGATGTGCAACTCGAGCTGGGTCTGATCTAGAGCGCAATCCCGACGCGATCGAAGGAGCATCGGAAATTCGAGTTGGCCCGCCACCACCGCGACGACTGGCACCTAAACTGCATAAGTATCACGTACCAGGCTCCATTGACGGATCGCAAAACCAGCGCCGCAGCCTCAACGAGCATCGCGCTATCTTGAACGGGGATGATATGATCGAGCTGATCACAGGCGACGGAGTTCCATTTTCGGCCTACCGCGCGGATCCCGACGGCGCGCCGAAGGGCGCCGTCGTGGTCCTGCAGGAGATCTTCGGCGTCAATTCCCACATCCGTGCGGTCGCCGACATGTTCGCTGCCCGCGGCTATGTCGCCATCGCGCCGTCGTTGTTCGACAGCGTGAAGCCCGGCGTCAGCCTCGGCTACGATGCGGCAGGCATCGCCGAGGGACTGGATCTTGCGAAGCAACTCGGCAGGGAACGCGCGCTGGCCGAAATCCAGGCCGCGGTGGATTCCGTCAGAGACGCCGGCAAGGCCGCGATCGTCGGCTATAGCTGGGGCGGATACCTCGCTTATACGGCCGGAAATCATGTCACCGGCTTGGCCTGCGCCGTCGGATATTATGGTGGCGGAATCGCCGACGAGTACGGCCAGAAGCGCAAGGTCCCGACCCTGCTGCACTTTGCCGAGAACGACGAGCATATCCCGCTTGACGCGGTGGTGCATTTCCGCGCATCGCGACCCGACGTCAGCGCATTCACCTATGCCGGCGCGGCGCATGGCTTCAATTGTGACGAACGCGGCAGCTATAACAAGGACGCCGCCGACAAAGCGCTCGAGCGGACGCTGTTGTGGATCTTCCAGTATGTGGAAGGCCAGCCGCCGATCGCGCTGAAGAATTCAGGCGCCTATGCGCAAGCCAAGGTCGAAAAGAAAAAGAAAAAGCCGGCCGGCGGTGATGACCTTGGCCCGCCGATGGATTGAGCAATCAGGAGATTTGTCATGTCGATCGAGGGGTTCTTTGTGGACTGGGACGGCAACGCCCGCAGCACGCTGGAGCCGGGCGGCGGCTATCAATGCGATACCGATCCGGTTGCCCGCTACGTCGCCGTGATGAGCAAGAGCGGCGCCCTCGTCCATGAGGGCACCTTCTATCGAAGCCTAGCGGACATCGAGAAGGCCGGGATCAAGGCGCCATTCGTGCCAGGTTCGCATCCCTGGGGCCGCCCCGAGGACGGGCTCTGAGACGGCGATTGCAGAAGGGAGACCAGAGCATGCTTCCGACGACGATCCTGATCGACGAGGCGCCACGCTGCGTCGTGCGCCCGACCGACATGAAGGATCTCACCCGCTTCCTGCGCAACGGCAAGCAATACCTGCTGGCCGATAATCCCGACGGCAAGATCGCCCACCGCATTGCCGAGGAGGCCGAGGCGACGAAGTGGCGCAACGCCCTGGCCCTGCACAAGGCGTGGGGCGGCAACGACGAGGACTTCTTCGGTACGCCGCTCTGAACGAGGGCGTCGTCGCGTCAGGGGCGGCCGGCGCCGGCATCATGGGGATTGCCGGCCTGGTTACGCATCCAGTCGGCAAGCTTCGTCATCGCCGCATCGAGATCCTGCCGCGCAGCCGCGTCCGCGACGGTTTCTTCGAGCGCGCCACGCATGCAAAGCAGCCACGCGTCACGCTCGGCGTTGCCAATCTGGAATCCCATATGTCGTTGCCGCAGCCTGGGATGCCCCTTCTCGGGCGAATAGAGCTTCGGTCCGCCGGTCCATTCGCTGAGATAACGCTTCAGCGTGCTCTTGACGACGCCCAGGTCATCGGCGTGCATGGTGCGGATCGCCCTGGCCTCCGGCAGCGTATCCATCCGGCGGTAGAACGCCTCGACCAGGCGATCGATGACGACGGCCCCGCCGATCCGCTCGAACATCGAAGTCTCCGCTGCGACGTCAGACATTATTCACACTCCAGCCTGTTCGACAATTGGCACATCTCGACCCTGCTCGACATGGGGAGCATCTGCATACCCGATACTTGAACGTCCACAGGGCCGTCATTGCGTTGGCGCAAATCGGGTTCGGCCCCGAGACGGTCCCTCTCAAATCGCGATTCAGCCATCGCACGCCTCCGCCTCGCCTATTCATCCATGCTCGGAAGCAGGATGACCTCTGCCGGTGCCCCCGGCCCCTGATCCTCGACAAAGTCGAGCGCATCCACGCGCGACAGCCCGCCACCGCTTTCGATCAGAACAACGGCCTCGACCGGCATTTTCGACAGCGCCTCGATCAATTGAGCGACGGTCATGATCGAAGATGCCCGCGATGGCCTTGCGTTGTCATGGACTTGACACCGGAGCACCCGACTCGTCGAAGCGCAATGCCGTCGGCTCCTCGTCCAGCATCACGATCTCGGCGTGACTCAAGCGGCCATTGCCATGATAGCGGTAGCGATGCGAGAGCTCGACCTCGTTGTAGACCACCTTGTCGAATCCGGTCAGCAGGCCGGCCTCGTCGAACCAGGCTCGGATGAACGTGTTGCGGTTGGAAAGCGCGTCCGGCTCGATGGCATTGACGAGATTGAACGGCAGCCTGACGCCGCTGTAGGAGACGAAGAACCGGCACTGGTGACTTGTCTCTTTCACGATCCGATCGTCCTTCCCGGCCCAGCACCGCATCAATCCGGATGAATCATGATTTCCATGGTGTCGTCGAGGTCCTCGAACGGGTTCGGCCCCTCGTCCTCTGCCAAAGTGACACCGCAGATGCAGACCTCCCCGTCGGCGACCGTGATGGCGATCGGCTCGAGGCTCTGTCCCTTGCACTTGCCCTCGACGCACACGCCGGTCTCGATCTCGAACATGGCGCCGTGCCGCCCGCACCTGAGAAATGCCCGATCGCGGCTGAAGAATTCGCCATCGCCGATGTTGAGCCAGGTGCGGCCGTGCGGACAGACGTTGACATAGCCGAAGAACTCGTTGGCGTGGGTGCGGACGATGACCACCGGAAAGGGCCTGCTGTCGCCCGCATCATCCAGACGCGCCAAGCTGAACGCCCTGGCGTCACCCTTCTCGATTTCCACCGCATCGCAAATGACGAAAACTTCGGGATCTCCAGTGGACGTTGCCTGCTCCCCGGCATCGACTTCGATTTGACTCATCGCATCCTCACAACGCCGACAGCGTCCGCGCGCCCTTCAGCGCCGGATAATTGTCGCGAAGAATTCTCTCGAGCTTCCTGCACAGTTCCTTGTCGGAAGCCGCACCCGGGCCGACGAAGTCCGTCCCCTCATCCCAGATCTCAAAGAAGCAATGCAACGCATCCTCGTGCGCCTGGTCCGGAACGGTGGTGAGATCGTTCAGTGTGACGATTCCCTCGCCGCTGACCTCAAGCCGCCAGCTTCGGTCATCGGCAACAGATGCCAGCAACTGGCTGATATCGGCCGCGGACCATTCCCTGGTCAGATCGATCACCATGACTGCCCCTGTCACAACCACGACATTGCTGTCGGACTCACCCCATCAGCAAACCGGAATCGACGGTTGACCTGATATTTGCATGAAGCATGCCGGGCTGGCCGAACGCGACATCGCGGCGCCGCCGGCTTCCCGGTTCACATCAGGTTGGGATCAACGCATGTCCGCCATGAAGCTCTACATGACCCCCGGGTCGTGCTCGACCGGTATTCACATTATCCTTGAAGAGCTCGATGAGGTCTTCGAAGCCTACATCGTGAACCTGCCGGCCGGCGACCACTTCAGGCCGGACTATGTGGCGATCAATCCAAAATCGACAATTCCGACCCTGGTGCGCCCGGACGGCAGCTCGCTCACCGAGGTCCAGGCCATCGCCTATTGGCTGGCGCGGAGCCATCCACGCGCGGGCCTGTGGCCGGAGGATATCGAAGGCGCCAGCCGCCTGATCGAGATCATGGCCCATGTTGTCGGGACCATCCATGGCCATGGCTTCGCACGGATTTTTGCAACCGATACCTTTGCCCGCCATCCGGCCGACCACGACTCCATCCGCCAGCTCGGCCGCGACATCATCGAGAAGGGCTTCGCTATCCTGAATGAAGCACTGGGAACGAAGGACTATCTGGCCGGCGCCTTCTCCGTCGCGGATCCGATCCTGTTCTATGTCGAATTCTGGGCGGACAAGACCGGCATGGCGCTGCCCGACAATCTGCTCGCCCATTATCGGCGGATGCTGGCGCGCCCGGCCGTGCAGCGCGTGCTGCGCGAGGAGGGCTACAATCCGGCGACGCTCGGCCTGTGCCGATCCGATGCAACTGGGTCGACGCCAGCGCCATAGACCTTGCGCGCCGCCACGTCCGCGCACGATTCTTGCACGTACATGGCAGCATTCGAACAAGCGCGAAGGATATGTGGATGACCGAAATGATCGTGGTGGAAGACCGCAATCAGGATGACCTGTCGCGAAAGGCCGGTTGCTACCTTTACGCCGACACCCAGCTCTGGCTCGAGGACAATCTGGTGCACCGGGCCGACGGACCGGCGGTGATCTCCCCCGACGGGGTACAGCGATGGTACATTCGGGGGAAGGAAGTGACGCGTGACGTCAACAATTTCTTTTTCCAGAACAAGTGGTCCGTACAGCGCGGTCTGGACACGTCCGAGAAGATGTCACTGTTCCAGATCAAGTTCCTCGGCTGAAGCTGGGAGCCACCTCAGCACGTCCGCATCCGTCTGCCATACGGCAGACGGCTCATCTTCAGCGCCGCGACACGCGGCGCCTATCAGGCCGCGGTCGCCGTGTTTTCCGCCTCGAGCTGATCGACCTCAGCCCTCGTCAGCCTAAACACGCCGCGTCCGCCGGAAAATGGCTGATAGGCGTCGCCGTGCTTGTCGCTGAGGAGATTGAACCATTCCTGCGGACTGAGCGACGTCGGCCGCTCGCTGATCTCGACGACCGTGCCGTTCGGCGCGAACCGCAGATGGATCATCACACTCTGGGATTCCATTTTGTCCTCCGTAGGATTTAGATGCCCGAGCCGAAGCTCAGCAATTCGATCTTGATATTCTCGGTGCCGAGCACGACGCACTGGCAGGCCAGTCGCGATTTGGAGCCGATGCCGACGATGGTATCGAGCCGCTCGTTTTCCTCACGCGCGATCTTCGAAATGCCCTTGCGTCCCTCCTGCACGTAGATATGACAGGACCCGCACTTGGCCTTTCCATCGCACTTGTGGGGAATGTCCATTTCGGCGCCAAGCAGCGCCGCCAGCAATGTCGTCCCCTCGGCCACCTCAATCGTCTTCCCCGATGGCATGACAGTCACGATCGACATTTGAACTCTCCCTTTCAATTCCTGTTGAATCATCTGACCCACTCGTCCTAGTAAATCGCTGCGCCGGCGCCGACGTTGATCGAAGCTTCCTTCATGGTCTCGACGATGAAGGAGATCTGATCCTCGGTCAGATGGGTGTGAAACGGCAATGCCACCGCGCGATCTGCGACTTTTTCCGTGACCAGATAGCTGCCGCGGCGATAGCCGAGATCGAAATAGAAACGCTGCAGATGCAGGGGATTGCAGTATCCCGCGGCCTCCACCTGTTCCACGCGCAAGTCGTCCACGATCGCGTCCCGGCTCGAGCGCGAAAACCGTGTACCGAGATGGACCAGATAGAGGAACCAGTTGATCTCGGTCACATCCGGTCCGACATAGGGATCCTTGATACCTTCGAACGACTGGACGTATTTGTAGTAGAGATGCTCGGTCAGCCGGCGGCGCTCGAGGATTTCATCCAGACGCGCCAATTGCGCCAGGCCAAGAGCGGCCGCAATATTGCTCATGCTCGCCTGGTAGGTGGGCGTCGCGCTGACGACGACGGACGAGCGCTCTTCCAGTCTGTGCGAGCGATGACGCCGCAACGCCACCGCGATGTCGACATCGTCGGTAACCACCATGCCGCCCTCGCCGCATGTCAGCGCCGACGGCTGCGAGAAATCGAACACCGCGGCGTCGCCGAACGATCCGACAAGTTTTCCCTTGTATCGCGAGCCGATCGCTTCGGTGGAATCCTCGATCAGCACGAGATTGTGCTGCGTCGCGATCGCGCGCAACTCCGACCATTGCGCTGGATGCCCGTTGTTGTTGCAGGCGACGATGGCCCGCGTGTTCGCCGTAATCTGGGCTTCGACCTTTGCCGGGACCAGTGTCCCCGCCCAATAGTCGATATCCGCGAATACCGGCCGCGCACCGGAAATGCCAATGGCGTGCGCCGTCTCGCGGAACGAATAGGGCGACGCGATGACGTCATGGCCTGGACCGATACCATAGGCCCGCAGCGCAAAGAGAAGCCCGAGCGTGCCGCTGGGAACCGCGACGGCATATTTGCGGCCGAGATAGGCCGCGAACGCCGCCTCGAAGGCCTCGACCGTCGCACCGCTGGATAGCCGCGGCGAACGCATGATCCCATCGACCGCCTCTATCTCGGCCACCGTGATGTCGGGATCCGAAAGCGGAATGAATGAATTGTCGATATCATCGACGAGGTCGTCGTCGATCGCATCGGCATCGTGCACCAGAACGGGTTTCATCATGTCGTCGCACTCCGCGCCGCGAGAACGATGCCGGTCGCCCGTGCAGGGTCGGTCGTGATCTGGACGCAGTGATCTGTACGATCCAGCAGGTGCATGTCGAATTCGGAATAGACGCGGAACGGCTCGTCGGTCACGTCGCTGGCATCGCAACGGGTCCACGACAAATGTGGAAACAGACGGCGCAACTCCGCAACGGCGCTCGCGCCGGCCTCGGGTCCGGAGAGCACCCGGTCGATCTCCGACAATTCGTCTGCACCTAGGGCCATTGCGACAACTCTGCACTTGAGGACTGCAAACATGGTCTATGCAAATTCATTGCCAGAACATTCGCTCGGGATCGGCGCTGAGATATTCGAGGACATTGACAAGCCGTTCGTGGCTGCTGTGCAGCTGCCAGGCATCGTTGCCGTGGTCCTTCCGGTACAAGTGCCACTCCACGCTTCCGGGATCGTACAGCAGAAGGGCGACGTCGATAATGCCGCCATCCGGATCGATGTTTCGCGAACAGCACGGGCTCGTGATGCGATAGCCGCCCGGCACCTTCTCGACATGCGGCGAGACATAGCGATAGCGTCGGCGTGCCTTCAGCCCGCGCTCGATCCGCTTGCGGTCAAGATCGTTCGGGTGAGCGAACGGCCCGACGACTGTCGTATTCACGACTGCAGCTCTCACTGCCTGCTCTCCCTCTACAGCGGAAGAATCTCTTCTTCGAGACAGCCCACCACGAGGCGCTCGCCAAACTCGACCAGATAGATCGGCAGGTTGGCTTCGGCATGGGTTCCGACCTGCACAATCTCGCCGGTGTCGCCAGTATTGACCAGCAGGGCATCCTCCGGCCTGTCAGGAAACGTTCCATCATTGTGGAGATCCACCAGCGCCTTGACGCGCTGGCCCCACTGAAATCGCGGCAGTCTCGGTTCGAACATCAGACACCTGCTCCCGGCAAGGGCAGATCAATCATCTCGTCGCGCGGGATGACCGGTTCCAGCTCCTTGCGCTTCATTCCCACACGATTGCCGCTCTCCAGAAACTCGACGCCATAGATGTAGAACTGCTGGAGGAACGTGCCGATGCTGACGACGTATCCCTCCTCGCCCTTCTTCGCGAGAACCTCTCCGATTTCCTTGCCGGCATAGGTCCCGTCATTGCGAATGGCGCGCTTGGCTCGAACCTTCTCGCCGAAGGTGAAATACGGCGCCGCGGAAATCTCCACCACGTCGCTGTCGCGTGAAATGTTGCTCATATCGGAACGTCCCTTGATCGCTCCTGCCGCCCGGTCAAGCGCGCCTGCGCCATCTCCTGCACAAATCCATCGCTGTCATCGGCGAGATCGGCGATCTCCCCAACGGTGACCCGGCTCGCGACCTCGTAGCGCACCCGCCAGTCCGGATCGTAGCGCAGCCTGGACAGCAGATCCGGCGCCAGCCGCTGGGCGATCTCCAGCCGAACCAGCCCATCCGGATCGCTCGCCATGCGCAGCAGCCATTCCTTCGGAATCCGCCGCGCCACCACACGCCGGACCTCGACCTCCTCGTCGCCGATCATCGATCCCAGCAGGGACTCGCCGATGCGCCGGGCGACGACCAGGCGGACGTAGTAATCCGGATCGTTCATCATCGGGATCAGTTCCGCATCGTCGAGCAGCGAGACGATGCGGATCCTCACCTCGCGATGCACGTCTGTCCGCAACCGCAGTACCAGTCGCTTCGGCAACCGCCGGGCTGCGTTCCAGCGCACGGTCTCCTCGGCATCGTCGAGCAGCGGCGGCAGCAGGAAGACGCTGGCATGCTTGGCAGCAATGGCACGCACCTCGAAATGCGGATGGGCAATGTAGGAATTCGCCAGATCCGGGTTCCAGTTGAAGAAGCGGTCGATCCGTCGTGCGTAGCGATCATGCACGCAGGCATGTCGCAGGCGGCAGCGTCCGGCATCTTTCAGCGCCTGATGCGTGCAGAATTTGCAATCGATCTCGTGGCCCTGCCAGTCGCAGGCTTCGTCGATTTCGTCACTCATCGTCCTGCCCCATCCGCTGCAGGACATCGAGAAGGACCTTGGCGCCGATCTTGTCGGTCGGATCGAGCTCAAGCAGCTTGCTGACCGCGGCGGCACCCTCCTGGAGATCGCCGATCCGCATCTGCAGATAGGCGTAGCCCTTCAGGGTGAACAGGTAGAACCGCGGCAGCATGTTCTCGTACTGTCCGAAGTCGGCATCGCCGGCGCCGACGTCCCGCCAATCCGGCGCCAGGCGGTTTTCGCGCGCCGCCTTCTCCAGACACAGCTTGGCCACCGCGAGCGCATCGGCCAGCCGCCCCTTGTAGAAGTAGAATCGGTAGAGGCCGATCAGCACGGCGGCGTGCCCGGGCGCCAGCGCCTGCGCTTCCTGCAGATGCCCCTCCGCCACGTCGTCGAGGTGATAGGAGAGCCCGGCTTCCCACAGATGGAACTCCGCCTCGGGCGGCAGTCCGCCGCCCAGCAGTGGATTCGCAAGCATCGCCGCTTCCATGACGGATTGCGGCTCGCTGTGGCCGGCGGCTTCCATCATCAAGCGCTCCTAATGAGCCGGAATGGCCCCGGCCGCATGGCTGGAACAGGACGTTTGCTTCGGGTCGCGAAACACCAGTCCCGTCTGTGACGCTGTGTCGGCAAAGTCGATGGTGACCCCGTCGAGCAGAATGCGGCTCTCTGCCGGAAGGAACAGCTTGACGCCGTTGCGCTCCACGACCGCCTCGCCGGCCGCCGGCTCACGACGGACGCTGATGTCAGCCGCAAGACCGGAACAGCCGCCCGGCGTAACCGCCAGACGGAAGCCGCTGGACGCATCGCCGTCGGCGCGGATCATGAGGCGGATGAATTTTTCCGCCGCCGGGGTAATCGTAAAGTTCATCGACGCCTCCTATGCAGTTGGCTGATAGCGCGGGTAGGAATTGTCGATGACGCAGGTGTCATCGACCGGACACACGGCGGTGCATTGCGGAGAATCGAAATGCCCGATGCATTCGGTGCATTTCTTCGGATCGATCACGAAGGTCCCGTTCTTCTCCGTGATCGCGACGTTGGGGCATTCCGGCTCGCACGCCGAACAACTCGTGCATTGCGAGGAGATAATCTTCAGTGCCATTCGTTGCTCCTAAGCGGCTTCTCTGTTTTGTGGATTTACGCCGCCGAGATCAGCGCACCTTGGCGAATTTCGGCATCGCCGCGTTCGACGTGCTCGATCTCGCCGCTGTTGACCTTGTCGAGATAGGCCTTGAACCAAGCGATCGCCGATTTCTCGATGAACTCGTGCGCGAACTGGTCGACCGGCTCGATCCCCGCTGCCAGCAGATCGGCCTTTGGACAGCCGCCGATCTTGGCGACGAAAACCGCGTGGCAGTCGTTGATGGCGCGAATGACAGTCTCCAGGCTTTCCTCATCGCCGAACCCGCCCTGGCAGTACAGATCGACACGGCGATGTCCGACAAACTTCGCGCCGGCCGTGGAGAGTTCGTAGACCTGGAATTCCTTGGCGTGACCGAAGTGCTCATTGATCAGGCCGGATCCCTTGGTCGCCACCGAAACCAGCAGCTTGATGTCGCTCATCTCACCGGCGAGTGTCTCCAGTTCCTCCTGCTTGGCGGCCACCTTGGCGACGCGCTCGACTTCGACCTTGGCCTGATAGGCTTTGCGGGAATCGAGGTCGTAGTTCACCTCCATTGCCATGATCTTGTCGGTGGTGAATTCGGCGCTGCGATCCTCACCCAGCAGGCCGACCGCATCGGCGCGGCACTGCCGGCAATGCCGCATCATGTTCATCTCGCCTTCGCAGCTGTCCTGCAGCGCCTTGAGTTCCTGCGCCGTCGGGCCGCGCTGGCCGGTGAGGCCGAACACGGTGCCGTGCTCGGGAGCGGAAATCAGCGGCATGATGTTGTGCAGGAAGGCGCCGCGCGATTTCACAGCCTTGTTGACCTCGACGAGATGCTTGTCGTTGATCCCCGGGATCATCACGGAGTTGACCTTGCACAGAATGCCGCGCTCGGTGAGCATTTCGAGGCCCTGAAGCTGACGATCGGTCAGCAACTTGGCGGCCTCGACGCCGGTGTAGCGCTTATGCTTCCAGAACACCCAGGGATAGATCTTGGCGCCAATCTCCGGGTCGACCATGTTGATGGTGATGGTGACATGGTCGACGTTGAAGCCCGCGATGGTATCGACGTGATCCGGCAGCGCCAGTCCGTTGGTCGACAGACACAGCTTGATGTCCGGCGCGGTCCTGGCGATCAATTCGAAGGTCTTGAAGGTCTTCTCCGGATTGGCGAGCGGATCGCCGGGGCCAGCGACGCCGAGCACGGTCATCTGCGGGATGGTGGAAGCCACGGCCAGCACCTTTTTGGCCGCCTGCTCCGGGGTCAGCTTCTCGCTGACCACGCCCGGGCGCGATTCATTGGCGCAGTCGTATTTGCGATTGCAGTAGTTGCACTGGATGTTGCACGCCGGCGCCACCGCCACATGCATGCGCGCGTAGTGGTGATGGGCCTCTTCGCTGTAGCACGGATGATTCTTGACCTTTTCCCAGATCTCGGTCGGGAGGTCGCCCTGGCCGGCGGCGGAGCCGCAGCTCGCCTTGCCGCTGCCACCCGTGGTGCCGCACCCCTTGTGATCGGCAACCGCCTGCATGATGTCTTCAACGTTCGCAATCGTTCCGGCCGTGGCACCTTCGTGCTGAGATAACACCTGCATGTCCGTTCCTCGCTGGTGGCCAAATGCAAAACTTCCGAAAGAGATTTAGCAACTCGCGTGCCACCGTCGGCGGCATCGCGTTCCGACGATATTTCAAGAGGTTATGAGGTGACGCCGGGCTGTCGCATAATCAACACGCGGCAACGAATGCTTTGAGCCATGTTAGAAACGTTACAGATCGCGAGCGGATGCGCTCCGCACAGCACGATGCACCGATCGACCGGCGACGTGGCTCACACGCGTTTGAGCCGCAGCGGCGCAACGCCACTGCGGCTCCCACATACCAATTCACTGCAGGTGTCAGACCGCCGCGAGCATGATATCCACCGCCTGCTGCAGTGGAACGGCGATCGGCGTGAACCCCTGGCTGACGAAGAACTTCAGCTCATTCTTTGAAAGCGTTTCCGGTTCGACGATCACATAATGCAGAGCTGAAGAACGCTTGGTGATCTGGCGCGCGTAGGTTCTCAGCAGCTGATCGTTGAAGCGACAGCCGATGAAGACGAAACTGCGCTCGGTGCGGCGATCCTTCACGACATCCGGAATCGGCGTCTGGATATCGATCTCGGTCAGAACCTCGACATAATCGGCATCCGAGATCAGGAAATTCCTGGCGGGCGCGATGCTGCCATGGGGCTTGTACAGGATGGTAGGCCACTTCTGCGCCCCCGCCCTGTCGGATTCCGCTCCCGCCGCATCGTAGAAACGGTACCAGCGGTCTTCGCCGATGCCGGCGCGCGTGATGCCCTGGACTTCGCCCCAGTCGCTGCGCTCGCCGAGCGCCGACCGCATCGCGCCGTCATACCAGGTGTCGACGATCATCGGCAGGCCGAGCGAGGCGAGATAGCGATGAAGTGGCGTCGGTTCGACGACCGGGCTGAACGCCTCGTTCATCAGCGCGGTCACGGTCGAGCGATGCTTCATGCTCTCGATATGCTGGGCCGCAGCCCAGGCATTGCCTTTCGCCCGCCGCGGCAGCGCCACCTTGGTGCCGAAAAACGCTGCCAACGCCTCCGGGTTCATCGGGATGCTCGGCTTCGACAGTTCGGTCAGGCCGGGCCCGAGATAGGGAACCATGGTGCCGGCACGCAACCGGGCGACAACATCGGCGAGTGCGGCTTCCGCGTCGCCAGCCTTGATGAATTCGACGGGAGAAATCGGCGCGTTCATTGGCTGTCCTCGACTTCACTGTCGCCGCGCTTGCGGGCGTTGATCGTGATCGGAAGCGTGGTGCCTGCGGCCATTTCCGGCAGATCCAGCATCCAGCCATTGGCAATGCGAATCCAGCCGCCAAACAATGTCTCGTGCTCCGACTCGACTATGGGCTCCTCGAGGTCCTTCTTCGGCACGTAGATCGAAAGCCCCGAGTCCGGCGAACGGCGGATCATGATTTTCATAAAGCCAACTCCGAGGATTGAGATGAATTCGCCAGCGGAGTTTGTGCGCGAGTCAGCCACGACGGCGACGACGCTCTCAGCTTCACAAAGATGTCGGGCAACTGCTGCAGCACCCGATCGATATCGGCGAGGGTATTGTCGCGGGACAGGGAGAACCGGATGGCGCCGCGCAACGCCGTTATCGGTACATTCATGGCGAGCAGAACGTGGGATGGCTCCATGGAGCCGGAGGCACAGGCCGAGCCCAGCGAGGCGGCAATACCGACCCGGTTCATGTGATGGATGATGGCTTCGCCTTCGAGATGGTCGAAAGCGATATTGGATGTATTCGGCAGCCGGCTCTGCACGTCGCCGACGACACCGCAATGGCCGATCTGCTGCAGGATCCCCTGCTCCAGGCGGTCGCGCAAACCACGCACCCGGCCCAGTTCGTCATCCATATGCGTGGCGACGAGTTCCGCAGCCTTGCCCAGCCCGACAATGGCCGGCACATTTTCCGTTCCGCCACGGCGCCGGCGTTCCTGCGGCCCGCCGCGGATCTGCGGACTGAATTTCGTACCCTTGCGAACATACAATGCACCGATGCCCTTCGGACCGTGCAGCTTGTGTGCGGACAGTGACAGCATGTCGATGGCCGTCGTCTTCAAGTCGACGGCGATCTTGCCGACCGCCTGCACCGCGTCGGTATGAAACTGCGCCCCGGCGTCATGGGCCATCTCGGCAAGTCGCTCGACCGGAAACAGCGTCCCGGTCTCGTTGTTCGCCCACATCACCGACGCAAGCGCCGTGCGGGGCCCGAGCGCGCGCTGATAGGCCTCGACGTCCAGCCGGCCATGGGAGTCCACGCCGACAAAGTGTGTCTTGATCCCGCGCGACGTGGCGAGATGGTCGACCAGTGCGAGAATGGCGGGATGCTCAACCGCCGTCGTCACGATCTCGTCGCGACCGTCCTGGGTATCAAGCGACGAGAGAATCGCGGTGTTATCGGACTCAGTCCCGCCCGACGTGAAGACAATTTCGTGATCGAATGCCGCGCCGAGCAACGCCTGGACGCTCTTGCGCGCCTGCCTGACCGCGCCCGCTACCTCGTTGCCGAACGCGTGCGCCGACGACGCATTGCCGAACTGCTCTGAAAAGAACGGCAACATGGCGGCGACCACGGCCGGATCGGCGCGCGTCGTCGCATTGTTGTCGAGGTAGATCGGCTGCACGGGCGTCTCTTTCAATCAATGCCGGGCCTTGGCGGCGCCCGCGACGGGGATCAGACGAACCAGTTCGCCAAGCCTCTCAACGATCTTCGCCTGGATTCCCTCAAGCGTGGCGCTGCTAAGCTTGCAGAACATGCAGGCGCCGGTCAGCCGCACCATCACCTTGTTGCCGTCGATCTCGAGCAGTTCGCAGTCGCCGCCGTCGCGCTGCAGGTTCGGACGGATCTCCTCGATCACCGCCCTGATGATCCGGGTGCGCTCGTCGCCCGCGGCCGGCAATTGCGTCGGAAGCTCGGATTCAACCAGCATGATCTTGATCTCTTTCCATGATCGCGAATTAAACGTGTCGATTTCAGAAAGGCCCTGGAACGCATTTCGCGACCGCGCCTGCTTATTCGCGCGACTAGCCGAACGACTTGCCGCAGCCGCAACTCGATTTCGCGTTGGGATTCTCGAAGGTGAAGCCAGATCCTTCCAGCGCCACCACGAAATCGACCGTGGCGCCCGCCAGGAATTCGTGGCTCTTCATGTCGACAAACACTTTCACACCATCGCGTTCGATGATGGTGTCATCGGGCTCCGGCTCGTTGACGAGGCCCATATTGTACTTCAGGCCAGCGCATCCGCCGGCCTCGACCATGATGCGCAATCCGTCCACTGGCTCGGCCGCCGTGGCGATCGCGCTGCGTACCGCGTTCAGTGCGCTGTCGGTGATATTGATCATTGCTCGACCCTTGTTTCCAGACCGGTTGAGCAAGAACTGGCAAGACTTATGCCACCCCTTAATTTATTGATATGACGATTGTTTTCGACGCGCGCCTGTTGTGTTTGCGACGCGTGTCAGCTTTCCGACAAGGCCGCTTCGATGCACCTGCCCGGCTCATCCGCCCGCTGCCGGACGCAGATCGATGCCGCGAAAGATCGAGCAGCGCTCGAACACATCCAGCGTCGGCGGCACACTCCGGTGCCGGCAGTATTTCGCCACCAGCTTGGCCAGGCCCTTGATGTCGCGGCCGGAAGTCGCGGGGAACGTCGCGACGAGAGCGTCAACAAGCTGTCCGTCGATATCGAGCCCGAACTGCTCGGCCATCACCGTCCAGATCTTGCGCCGTGCCTCGCCGTCCGGCGGGTAGAACTTGATCAGCGCAATGCACCGCGACACGATGGCCTCGTCGATATCGTCGATGCGGTTGGTGGTCAGGAACAGCAGGCCGTTGAAATATTCGAGAACCCGCAGGAACACGCCGACCACCGCATTCATGGTGATGTCGTCGTCGCGACGCTTGATATAGACGTCGGCCTCGTCGATCAGCATCACCGCGCCCCAGCGCTGGGCGCGCATCAGCGCATCCTTGAGCGCGCTCTCCATGGCGGCGACGCTCAAGCCGAGCTGGCCGGAATGCACCCGGTACAGCGGCCGGCGGATGATCTCGGCGTAGACCTCGGCCGTCAGCGTCTTGCCGACGCCCGGCGGGCCCGCGCATAACACCGTGGTGCCGCCGGATTTTCCGGCCACAATGTCGTCCATCAGGACGTCCATCTCGGCGGTCAGGATATCGATGAGATCGGTATGCTCTTCCGGCAGCACCAGCTTCTGTTTCAGATCGGGCCGGTAGACATAGGGCTTCATGTCGTCGACATGCACCCAGACATGATGATGCAGTTCGAGATGGAACATCAGCATGTAGGGATGGATGGGTATCCGACAAAACAGGCCTTTCGGAATGGCGGCCTTTGATTCCTCCACCTCGGCTTCTGCGTCGTAGAGGTTGCTCTTAGCGGCCTTGCGCAGGTACTGGCCGACGATATCGCCGGTCGCTTCCAGCGCCAGCGCGCGGGTGTTGAGAATCCCCTCGTCGTTGACGAGCCGCCCGGAACTGCCGCCCGACGACAGCACCACGATATCCTTACGCGACCAGTCCGTATCCCGGTGCGAGGAATTGGGGTCTTCGGTGAAGAAGCCGGTGCCTTTGCCGGAGAACTGCGCACCATACTGGCCGCGCCAGGCGAAATACGCCTGCTCGGTCGCGTCATAGGCGTCGATCAGTTCGGGCGTTTCCTTCAGGAATCCCTTGGCCGCAAAGATCTCCGCAACGGTCTTGCCGACGATGTCGGTCGCAGAAATCCGCAGCGTCGTCGTCGTAATCGTCGCCTTGGCATTGGCCTTGAGCTCGATGAAGACCCGGCCGGTCTCGTCGTTCGACGGCGGCGTGTAGTCCAGCCGGGACACCACATAGGGCAGCGGCCGGCTTGCCGTGCTCGCGGTGAACATCCAGCCGCGCAGCGCATCGGCCGCCAGGAAGCGCGCTATCGCCGGCAGCACCTGCTCGAGGTCCTGCGCCGTAAACCTGACGCCGCCGTCACAAAACGCGCGCTGCAGCGTGGCGATCTGCGCCGAGCGCACCCGCATCTCCGGCCCGGCCTGGCGATAGAGGTCCTGCAGAAAGTCCAGTTCCGCGGCGGACAGCTGTCCGAAGGATACCTCGGCCCTGTCGCCAAAACGCAGCTGCTCCCTGAGCGAAGCAAGGCCCGGAAAGATCGTGACCATCGCTTCGATAAAAGGCCGCTCGATCTGAAGCTTCATCTGATGCGCCAGCTCCGGGAATTTGGCATCCGCGCGACCAGCATGCATGGTTTGCGCCAAGGAAAACCGGCAGACAATTTGCATAGCAGGGAGAACCGGTGCCGATGCGCCGCTGGATTGTATGGAATCGGAGAATCTCCCATGACGACTCTTGAAACGACCGCGCCGGTCTCGATCGAGAAGACTGCCCTCGGCCGGCTTGACCGGGAGGGACGCCTGCTCAATGCGGTGTTCAAGGGGCCGACGACGAAGCCTGGGCGGTTCGGCTTCCGCGGCGACATTGCGCTCAAGTTCCAGACCCAGCTCGCCGACGAAAAGCGGCCGCCGGAATTCTCGATGGAGCAGGTCCTCACCGTCGTCGAGGACAACGAGGATACCATTCCGATCCTCGTGGGGTACCTCCACTCCTTCGCCTATCTGGAACCGTTGTCGGAAGTCTTGAGTGGGCTGCTCAGGTCGACCGGCACCTATTTCGTATTCTGCAATAATATCGATTTGCTGGCGAAGTATCGCGTTACGCTACGGGACATTACCTATTTTATCCTTCCCTGCGATGAATCCACGGTGTGGAAGGAGATGATGGATCTGATGAGCATCGACAAGAACGACGTGAAGAAGCTCAATACCGCCGGCAAACTGGACCATCTGCTCGACGCCGCCCGCGGCTTCGACGAAAAATACGAGGCGATCAGTTTCGAAGAAGGCCTCAAGCGAATGGAACCCGTGAAAAACCGCAATGAGAACCGTCCGGTCTGAGCGACCGTTCCGATTATGCTTCTTCCCGATCACCATCGGGAAGTTGCTCTTCCTCCTCGACCAGAGTGACACCGGTGACGCAGACGTCGTCATCGATGATCGACAAGGCCACCGGTGTCAGGCCGCGCCCCTTGCAAGGGCCGTCCACGCACATGCCGGTGCCCAATTCGAACAGGGCGCCGTGCTTGCCGCACATCAGCCTGATGCCGTTAGGGTCGAGAAACTGATTGCGCTCCCAATCGAGATTCACGCCGTCGTGCGGGCACTTGTTGACATAGCCGAACACCTGCCGGCCCCAGCGCACCACCAGGATCGACCACGGCCGCGGAGCGCCGTCCTCGCCGACGGTCAGCAGCTGGAACCCGCGCGCCTTCTGGCTCGGGATATCGCTCATACGGCAGATTGCGTAAGCCACATTGGTGTCCATCCGGCCCTCGTTCACGGTCGCAGGTTGGTCAGTCCGCGCCCCCGCGCGGCACGGCTCGGCGCGCCGGCCTTGGCCAGCAGCAAGCGATTGGCAGACAGCAGGAATTCCTGCCATGCAGCCGCGATATCCCTGAGGATCACGCGCTCATAGTCCTTCGACAACCGATGCTCGTCCGGGAAGTTCGACAGCGCGCATGACGTCCGATTGAAGGCGATCACGTCGTCGAGCGCCGACTTGAGGAACTCGCGAAACGGCGCCTGCAACTCAGGCATCAGCGATGACCGGCCGCGCTCCACCGTCGCCGCGGACATATCGAAATCCAGCTCCTCCAGGGCATCGAGCGCCCGATCGAACGCGTCTTCGATCGCTTCGAGAATGGCCCGTTGCGTCAGCTGATCGGTCTGCTGCATGGCGAGGCTGCGATTGAGCCGCTGCCGGTAGCCATCGAACACCACATCGCCTTGGCCGGCCACCCATGCGGCGAAGCGCGCGAGACTTGTCGCATTCAGCGACAGGACGGCGTCCACGGTCGGAGCGGGACGCCCAGCGGCAGCCTGCACTGCGGACATGGCCGCGAGGCTGCGGTTCAACTCGCGTTCAATGCGTCGCGCGGCATCGAGCGCGCCTTCCATGTATCCCGCGCCATGGGCGGCGGTCTCCGAGCCGCCCATGTGCAGCTTTCCGCCCCATTGCGCCCGGCGCAGCATCGGGTTGGCCATGTCCGCGTGCTCGACGCTGAAAGAAGTGATGTCGAGTGCACTGCAGGTGAAGGGCTCCGTGGCCCAATCCTGAACATGCTGCTCTCCCTCCCCGAGCGCCGGGCCGAACACCTGCTCCATCTGGTTGGCTATCAGGATCGGCAGACCGATACTGAAACTGACACGTAACTCCGGCGACAGTGCCACGAACCCGCCCAGTGCCGCCTGACTCCCGGCGTCGTTGCATGCATCGAAGATCTCGCCGATCACCGCCTGTTCGTGGGTGACGAATGCGCTACCCGATTGTCCGGCGTCGCGCCAGCACGGGCGGTCATAGCCCACCATCACCTTGGCCTGCGATGCCATCCAAGTTTCGGCGCCACGCATGGCCTCCCTCACGGGCTCCTCGAGGTCGGGCTCGAAGCGGACGTTCTGTTCCAGCAGGCGGGGCGGGATCGCCAGCGCCACGTGTCGTGTTGCATATTCGACGACATCGTCGCCTGCGACAAACTCCAGAACGATGTGATCGCCGCGATCGCGAAGCCGGGTCAGGATATGCTCGAAATGAATCAGGCTCGCCGGCAGCTCCGCAGCCAGCGCATCGATCATGGCAGCCATGCCGCCCGCGAGGCGGCGAGCGCCTTCGTGCACCCTTTTTCCCTCGACGCGCTCCGGCTTCTTGTCGGGATCGCGCAGGTGAAGCATCGCGCCGTCGTCATACTGCTCAAGGCTCGCGAGCTTGAGTTCGTCGATCAGACCCGTCATCAGCGGCTGGGTCGCCGGCCAGAACCAGGTCGGGCCGAGATCCATCACCATGCCGGCCCCGGACGCCGACAGGATGCGGCCGCCGAGCCGCTGACGCGCCTCGAACAGCGCAACCGATCGGCCCTGCCGATGCAGGTTCCTCGCCAGCGCGAGACCGCACAACCCGCCGCCAATAATGACCGTATCCAACATAGGGCTGGCCTTCACGTTGCATCCGCAAGCGACCTTGCAAGATTCGCGCAACGTCCCGGACTGCACTCCAGGCCAGGCCTGGAATACTTCAGCCGCCAGCGGCCCGCATCCGAATTGGCACAGAACTTGATATTCCATGTCCAACACCGACGGATGGAGAATGGTATGATCGTCACAACGGATTTTATCGCGTGTACCCTGGATGAGTTGAAGGCGCAGCTCGCCGGCGCCACGCTCACCGTCTATTCGGTGGCGCGTCCGCTCACCGCCGACCGGCCAGTCGAGCGCAGCGGCGCGCTGGCAACATTCACCTTTGCTTCTCCGGCTTTCGGAGCTGAGACCGACGGTCTCGAAACACCGGTCTTCGCCGCCGCTTCGGTTGCGGCAAGCAGCGTGGGAACGCCGGGATTTGCGCGCGCTACCAAGGCTGACGGCACTGTCATCGCTGATTTTTCCGCGGGCCCGGGCGATCGCGAGATCAAGTTCAACGAAGTGTCGTTCTCGCAGGGTGCACCGGTCAGGATCACGACCTTCAGGTTCAAGCCGGAAGGCGGATGGCCGGAGCAGCCGGAATATTATGACACAAGGCCGCGCACCGGCTTCGCAATGCCGACCGCCTGAACAGCCGCGCCGGCTCCGATATCGGAGCACTTCCCGGTGTCTGGTTGGCGACAGTTGTTGGTTTGCTGACATGGAGAGCAATTACATATGACCTTTGCAAATCCCGAAGCGCTGGTGAGCACCGGGTGGCTGGCCGAGCATCTGGCCGATCCCGCCGTCCGGATCCTCGATTGCACATGGCATCACCCCAGCACGAATCTCGATGGCCGCACGCAGTATCGCGGGCGCCATCTTCCCGGCTCGGTGCATTTCGACATCGACCACTTTGCCGACAAGACCAACCCGTTGCCGCACATGCTGCCGATGGCCGCCGACTTCGCCAACAAGGCCGGCCTGCTCGGCATCTCCAACAGCGACCACGTCGTCGTCTATGACCGGCTCTGCGGCGGCGCCGCCGCGGCACGCGCCTGGTGGATGTTCCGCGTCTTCGGCCACGACAGGGTCTCCATGCTGGACGGCGGGTTCGGCAAATGGGCCAAGGAAAAGCTCCCCGCCGAAATGTCGCCGGTCCGGCCAGAGCCCAGAACCTTCACCGCGACCTTCACTCCGGCGCTCGTGCGGAGCTTGGGTGACATGAAGGCTAATCTCGGCAGCTCCGCCGAGCAGGTGATCGACGCGCGCGGGCCGGCAAAGTTCGCCGGCACCCAGGAAGATCCATTTCCGGTCAAGAAGCAGGGCCATATTCCGGATTCGATCAACCTCCCCTGGGCCGACCTCGTCGATGCCGAAAGCGGCGCTTTCATCCCGCCGGAGGCGCTGACGGCCCGATTTGCAGCAGCGGGAATCGACCTGCAGCGCCCGATCGTGACGACATGCGCCTCCGGCATTACGTCCTGTGTGGTCACGCTGGGACTCTATCTGCTCGGACACACCACCGCCGCCGTTTATGACGGCTCATGGGCGGAGTGGGGACTTGCCGACGGTACACCGGCAGCAGTCGCAGCATGACCGCCACACGCAAGAGAGGGAACGTTCCTTGAGCGAGCATCAAGCGACGGAACTGCTGGCTGAAGGCCAGCACTATGAGCTCTTGAGCTGCGACGACGGCACGTCCTTTGTGCTGCGCTCGAAGGCCGATTACTTCGTTGCGCATCTGCGCGGTGAAGATGCGACGCGGTTTCGTGCCGATTACGAAGCCATCAGGCTGCAATATCCAATGTGGAAACCCGACCAGACCCTCGCCCAGCTCTGGGACCAGGGTGGCTACAGCTGGCTTGCGGCGCAAGAGGGAGAATGACCATGGCAACACTCGTCAAGACCACGCAGGATGGACGCAAGCTAGAGGTGGTCGGATTGGCCATCTGTCTCGACGGCGAGCTCGAGGCCTTCGAACTGATCGAGGTCAAGCTGCACCCGAACAGGCGGGCCATCTGGGCCGCGGTGCCGGAGGCGACCCACATGGCCGGACGCGTGGCGCTGACGAGCGAGGAAGCCGACATCGTCGTCGCCGCGTTCAAGGAAGCCGAGGCGCAAATTCTCGCCAGCCCGGCCGCCATCAACGAACGATTCCGGATCGCGGCGATGTGGAAGGCCCGCGAAATCGGCATTGAATAGCTTTCGCGCGTCGCCGCAGATCCGGGTGCACCGTCGTCGCGTGGGGCCGTCCTAGTTGATATGGGCGTTACGCCATCGATAGCCGCCATCTTCGTCCATTTCGAAGATATCATCGATCTCCGGATGGCGAACCGGCTCGCCGGACGTATCTGGCAACAGGTTTTGCTCCGACACATAGGCGATGTACGGCGTACGTTCGTCTTCGGCCAACAGATAGTAAAATGGCTGATCCTTGCGCGGTCGCGCCTCGATCAGGATCGTCTGGTAGGCGACCTCGCTGTCGGCGAATTCCGGATCGACATCGAAGACGATGCCGCGAAACGCATGCGTTCGGTGCCGGATGACCTGGCCGATATTGAACTTGGCGATCGACGTTTTGCTCATGATCGAATCGGGGGCTGACGGACGGGCGTTTCCAGCATGTTCAGCATGGCATCCTAGCCCGCCGGCGCGTGGGTCTGGCAGTTGGTCGGACAGACGCGGGCACAGGCACCGCATCCGATGCAGGCGCCGTCGTCGTTCATCACCATGATCTTCTTCTCGACCTCGTCATCCTCGTCGTCATCGAGTTCGACGAATTCGCCGTCCTCGTTGATCCCCTTCAGGGTCATCACCTCCCGACCGCACACCTTGTAGCAGCGACCGCACCCGATGCATTTCTTGGCATCGATGGCCAGCAGGAATTCCGGCTTCCAGTCGCGGCCGTCGCGGGTTGCGTTGGACATGGCCTGCGGCCTCCGTTTCGGCGTGAGTTATGCAGCCTCGAGGGTCTTCAGGGCGGCACGCTTCTGCTCCAGCTCCGCATAGGCATCGTGGGCCCGCTGGGCGACCGTCAAAATCGTCTCCCAGCTGATCGGCAGCTCCTCGGACAGGTCGTGAAGGTCCATCTTGGCCTGCGTCGCCTTGGCGGACAGCTTCTTGATTTCGGCTTTCAGCGTTTCCAGGTCACTCATGGGGCCCTCAGTATTTTGCGACTTCTTCGAACTTCTGGATCATTTCGATGCCCGCCTTGACGTGCTTCTCGCCTTCCTCGGCGAGCTTGCCGAGGTTGTCGAAGCCGAAGCGGTGAACATCGCGCAACTGCTTGTTGACGACGATCAGGCGGCCGCCGATCAGCACCATCCGGCCGAAGCCCTCATGGCTCATCTTCATCATCGGCGTGATCATGACGCCGGTGGCGCGTTCGATCATCAGGCAGATCGCGTTGAAGAACAGCTCCATCCGCCAGATCGTCTCCGGATCCGGGTCGCCGATGATCGGCAGCGCCCGGCGCGCCTCCTTGTCGAGAATGTAGGGCTCGATCAGCGTCAGATCGCTTTTGCCTTCCCAGGCGCCATGGCTGTCCTGGGCGCGCCAGACCTTGATCAGTTCCTTGATGAACGGGTTGTCCACCGCGGGGTTCGGTTCGAGTACTGCAGCTACGTCCGTCATGGCGATCCCTAATCCTCAAAATCGAGGTTACGTTCCTGGCTCTTCGACAAGGCCTTGCGCAGCCACGGTGGCGGCGTGCCGCGCAGCACGTCTTCCAGCTTTGCCAGGAGATCGGTGATTTCTTCCGGCTGGTTGACCTTCATGGGGTGGATGTTGTTCGCCACCACCCGTGCTGCGCCGGAGCCACCGATGGCCGCGACATACAGAATGGCGCAGTCCTTAATCGCATCGATCTTCGGCGCCAGCTTGTCCTCGTTGCCGTCTTCCTTGAGGTCGCCATCGAACTGGATCGCTTCAAGAAATCGGTGTCCCTGCGGGCCGATCTCGTAAATCGCGATATTCTTCGCCCAGCCGAAATGAGCGTCGACGCGCTTGAGGTCCTGGGTTGCGAATGCGATCTTCATGACGTCGTCCTCTCCAGTGTGGCGTCAATGCAATGGAAGCGCAGGATGTCCGCCAAGGGATCCGGCGCTGTCGATTTTCCACGTATCGGGCGTTGCCTGATGATTGTCCTCGTGATCGGCGATGATGAGATTGGCGATGCTGAAGATCAGATCGCGGGTGCCGCGATAGCCGACGGACAGCTGGTGCCCGGCACCGAGCCGGTCGAACATCGGAAAGCCGGCGCGATGGAACGGAATCCTCAGTCGCTCCGCCGCCTGGCGGCCGTGGGAATGGGTGATCAACAGATCGCAGTCCCGATCCTTGGCGAGATTTTCCAGATCTTCGAGGTCGCCGATCAGGACCTCCTCGGTCTCGATCCTCTCCAGCACCGGCGACTGGGTCGTCGTCACCGCCACCTTCACCTTGGCGCCCATCTCGTGAAGCATGCTTGACAGGTCGAACAGCAGATCGGGCTCCGCGCCGATGGCCAGTTTTCGGCCGCCGATATGGAAATGCGAATCCAGCATGGCGTCGGCGAGTTGGCCGCGCTGACGGCGATATTTCAGCGGCACCGGCCGGCCGCTGATCTCGCTGAGGAACATGATGAATTCATCATTCGGCGCGAGACCGCACAGCCGCTCGAACAGCCTGAACGGCACACCGGCCTTCTTCCCCATGGCCTCCGCGGCACGGCGCATCTGCGCACCGATGGCGATGGTCCACGCCGCCTGCCCCATGGTCGCGATCTCTTCTACACCGATACCGCCGATGGTCGTCGGCACGAACTCGTCTGGGATATGGCCATCGAGCGAACCGGCGAGATCGGGGAGAAACGACGGCACAAGACCGAAATCCTCCATGATGGTGCGGATCTCGTCGAGATCGCCCGGCGTCAGGTGACAGCCCGGCAGAACATTGACCCGGCTGGGATCGCGCTCCGCGCCCGGTGACGGCGTCTCCACCAGTACCTCGACCATGCGCGCGACGGTCTTGTCCCAGCCATCCTGAAACGCATCCTTGAAGTCGGGCGTCGCCACATAGACCATCGGAAATTTCGCGAGCTGCGGATGCTTGTCGCGGATCAGGCGGATATAGCCCTCGACATCGTCGCCCTTGGTTTCCGTCACACCCGTCGAGCAGATGCCGATGATCTCTGGCTTGGTGCGGTTGAAGATGTTGAGGACGGCCTGTTCGACATTGTCATAGCCGCCAAGCACGGTCGCGACTTCGCTCATCGCCGTGGTCTGCAGCGGCACGGCTTCCTTGAAATGGCGCACGAACAGCGTCAGGCCGAATGACGTGCAACCCTGCGAGCCATGCAGCAGCGGCATCGAGCCGCGCAGTCCCATGAAGGCGAACGCCCCGCCAATCGGCTGGCTCATCTTCAGCGGGTTGACCGCGCAGGCTTTCTTTCCGACCGTGACCTTCGCCATCCTGCGTCCTACTCTGCCGCCTGCATGATCGGCACGGGCGTGGGGGCAACCGCGGCGGGCGATACGGCCAGGATGTCTCTGATCCGGATGGCGCAGGCGCCGCAGCCGCCGGACGCATTCGTGTGCTGCTTGACGCCCTCCACGTTGGTCAGGCCATGAGCCTGGATCGCATCCTCGATGGTGCCGATGTCAACCGTCTTGCAATTGCAGATCTTCTTGGCGCGACGTGCTTTCTCCGCAAGCTCCGGCGTGGCCGCCAGCGTCGCGGCCTCTGCATCCATCTGGGCGAGCGCCTTGGCCTGCCAGTTCTTGGACGTGTCCTCCCACGGGGCGGGGCGACGTAGCTGTTCCCACACGGGATTGTAAAGTGCCTTGTCGATTTCGGCCATCAGCTTCGCCATACCGACGTAGCCCATATAGGCGTGGCTGCGCTCCTGGTTGATGTCGAGCCAAGGCATCGCGGCCTTGAGGGCGACGAATTGCGACTTGCCGCCGGAGAGCATGATGTCCGCTTTGGCGTCCTTCAGCATCTTGTACATTTCGCGCGGCGTCATATCGTCGATCATGTGGGCATCCTGGCCCATCAACTCCTTGATCCGCTCCTTGTCTTCCTTGGTGGATTTCTTGACGCTGGTGCCGACCATCTCAAGGCCGGCTTCCTGCAGCGCAGCCACCACCGACCATGACTTCACGCCGCCGGTGATCAGCAGGACCTTCTTGCCGGCAAAGCGCGGCTTGTAGGGCTCGATCGACGCCCACGCCTTGGCCTCCTCGCGAGCGATCACCGCCTCGGTCCGAGCCATCAACTCGTCCGGCGCGCCGCGCTCGATCAGCAGCCGGGCGATTTCGCGCAGCGAGTCGCTGGAATCCTGGATGCCGTAGAACGAACCTTCGAAGAACGGAATGCCGTAGCGCTCCTCCATCTTGCGCGCCACGTTGATCATGGCCTTGGAGCACACCATCATCGCCGCTCTGGCGCGGTGCGAATAGGCCACTTCGCGATATCTGCCGTCGCCGGAAATGCAAGAGAAGATCCGTATGCCGAGCTCATCGAGCAGCGGCTTGACCTGCCACAGCTCGCCCGACAGATTGTACTCGCCGATGATATTGAGATCATAGGGCGTCGTATAATCCGGCTCTTGCGTCCCGATGACATGATCGAGCAGCGCCTCGCCGGCCAGCTTGTTGCCGAGATTCTTCGGGCCGACGAAGCCTGGCGAATTCACCGGGATCACGGGCTTGCCGAATTTCGCCGAGGCCGCCTTGCACACGGCATTGATGTCGTCGCCGATCATGGCGGGAACGCAGGTCTGGTAGACAAACACTGCCGGCGGATCGTATTTTTCGATGATTTCCTTGACCGCCTTGTACAGTCGCTTCTCGCCGCCGAACACCACGTCGGTCTCGTTGATGTCCGTGGTGAAACCGGTACGCCAGATATTCGAGCCGGAAGATCGCGCGCCGCGATTGTCCCAGGAGTTGCCCTCGCAGGCGATCGGCCCGTGCACGAGATGCGCGACATCCGTCAGCGGCTGCAGGGCGATTTTTGCGCCGTCAAAGGCGCAGCCGCCCGCGGCTCCGCCCGGCTGAAGCTGCTTGGTACAGCCCTTCTTGCGCTCGGCCTCGGATTTGTTCGCGTTCTTCCCGCAACTCGGCTCGTTGAAGACGTCCTGGATGGTAGCCGACAGCGAACTCATTCGTCTCTCCTGTGCGCGAAACCGGTTGCTCAAGCATGCAGAACGAACTTCTGATCAGGACCTTCTCCATCGCCTCCTGTTGGAGACGATGGAGCCTCGGTTGTGTCACCTCAGCGAATGATGTCGAAGCTGAAGTCGGTCTTGGCCGGCACGTTGGTGTTGCGATCGATCTCGTCGAAGATCTTGTCGAGGATCTTGATAAGGACGTTCATGCCGCCGGCGTAACCCCAGACGGGGTAACGATGATGGTGATGCCGGTCGAAGATCGGGAAGCCGATGCGGATCAGCGGCGTGCCGGTGTCGCGCTCGAGATACTTGCCGTAAGTGTTGCCGATCAGGAAGTCGACCGGCTCGGTGAACAGCAGCGAACGCATGTGCCACAGATCCTTGCCCGGATAGACATGGCAGTTCTGGCCGAACGGCGAGCTGTCGAACAGTTGCTGGACCTTTTCAGCCCAGGCCTTGCTGCCGTTGGTGGCCAGCACGTGGGTTGGCTCGGCGCCGAGTTCGAGCAGGAACGCGGCCAGGCCGAGGCACATGTCCGGATCGCCATAGATCGCGAATTTCTTGCCGTGGATATGAGCGCTCGAATCCGCCATGGCATCGACCAGGCGTCCGCGCTCGCGCGCCAGCGCCTCGGGAATTTCCTTGCCGGAGATCCGCGACAGAGCCATGATGAACTCATCAGTCGCCGTCACGCCGACCGGATGATTGAAGGCGACCACTTCCTGGCCATGGCCGGCGATGAACGGCAGCGTCTTTTCCGTGGAATATTGCTGCATCGAGATCGTCGCCTTGGCGTGGATTGCGTTCGCCGCGTCTTCCAGGGTGGTGCCGCCGTCATACATGCGGAACTCGCCGTCCGTCGGCGTATCGAACACATCGCTATTGTCGGCGAGGATGGTGTACTCGATTCCCATCGTCTCGAAGATGCGCTTGATCTCGCGGGTGTTTCCGACCGTATAACCGTCGAAGCCGCCGATGAAGTTGATTTTCTCGTTCGGCTGTCGCTCCAGCTTCGGTGCTGTTCCGGCCTTGCCGTCCCAGAAGTGTTCGATGATTCCCTTCAGCGCATTGTCGTAGCCGGTGACATGGCTGCCGACGAAGGCAGGCGTGTGTGCGAACGGAACGTCGTATTCTGCTGGCACGGAACCCTTCTCTTTCGCCGTCTTGATGAACGCGTTGAGATCGTCGCCAATCACTTCCGCCATGCAGGTGGTGGAAACGGCGATCATCTTGGGCTTGTACATGGCATGGGTATTGGCCAGCCCGTCGATCATGTTGTTGAGGCCGCCGAACACCGCGGCGTCTTCGGTCATCGACGACGACACGCAGGAACTCGGCTCCTTGAAGTGGCGCGAAAGATGGCTGCGATAATAGGCGACGCAGCCCTGCGAGCCGTGAACGAAGGGGATGGTCTGCTCGAAACCCACTGCTGCGAATACGGCGCCGAGCGGCTGGCACGCCTTGGCGGGGTTCACCGTCAGTGCCTCGCGGGCAAAATTCTTCTCGCGATATTCCGGCGTCTTGGCCCATTCGCGAATGCGCTCGACTTCAGCGGGATCGCGGGGGTTTTCGAACATCTTCTTCTTGTTCGCCAGCATCTGCTGGTATTCCGGACCGCGGAAAAGCTCGAAGTGATCGAGCACGTGGTCTGCATTCTGCGTCATGGTAGCACCCTTTTCAAATCGCTGTGTCGGTTTGGACGCCGGCCCTCCCAAATGTGGGGAGGGCCGGGTTCGCCCGGTTATTCCGCGGCCATCAGGGTCTGCTTCGGCGCCGTCTTCCACGGTGCCTTGGCTTTTTTCCAGATGGGGGAGTTGATGGCCATATCCATGTCGCGCGCGAAGATCGCGAAGCCGTCATAGCCGTGGTATGGGCCGGAGTAGTCCCAGGAATGCATCTGCCGGAACGGCACACCCATTTTCTGGAATACGTACTTCTCCTTGATGCCCGAGCCGACCAGATCAGGCTGCACCTTCTCGACGAACTTTTCGAACTCGTAACCGGTGACGTCGTCGTAGATCAGCGTGCCGTCTTTGACGTAATGCTGGGCGGTGCGCTGATAGTCGTCGTTGTGGCCGAACTCGTAGCCGGTGCCGACCACTTCCATGCCAAGGTCTTCATAGGCGCCGATCACGTGGCGCGGACGAAGGCCGCCGACGAACAGCATCACCGTCTTGCCTTCGAGACGCGGCCGGTAGCGGGCGATGACCGCATCCATCAGCGGCTGGTACTTGGCGATGACGCGCTCGGCGCCTTCCTTGATCTTGTCGTCGAAGAAGCCGGCGATCTTGCGCAGCGACTCGGCGATCTTGCTCGGCCCGAAGAAGTTGTATTCGCACCACGGAATCCCGTACTTTTCTTCCATATGGCGCGAGATGTAGTTCATCGAGCGGTAGCAGTGCAGAACGTTGAGCTTCGCCTTGGGCGTCGCCTCGAGCTCGGCCAGGCTGCCGTCGCCCGACCACTGGGCGATCACGCGCAGACCCATTTCCTCCAGCAGGATGCGTGAGGACCAGGCGTCGCCGCCGATGTTGTAGTCGCCGATGATGGCAACGTCGTAGGGCGTGGTCTCGAATTTCGCCGGTGCATCCGCCGGGATCTTGTCAAAGACCCAGTCACGGATCGAGTCGTTGGCGATGTGGTGACCTAGCGACTGCGACACGCCGCGGAAACCTTCGCAGCGCACCGGGACGATGGTCTTGCCGTCGTATTCCTTCGACTTCTGCTTCGAGACGGCCTCGATGTCATCGCCGATCAGACCGATCGGGCATTCCGACTGTACGGTGATGCCGTTGTTGAGCGGAAACAGTTCCTGGATTTCGTCCATGATCTTGGCGAGCTTCTTGTCACCGCCGAAGACGATGTCCTTCTCCTGGAAATCGGAGGTGAACTGCATGGTCACGAAGGTGTCGATGCCCGTCGTTCCGATGTAGTAGTTGCGGCGTGCGGCCCAGGAATACTGGCCACAGCCCACCGGACCATGGCTGATATGGATCATGTCCTTGATCGGACCCCACACCACCCCCTTCGAGCCGGCATAGGCGCAGCCGCGAATGGTCATGACGCCAGGAACCGATTTCAGGTTCGACTTGACGCCGCAATCGGACTTGCCGGCTTCGTGCACGTTGAGGTGCTTGGCGCGGCGCTTCGCAGTCTTCTCCGGATAGACCGCCAGCACTTCTGCGATCAGTTCCTTGTTGCGAGCCTTGATTTCCGCAACGCTCTCCGTCTTTGCTAGACTCATCTGATTTTCCTCGCTTTATCCGTTTGCGGTGCCGTGTCCGGCCCCTCCTGGGAGAGACCAGACACTGGCAGTGAGTGACCTCAGGCCGACATGGCCGCCAGTTCGGCTGCGGTCTTGCCGACGACGCTTTCGTCCACGGGCTTCATGATGCCGTGCTCCATCAG
>LNAP01000876.1_pt1 | contig 33192 bp, 26 predicted proteins | sample 602601 | NCBI WGS metagenome assembly LNAP01 (sample SAMN02440304, study PRJNA202911) | soil metagenome | biome: Subtropical and temperate rainforests or woodlands; isolation source: soil samples (1 kg each in a 20% v/v slurry with milli Q water) were... ...
GCGCGCCGCCGCCCGCGCCGGTGACCGTCGCCCAGCCGGTCAAGCGCACCGTCACCGATTGGGATGAGTTCACCGGCCGCTTCGAAGCGGTTGAGGAAGTGCAGGTGCGCCCCCGCGTCGGCGGCTTCGTCAACTCCGTCGAATTCCAGGACGGCGCGATCGTGCATCAGGGCGATCTGCTCTACGTCATCGATCCGCGTCCGTTCGAGGCGGTGGCGGAGCAGGCGGAGGGGCAGCTCTCCGACGCGCGCGCCAAGGTGGAGCTTGCCAAGCGCGAGCTCGACCGCGGCCTCAACCTGGTCCAGACGAGTGCGGTCTCCGAGCAGGTCGTCGATCAGCGCCGCCAGGCCTTGCAGGCCGCGCATGCTGCGGTGACCCAGGCCGAGGGCGTGCTGAAGGCCGCCAGGCTCAACATCGAATTCACGCATGTCACCGCACCGCTCACCGGCCGCGTCGGCCGCCATCTCGTCAGCCCCGGCAATCTCGTGCAGGGGAGCGACAACGGCTCTTCGACGCTGCTGACCTCGATCGTGACGCTCGACCCGATCTACGTCTATTTCGACATGGATGAAGCGACCTTCATCAAATACAGCAAGCTCTGGTTCGAAGGCCGGCGCCCGAGCTCGCGCGATACGGCGAACCCGGTGCAGGTGACGCTGGCCGGCGAGACCAAGTCTTCGCATGAAGGCTCCATCAACTTCCTCGACAACCGCCTCGATGTTTCGACCGGAACCCTGCGCAGCCGGGCCGTGATCAAGAACACCGATCTGTCGATCCTACCCGGTCAGTTCGGCCGTATCAGGCTGATCGGCAGCGCGCCCTATGACGCCCTGCTGATTCCGGACGCTGCGATCGCAACCGACCAGTCCCGCAAGATCGTGTTCGTGGTCAAGCCTGATGACACCGTCGAAGCGCGCCCCGTGGTGCTCGGTCCGCTGGACGAAGGCCTGCGGGTGATCCGCGAAGGCCTGAAGCCGGACGATCGCGTGATCGTCAACGGAATCCAGCGCGCCCGTGTCGGCGCCAAGGTTGCTCCGCAGACAGCGCCAGCCGGTGGCAAGCCTGGTGACAAGTCATGAATCTGGGCCGTCTCTCCATCAATCAGCCCATCCTGGCGATGGTGCTGTCGATCGTGCTCCTGATCGTCGGCGCGCTCGCCTACACCACGCTGCCGGTCTCCGAATATCCCCAGGTGGTGCCGCCGACCGTCGTGGTCACCACGCAATATCCCGGCGCTTCCGCGCAAACCGTGTCCGACACGGTCGCAGCTCCGATCGAGCAGCAGATCAACGGCGTCGAGGACATGCTGTATCTCTACAGCCAGGCGACCTCGAACGGCCAGTTGACGATCACCGTCACCTTCAAGCTCGGGACCGACCTCGACAAGGCGCAGGTGCTGGTGCAGAACCGCGTCGCGATCGCGCAGCCGCAACTGCCCGACGAGGTGCAGCGCAACGGCGTCGTCACCCGCAAGAACTCGCCCGACATCCTGATGGTCGCGTTCATGCTCTCGCCCGACGACACCTTCGACCAGCTGTACATCTCCAACTACGCGCTGCTCCAGGTCCGCGACCAGCTGCTGCGCATCGACGGCGTCGGCGACATCCAGATCTTCGGCGCGCGCGACTATTCGATGCGGCTCTGGCTCGACCCTGACCGCATCGCGAATCTCGGCCTCACTTCGACCGAGGTGCTGGCCGCGATCCGCGCCCAGAACGTGCAGATCGCCGGCGGCCAGATCGCAGAGCCGCCGATTGCGGATCGCGCCTTCCAGCCGAACCTCACATTCACAGGGCGCCTGAAGGACCAGAAGCAGTTCGAGGACATCCTGATCAAGGCCGGCTCCGACGGGCGCACCGTGCGCCTGCGCGACGTCGCCCGCATCGAGCTCGGTGCTCTCTCATACACGACCAACAGTTTTCTGCTGCGCAAGTCGGCGGTCGCCATGCTGGTGACGCAGCGGCCGGGATCGAATGCTCTCGCGACCGCGAAGAACATCTCCGACACCATGGCGAAGCTGAAGGGGAGCTTTCCCAAAGGTCTCGACTACAATATTGGCTACAACCCGACCGAGTTCATCGCTCAGTCCGTCCACGAACTGATCAAGACCATCTACGAGGCCATGCTGCTCGTGGTCATCGTGGTGCTGGTGTTCCTGCAGGGATGGCGGCCCGCGATCATCCCGATCATCGCGATACCCGTCTCGCTGGTCGGCACGTTTGCGGTGATGGCGGCGCTCGGCTTCTCCATCAACAATCTCACCCTGTTCGGTCTCGTTCTCGCCGTCGGCATCGTGGTCGACGACGCCATCGTGGTGGTCGAGAATGTCGAACGGCATCTCGAACACGGCCTGAGCCGGCGTGATGCCGCGCTCAAGACCATGGAGGAGGTCGGCGGCGCGCTGGTCTCGATCGCGTTGGTGCTGTGTGCGGTGTTCGTGCCCACCGCATTCATAGGGGGCATTTCTGGTCAGTTCTTCCAGCAGTTCGCCGTCACCATTGCGGTGGCGACCGCGATCTCCTGCTTCTGCTCGCTGACGCTGTCGCCGGCGCTGGCCTCGCTGATTCTGGTCCCGCACGAGGAGAAGAAACCGCCGGCCGCCTGGAATCTCATCGCGCGCGGCTGGAACGCCTTCACTGGCGCCTTCAACCGTGTGTTCGACCGGCTCGCGCATGGCTATGCCGGTGTCGCCAATTTCGTGATCCGGCATTCGGTCGTGATGATCCTGGCCTACGTCGTGCTGATCGGCAGCGCCGGCTGGCTGATCGCGACCACGCCGCAGGGCTTCATTCCGGCGCAGGATCGCGGCTACGTCATCATATCGGTGCAATTGCCGGGCGCAGCCTCGCTCGCGCGCACCACCGAGGTCGTACGCGAGATCGAGCGAATATCGCTGGATACGCCGGGCATCATCCGCGTTGCTGCCTTCGCAGGTTTCTCGGGCGCCACGCGCACGCAGGCCGGCAACGCAGCGGCGCTGTTTCCGGTGTTCGACGAGCCCGAGGCCCGGATGAAGAAGGGATTGTCCGCGAACGCCATCACTGTGGAGCTGCGCAAGCGCCTGGCCGCGATCCAGGGCGCCTTCATCATCGTGATTCCGCCGCCGGCCGTGCCCGGCATCGGCACCGGCGGCGGCTTCACCATCCGCATCCAGGACCGCCAGGGTCGCGGGCCCGAGCTGCTCGCCGCGGCCACCGACGAGCTCGTCGCCGCGGCGCGCAAATCGCCCTCGCTGCTCGCTCCGACGGTGTTCTCGCCGTTCTCGGCCAACACGCCGCAGCTCTTCGTCGATATCGACCGCATCAAGGCGCAGAAGCTCGGCGTGCCGATCGCCAACATCAACGATACCATCCAGACCTATTTCGGATCGACCTATGTCAACGACTTCAACCTGTTCGGCCGCACCTATCACGTCACGGCGCAGGCGGACTTCCCGTTCCGAAAAGAACCGAGTGATCTTGCGCGCCTGCGCACGCGCAACGCTTCCGGCGACATGGTGATGCTCGGCAGCGTGGTCGAGTTCAAGGACATGTCGGGTCCCGACCGTGTCGCGCGCTACAATCTCTATGCGGCCTCCGAACTGCAGGGTGAGCCGGCGCCGGGCACCAGCTCGACCACCGCGCTCGACACCATCAAGAAGCTCGCGGACGACACCCTGCCGAGTGGCTTCACCTTCGAGTGGACTGACCTGTCCTATCAGCAGGTCACCGGAGGCAATGCCGGCCTCTACGTGTTCCCGATCTGCGTGCTGTTCGTCTATCTCGTGCTCGCCGCGCAATATGGCAGTTGGACGCTGCCGTTCGCGGTGATCCTCATCGTGCCGATGTGCCTGCTCGCCGCCACCATCGGCGTGCGCATCATGGGGCAGGACGTCAACATCCTCACCCAGATCGGATTCGTCGTTCTGGTGGGGCTTGCGGCGAAGAACGCGATCCTGATCGTCGAGTTCGCACGCGACATCGAGAATGAAGGCAAGCCGCGGCTGGAGGCCGTGATCGACGCCTGCCGCCTGCGCCTGCGGCCGATCCTGATGACGTCGTTCGCCTTCATCCTCGGCGTCTTGCCGCTGGTGATTTCGTCTGGTTCCGGTTCGGAGATGCGTCAAGCCGTCGGCGTCGCCGTGTTCTTCGGCATGATCGGCGTCACCCTGTTCGGTCTTCTGTTCACGCCGATCTTCTATGTCATGGTGCGGAACCTGGCGGAGGGGCGGAACGAGGGGAAGCCGAAGGTGGCGGCCTGATGCGTAGTCGTTGGAGCCGACCGCTTTCCAGCATCGCCAGTGTCATCCCCGCGAAGGCGGGGATCCATAACCACAGGGAGAAGTTTGGCGCGAAGCTCGTAACTCCGAGCCGTCGCCAAACTTCTCCCTGAGGCTATGGATCCCGGGCTCGCGCTGCGCGCCCCCGGGACGACAGCGGTTGTTTGGTGCGCAGAATCCCATACTAACGATCAACATGAAATGGATGGGCAGCGCCGGGGTTCTTCACTACTATCCGCGCGATTTCAAAACAGAAAACTGTTGGGAGCTAACACATGAAATCAGGACTTTTGGCCGCTGTCGCAATTTCGGCCCTGATGCTGGCGGCGCCGGCCACGGCGCAAGGCGTCAAGATCGGCATCCTCAACGACCAGTCCGGCGTCTACGCCGATTACGGCGGCAAATGGTCGGTGGAAGCCGCCAAGATGGCGATCGAGGATTTCGGCGGCGAGGTATTGGGCCAGAAGGTCGAGCTGGTCACGGCCGACCACCAGAACAAGCCTGATCTTGCGACCTCCATTGCGCGGCGCTGGTACGACGTCGAGAACGTCGACATGATTACGGAGCTGACGACCTCCTCGGTCGCGCTCGCGATCCACGAGCTCTCCAAGGAAAAGAAGAAGATCGACATCGTCGTCGGTGCCGCGACCTCGCGCCTCACCGGCGATGCCTGCCAGCCCTACGGCTTCCACTGGGCCTATGACACCCGCGCGCTCGGTGTCGGCACCGGCGGTGCGCTGACCAAGGCCGGCGGCGACACCTGGTTCTTCCTCACCGCCGACTATGCCTTCGGCTACGCGCTGGAGAAGGACACCAGCGAGATCGTCACCGCCAATGGCGGCAAGGTGGTCGGTTCGGTGCGCGTGCCGCTCAACTCCTCGGACTTCTCCTCCTTCCTGCTGCAGGCGCAGAGCTCCAAGGCGAAGATCGTGGGTCTCGCCAATGCCGGCCTCGACACCACCAACTCGATCAAGCAGGCCTCGGAGTTCGGCATCGTCGCCGGCGGCCAGAAGCTCGCCGGGCTCCTGATGACGCTCGCCGAGGTGAACGGCCTCGGCTTGCAGGCCGCGCAGGGCCTCGTGCTGACCGAAGGCTATTACTGGGACGTCAACGACCGCACCCGCAATCTCGGCGAACGCTTCCTCAAGCGCACCGGGCGGATGCCGAACATGATCCAGGCCGGCACCTATTCGGCGACGCTGAGCTATCTCAAGGCGGTCAAGGCCGCCGGCACCAAGGATCCGGACGCGGTTGCCAAGAAGCTGAAGGAGCTGCCGATCGACGACGATTTCGCGCAAGGCGGCAAGGTGCTCGAGAACGGCCGCATGGTTCACGACATGTATCTGTTCGAGGTCAAGAAGCCGTCCGAGTCGAAGAAGCCCTGGGACTATTACAAGCAGCTCGCGGTCGTCCCCGGCGACAAGGCCTTCTTCACCGCCAAGGAAAGCGGCTGCCCGCTGACGAAGTGAGCCAACGCTCGCGCTACACCCTCGGTGTCGTCCCCGATCTGCGCTGCGCTTGTCCGGGACGACAGCGGAATGTGGGGCGCGTATCGACCCTCACACCAGCCGCAGCACCACCGCGCCCAGCGCTCCCGCCCACAGCGCAAGGGCCGCGATTCCCTGGATCGCAAAGCCGGGGCCGCGCTTGGCTGCCGCCTTCGAATAGCCGATGAAATAGACGATGCGGCCGATGATCCAGACCGCGCCGATCCCGGCCGCAATGGCGTCGCCGATATAGATCGCGAACAGCCAGAGCGCCGGCAGAAAGACCGGCATCCATTCCAGCGTGTTCATCTGGATGCGGAAGGCGCGCTCGAAATCGGGATGACCCGACGTCGCGGGTACCTTGACGCCGGTCTTTTCCCGCACGCGCGAGACGTTGATGCAGACGAAGAGATAAAATGCAATCGCCAGCAGCGTGACGAGAGCGGTGAGATGATACATTGCCAATCCCTTCAAACGAGTTGCGCCTCAATAGCCGGTTAGCTCGAGATAGCCAACGCCGTCATGCGTGCCGGCGAAGCTGATCGGCCCCTCCCAATAGGAGAAGCCGGTCCCCATCCAGGCTTTTGGGTTGAGCGGCTTGCAGGAGACCGAGAAGGCGCGCGAGGGAATCGCGATCTGCCATTCCACCGGCAGCTTGCGTCCCGCGACGTCCGCGGTCGCCTTCGGTGTCATCTGGATATCGCCGCCGGCAATCATCTGCGTGTTGCCCGACGCACTGATCCAGTTGCCGAACGGATAATCCCTGCCGTCCTTCTGGCGCAGCCGGTACAGCATCAGCTTGTCGCCGGATGAAAGATGCAGCGACAGCCAGTCCCAGCCGGTCTGGTCGGCATCGAGCGGCTGGCTGCTCCATTCGCGGTCCATCCAGGCCTTACCTGACACATCGACCGCCTTGTCGTCGATGGTGAGCGTGCCGCGCGCGCGGTAGAACGGCTGGCTGTAATAGTAGGAGGCTTGCCCGCGCTCGGACTTGCGGCTGTAGCCCTGGTCGCCCTGCAAGACGACCGGACGATCGGCCTCCAACGTGAGCGCGTAGCTGAAGTCGGTGCCGGCGGCTTTCAGTGTGAGTGGCGACAGGGTGCGATCGTCGGTGCGCTCAAAACCCTTCATCTCCCAATCGTCGATCCACGCCGCGAACGGCTTTGCCGTGACGCCGGCCTGCCCGACCCCGCCGCGCGAAAAGGCTTCGTTGAAACGGTGGGTATCCGCGCGCGTGACCGCGGCATGCGCCATCCAGATCTGCTGATTGGCCCAGCCTTCGCCTTGCGGCCCCGGCTGCGCCGCCTGGCGGAACAGCGTCCATTGCAGGCCGCACGCCGCATCGCTGCTGTCGACCAGATTCGCCGTGAGATACCACCATTCGATGCGAGATTCTGGATGCGGGCCGTGATCGGCGGGGAAGGTGAAAGTCCTTCCCGGCGCCACCTTCGCAAAGCCATCGGCGCTCTCGCCGAGCCCGGCATAGCCTTGCGCGCCCGCACGTCGTGCGAGGGAGAACGCGGCAATGCCGCCGGCGAAGGCGCGCCGCGAAATCCTGTCAGCGCTCATTGGCAAACACCTTGACGAGGCTCGCCGGCTGCATCCGCGCCAGCCGGATCATCGGCAGCAGTGCGGCAATCAACGATGCGAACAGCGCAACAGCGACCAGCTCGACCAGTTGCAGCGGGAACACATGGAACGGCAGCCGCCAGCCGAACGCCTTCACATTGACGATCGCGATCAGGCACCACGCCACCAGCAGCCCGAGCGGCACGGCCAGCAGCGAGGTGAACAGCGCAACCGACAGCGTCTTGGTCAGCTCGATCGCGGCAAGGCGCGGCCGGGTGATGCCGATCGCCCACAGCGGCGCGAGCTGCGGCAGCCGCGAATTCGCCAGCGTCAGCAGGCTGGTCAGGAGCGCAATGCCGGCGACGCCGAGCGTGAACGCGTTCAGCGCCGATGTCACCGCAAAGGTGCGGTTGAAGATCCGGATCGATTCCGCCTTCACCGTCGCCTGGTCTGCGACGCTGCGATCGTCGAGCGCGAACTGCTTTTGCAACGCCGCGATCAGGCCGGAGATATTCTCCCTGGCGACAATCAGCCCGATCCGCGTCTGCGGCGTCTGCGGGAAATGTCGGATCAGGGCCGCGACGTTCACGGTCAGCTGTCCCCTGGGATTGCCGTAATCGGCATAGATGCCGGCGATGTCGAGCTCCCAGCTCCCGCCGGGCGTTGGCACCTCGATGACGTCGCCGACGCGCACATTCAGCCGCCGGCTCAACTGTTCGCTGATGAAGGCGGCATTGCCAGGCACCAGCTGGCTCCAGGCGCGCGGCGCAGTCTCCAGCAGCGGCCAGCGTTCGCGATAGAGCGCATGATCGGGCAGGCCGAGCAATTCCACCGGCTGGCCCTTCAGCTGCGTCTCGGCGCGGCCGCCTGACAGGATGGCCTGAACCTCGCTGCGCTGCTTCAGCCAGTTGCGGATCGCAACGCCTTGCGCATTGTCGGAGGCGCTGATGTAGACGTCGGCCGCGAGCCGCCCGTTGAGCCAGCCGATGAAGGTGCGGCTGAAGGTTTCCACCATGGTGGACACTCCGACATTGACGGAGAGCGCGAGCAGTAGCGCCATCAGCGCGAGCGACAATCCCGAGAGCTGTTGACGGCTGTCCGCCCAGAACCACAACGAAAGCGGCCCGCGCGCGGTGCGCTGGCCAGTGAGCAGGATGATCTCGAGGAAGGCCGGCAGGATCAGCGCCGCGCCGAGCATCAGCGCCGCCAGCACGCCAAAGCCCGCGATCAGCGATTGCCCGTAGTGAAGCAGCAGCAGCGCGACCGCGAACACCGCGCAGGCCGCGAAGCTCTGCAGGATCAGCCAGCGGCGCTGCCGCTGCTGCCAGGCGTACGGTTGCGCGGTCGCCAGCACCGGCATCCTGATTGCCTTGATCAGGCTGGTCGCCGCCGCGACGATCGCACCGGCGACGCTGATGCCGATGCCGGCAAACCACCATTCGGGCTGCAGCGTGAGTTGCCCCGGGATCTGCGCGCCATAGAGCCCGCGCAGCGATGCCGCCACATCCGGCAGCAGCGCCGCCGCGATGAAATACCCGCAGACCAGCCCGATCAGGCCGGCGACCAGCGCCAGCGCGACCAGCTCGACCACCAGCACCGTGTTGACCAGTCGCGCCGACGCGCCGCAGGCCCGCAACGTGCGCAGCATCGGCAGCCGCTGCTCGAAGGCAAGTCCGACGGCGGAGTTGACGATGAACAGTCCGACGAAGAACGACAGCAGACCGAAGGCGGTGAGGTTCAGGTGAAAGCTATCGGTGAGACGCTCGAGTTCCGTCTCCGCGTTCGGTTCGACCCGCTGCAACGCCTCGCCGACGAGGTCTTGAAGCGGCGCGGGCTTGCCCTTCGGCTTGCCGATCAGAAGCCGCGACACCTGGTCCGGCTTGTTCAGCAGAAGCTGCGCCACGCCGATGTCGACCACGAGCACGTCGGGCACGAGCTGCGGCAGCACGCGCAGCGGCGGCAGCTTTGCGCCGTTGCTGATCGGCAGCGCTGCGCCTTCCTGCGCCTGTAGATCGCTCAGCGTCTCCTTTGCCACCAGCGTCTGGCCGGGTGGGGCGACGAAGCTGTTCAAATCCGCTGCGCCCAGGCGCGGCGCATTGCCGACATCGGCCGGCAGCGTCACCGGCTCGATGCCGAGCAGCCGCACCGGGCGGCCGTTGACCTGGACCCGTCCCTCCAGCACCGGCGAGACCGGCCAGCCCGCGCGGCGGAGCTTGACGAAAAGGTCCTGAGGAAAGGTCGCCGCGTCAGGCGCGACCAGCATCGCGGTGCGTACGCCGCCGAAGGTTGCGGCGGCACGGTCATAGGCATTGCGGGCCTGCTGGTTGATCGCCTGCACGCCGCTCCACAACGCGGTCGCGGCGATCAACCCGATCAGGAGCGTCGCGAACTGCATCTTGTGCCGCCGCCAATGGCTCAGGAGCACCGCGAGCACCCACAGCGCGCGCCTCATGCGATCCGTCCTGCATGCAGGGTGAGATGGCGATCGAGCGTGCCGGCCAGATGCAGGCTGTGCGTCACCATCAGGAAGCCGCAGCCGGTGCGCGCGACGAGCTCGCGCGTCAGCGCCAGCACGTCCTCGGCGGTGTCCTCGTCCAGATTGCCGGTCGGCTCGTCCGCCAGCAGCAGCGAGGGTTTGATCGCCAGCGCCCGGCCGATTGCGACCCGTTGCTGCTGGCCGCCTGATAATTGTTCGGGATAACGCTTGAGCAGATTTCCGAGCCCGAGCCGCTCGGTCAGCTCCTTGGACCAGGCCGCATCGTGCCGGCCGGCGATCCGCGCCTGGAAGGCGAGATTGTCCGCGACCGACAGGCTGGGGATGAGATTGAACTGCTGAAAGACCAGGCCGATCCGGTCGCGCCGGAGCTTTGCGCGACCTGCATCGGAGAGCTCCGTGACCTCGATGTCCTCGAGCCGGATCGTGCCGCCATCGGCGGCGTCCAGCCCGGCGATCAGGTGCAGCAGCGTGCTCTTGCCGCTGCCGGATTCGCCGGTGAGTGCGACGCGTTCGCCCGCCCTGAGATCGAGGTCGATGCCACGCAGCACATGGACCGGCTCGTCGGCCGAGGCGAACGTCTTTGAGAGATTTCGGATGCTCAGCACGATCAATGGCGCCGGACGGAATTAGCGGAAATGCTGCGTAGCACACCTGCTGCGGAAATGCCGGGGTTGCGTTGCCGTTCAAGCCGTTGTTAGCTTCGACAACGGCCAAATCATAAAAGTGCCAAAAAGAAATACGGGGAGAATAATGAGCGCTCAGGGAACGCCGTCCGCGGCGGGTAAGACGGCAGGGATATCCAAGGGTTTGGCAAAGCCAACGCCGAAGGGCGCCTGGACCGTCACGTTTCTCCTCTTTCTCTTCATGGTCGTGAACTTCGCCGACAAGATCGTCGTCGGTCTTGCCGGCGTGCCGATCATGACCGACTTGAAGCTCGACGCCGAGCAATTCGGCCTGCTCGGCTCCTCGTTCTTCTTCCTGTTCTCGATCTCGGCCATCGTGGTCGGCTTCATCGTCAACAAGGTCCCGACGCGCTGGGTGTTGCTGACGCTGGCGGTGATCTGGGCGCTGGCGCAGTTCCCGATGGTCGGCACCGTCTCCTTCACCACGCTGCTGATCTGCCGCATCGTGCTGGGCGCGGGCGAAGGCCCGGCCTTCTCGGTCGCCGCGCACGCGATCTACAAATGGTTCCCGGACGAGAAGCGCACGCTGCCGACCGCGATCCTGTCGCAGGGCTCGGCCTTCGGCGTCATCCTGGCCGTGCCGGCGCTGAATTGGGTCATCGTCAATCACTCCTGGCACTACGCCTTTGGCGCGCTCGGCGTGGTCGGCCTGATCTGGGTCTGCGCCTGGCTGACGTTCGGCAAGGAAGGCCCGCTGGAGGACACGCAGGCCTTCGCGGCCAACGAGCCAAAAATCCCCTATGTCCAGCTGCTGACCTCGCGCACCTTCCTCGGCTGCGTGATCGCGACCTTCGGCGCCTATTGGGCGCTGTCGCTCGGTCTCACCTGGTTCACGCCGTTCATCGTCAAGGGCCTCGGATTCTCGCAGAGCCAGGCCGGCTTCGTCTCGATCCTGCCCTGGGTGTTCGGCGCCACCATCGTCATCCTCACCGGCTGGATCTCGCAGGTGATGACGGCGCGCGGCTACACCACGCGCATCTCGCGCGGCGTGCTCGGCTCAGTGCCGCTGATCCTCGGCGGCCTGATCCTGGCGATGATGCCGCATGCGCAGGGTGCGGGCTTGCAGATCGCGCTGCTCGTCGTCGGCTCGGGCCTGTGCGGCGCGATCTACGTCGTCTGCCCGCCGATGCTCGGCGAATTCACGCCGTCGTCGCAGCGCGGTGCGGTCATCGCGATCTACGGCGCGCTCTACACGCTCTCGGGCATCATCGCACCGAGCGTCATGGGTACCGTGATCCAGCGCGCCGGCAACATGATCGACGGCTACATGACCGGCTTCACCATCAACGCGGTGGTGATGGTCGGCTCCGGTGTGATCGGCCTGCTGCTGCTGTGGCCGAACACGGAGAAGGCCAGGCTGACACGCGGTGCGGCGGCGCAGCCGGCGGCACTGAAGGGCGCGGTGTCACCGACGTAAGATGCGCTTTTACCCTCCCCTGGAGGGGGAGGGTCGATCGCGCGCAGCGCGAGCGGGGTGGGGTGATCTCTCCACGCGGGCAACGTTTGAGGTGAAGAGACTGTCACCCCACCCCGTCTCACATTTCGCTGCGCTCCATGTGAGCCGACCCTCCCCCTCCAGGGGAGGGTGAGCGGCAGCCCTCCCTACTGCATCCCCTGCGCGCCCCGAATCAGCTTCCCCGGCCGGCGTCCCGTCGCCTCACCCTGCCGCCGCGTCACCACGCCCGACACGATCGTCGCCTCGTACCCGTCGACATCCTGCAACAGCCGCCGCCCACCCACGGGCAGATCGTAGTGCACCTTCGGCGGATGCAAATGCAGCCGGTCGTAGTCGATGACGTTGACGTCGGCCTTGTAGCCGGGCGCGATCAGCCCGCGATCGGTGAGGCCGACGGAGAGCGCGGTCTTGCGCGACTGCGCGGCGACCACGAACGGGATCGAGAGCTTCTCGCCGCGCTTGCGGTCACGCGTCCAGTGCGTCAGCAGATAGGTAGGGAAGCTGGCATCGCAGATGATGCCGCAATGTGCGCCGCCGTCGGACAGGCCCGGCACCGATTGCGGATCGATCAGCATCTCGCGCGTCGCATCGAGATTGCCGTCGGCGTAGTTGAGGAACGGCACGTAGAGCATGCCCTTGCCGTCGTCCGACAGCATGGCGTCATAGGCCAGCTCTTCCGGCTGCCGGCCCTGCTGGCGCGCCTGCGGACCCAGCGCGCTCTCCGGAGGCTGCTCGTAGTCGGGGGGATCGCCGAGCAGGAACATCTTGTCGTAGTTGGGCCGGAAGAACAGCGGATCGTCGGTCGCGGTCGCTGTCTCGCTGAGGATCGCCTTGCGGACCTCGGATTGATGCAGCCGTGCCAGCCGTTCCTGCAGCGGCAGATGCGCGATCGCCTTGTAGCTCGGATGGGTCTGGAACGGGTTGCGCGACAGCTCGAGTCCGAGCAGCAAGCCCACGGGCCGCGCCGCGATCTGCGCGGTGATGGAGAGGCCGCGCTTGGCCGCCGCGTTGATCTCGTCCAGCGTCTGGCGCCAACGGTTGGGCGCCTTGTCGTTCTGCGTGATCGAGAACGAGATCGGGCACTTCGTGGCGTCGGCCACCCTCAGCATCATCGGCAGATCTTCGTGGATGGTGGAGAGATCGAGCACGAATTGCAGCACGCTGCGGCCCTGGCTGTGCATCGCACCCGCAATCGCCGTGAGCTCGTCTTCGCCCGCCTTCAGCGTCGGCGTGAAGTCGCCAGTCGAGGTGCGGTGGTTGAGCGTGCGCGAGGTCGAGAAGCCGAGCGCGCCGGAACGCACCGCTTCGCCCGCGAGTTTTGCCATCGCCGCGTTGTCCTCGGCAGTGGAGGGATCGCGGCGCGCGCCGCGCTCGCCCATCACATAGACCCGCAGCGCCGCGTGCGGCAGCTGCGCGCCGACGTCGATGTCGAAATCGCGCTTCGAAAGCCAGTTCATGTAGTCGGGGAAGCTTTCCCACGCCCATGGAATGCCCGCGCTCAGCACCGGCTCGGGAATGTCCTCGACGCCTTCCATGAGCTGGATCAGGCGGGTGTGGTCGGCGGGCTTGCAGGGCGCAAAACCAACGCCGCAATTGCCCATGATCGCGGTGGTGACGCCGTTCTGAGACGACGGCGTGATGTCCTGGCTCCAAGTCACCTGGCCGTCGTAATGGGTGTGCACGTCGACGAAGCCTGGCGTCACCAGCTTGCCGCGCGCGTCGATTTCTTCTTTGCCCTTGGCCGAAACCTTACCGACCTCGCTGATCCTGCCGCCGGTGATGGCAATGTCGGCCTCGAACAACTCGCCGCCGCTTCCATCCGCAACGGTGCCGCCGCGGATCACGAGATCAGGGGTGCTCATGGTGTTTCTTCCCGTTTTGTTTTGTTGTTTCTTTTCGTCGTCCCGGACAAGCGCAGCGAAGCGGAGCGCAGATCCGGGCCCCATAGCCACAGGGAGTAATTTTGCGAAGACTCAGGGCTACCAGTCTTGCCTTATTACTTCTCCCTGTGGTTATGGGTCCGTGCGTTCGCAGGGACGACAGTTGAATTCGTAGCGATACCAACGGCTCAATTTGCCTTCGCCGGCTTCCGCTCCGTGAACGGCGACAGCACCACCGTCGCCAGCATGAAGATCACCGACGCCCCGAACACCCAGTGCGGCGCGCTCTGGTCCATGATCCAGCCGAACAGCAGCGGGCTGACGATGCCGCCGAGATTGAAGCCGGTGGAGACGATGCCGAAGGCGCGGCCGGCGGCGCCGGGAGGCGCGGCGTTGCGCACTAGCATGTCGCGCGAGGGCGCGATCACGCCGGAGAGAAATCCTGCGGTCGCCATCGTTGCGGTCAGCGCCCAGCCCGGCAGTGTGACCAGCGCGATCAGCAGCACGATTGCCGCGTTGGCGGCAAAGCAGGCAGCGGCGACATAGCCATGGCGCTCGGTGTGGTCGGCAAGGAAGCCGCCCGCGAGCACGCCGACGGCGCTCGAGGCGAGGAACGCGGTCAGCGCGACGTTGGCGGCGGAGTAGGACGCACCATAACCGCTCATCAGCGCCACCACGCCGAAATTGTTGATGCCGGCAACCGACAGGCTGAGCAGCGTGAACAGCACGGTGAGCGTGATCAGCGCCGGCGTGATCACCGCCTGCTTCGGCGTGCGCTCGCTGCCGGGCTTTGTCTTGTGCGCGCCGGCATCGGGGATGCTCATCGTCACGAGCAGCAGCGCCACCAGCACGCCGATCGCACCCGCCGCGATCAGCGCACCTGTGCCGCCGGACACGGTGACGAGTGCAGCAACGATCGCCGGCGCAACCGCGCCGCCGAGATAGCCGGCGAACGTGTGGATCGAGAACGCGCGGCCCATCCGCGCCTCATCCATGTGCTCTGCCAGGATGGCGTAATCGGCGGGGTGGTAGACGCTGTTGGCAAGGCCAAGCAGCACGGCGCAGGCGATCAGCGAAGCGTAACTCAGATGCAGCCCGAGCAGGATCAGCGCGAGCCCTCCCAGCGTCAGTCCGCCCAGCAGGATCCGGCGCGCGCCGAAATGGTCGACGAGATAGCCGGTGGGCGCCTGCGTCAGCCCGGACACGACCGCGGAGACCGTGAGCGCGAACCCGAGCTCGACATAGCCGACGCCGAGTTGACCCTTCAGGAACGGAAACAGCATCGGCAGGACCAGCAGATGGAAATGGCTGACCCAATGCGCGATCGAAATCCCGGTCAGCGTGCGCAGCGCGCTGTCCGCCTTGCCTTGCTGCGGTGCAGCGAGAACATCGACCATTGCAGTTCCGTTTCACTCCCGATGGGAGCGCAAACTATCGGGGACAGCGGTTATTTGTCCATGAACGCAGGCGCATGGCAGGTAGCGCGGGTGGGACAGCGGAGAGTGTGGCGCTAGCGTCGGATCAATCCCGCAACCCCTCACAATGGCTCGTCATCAGCGCCGTATCTATCGTGCTTCTGTGTGGCGATATCGCCGTCTTCGTAATCGTCGTCGTCGGTCGCGCGCGGCGGCGGAGGCTTTTCGCCTTGTCGTCGACTGTCTTTGGCGGCTCGCTTGGTTTGGCGGTCTTGGCCATTGTCGTTCCCGGATGGTGATGCGTCATCCGCTTCTACGCGCAAAATATGTGCGGTTCCTGACTTATCTCAAGCCTCGGCTGGCCCTCAGCCGTGCACGATCGGTCCGCCCGCCTTCTTCCAGGCGTCGATGCCGCCGGCGATGTGCGCCGTGTTGGACAATCCGGCTTGCTTCGCTGCGGCCACCGCCATCGCCGAGCGCTCGCCGAAGGCGCAGAAGAACACCACGCGGCGGCCGGTGGCGGCCGCGACCTCGCGCAGCATGCCGCCGGGCTTCAGACCTTCCTCGACGCTCGGATAGGGCGTGTGCAGCGCGCCCTCGAGCATGCCGTGCTTCATTCGCTCGTTGCTCTCGCGCAGATCGACCAGCAGGATATCGGGCCGGCCGAGGACGCGGATCGCCTCGACCGCGCTCAGCGCGCGGCCCTCCTTCTCCAGCTCCTCCTGATGCAGGCCGACATGCATGTTGGCGGGCACCGCCACGTCCATCATCTTCGGATTGGGCAGCTTCAGGTTGGCCATCAGCTCGATATATTCATCGACCGAGCGCACCTGGAGGCGCGGATTGTAGCGACGCTCCTCGCCGATGGTGGAGACGGTGTCGCCCTTGTAGTCATGCGCCGGGAACACCATGGTCTCGTCCGGCAGCTTGAGCAGGCGGTTGAAGATCGAATCGTATTGCGCACGCGACGAGCCGTTCTGGAAATCGGTGCGGCCGGTGCCGCGGATCAGCAGCGTGTCGCCGGTGAAGACGCGGTCGCCCATCAGGTAGGAATAGGAATCGTCGGTGTGGCCCGGCGTGTACATCACGTCGAGCGACAGGCCCTCGATGGTCACCTTGTCGCCGTCAGCAACCCGCATCGCCACCACGTCGGCCTTGGTCTGGTCGCCCATCACGGTCATGCAATGGGTGCGGTCGCGCAGCTCGCCGAGGCCGGTGACGTGATCGGCGTGCAGATGGGTATCGACCGCCTTCACCAGCTTGAGGTCGAGCTCGCGCAGCAGCTGGCAATAGCGGTCGACCTTCTCCAGCACAGGATCGAGGATCAGCGCCTCGCCGCCGGGGCGGCTGGCGAGGACGTAACTGTAGGTGCCCGAAACGCTGTCGAAGAGCTGGCGGAAGATCATGGCAAGGCCCGGCGTGAAACTGATTTCGAAATCCTACTACGCTGGCGATTATAAAGAGAAGTAATTCACTGTGTAGACGGAAAAATTTGGAAGATTTTATTCCGGAGGAAGGGGTGGGGGATGGCCGGTCCACAGATTCACTGTGGTCCCTGCGCCCCGTGCGCAATTGCGCACGAGGCAGGGACGACAGCGGAGGGTGTCGCGCCGGCAGCGCCGACCGCCCTAACACTATCCTGCGATGCCCGGATTGCCGTCGACGCCCTTCAGCGTGACGCCTGAGCCGAGCCGCTCCTGAAACATCCGGCCCGAGCGCAAATATTTGGCCACCACGTCCCATACCGGCGCGCCCTGCTGGCCGTTCACCGAGGCCCAGCCCGCGACCTTGTAGCGATGGCTTGCGCTCAGCGCCTTGCCGCCGTTGAGCCTCACATCGGAGATGCGGCTGCCGATCGCGGCATTCGGCGTGCAGGTGTAGCCGAGCCCGCCGGCGCGCACCATGTCGCCGCCTTGCTGGTAATAGGGATCGGCATTGAAGAGATTGTCGCAGATGTCTTCCAGCACGTCCTTGATCTCTGCGCCGGTCATCTCCTGCACATAGGTCTCGGGATAGGTGATCGCGGTCTCCGCGAGCAAATCCTCCATCGTCAGCGGTTGGCCTGGCAGCGCGGTGACGCCCCAGCGGAAGCCAGGCGACAGCGCGATCTCGCCGTCGAGCTCGGTGCGCAGCGCGGCGCAGATCAGCTCGTCGATGGGGCCGGCGAAATTGTCGCGGCGATAGAGCAGGCGGTCAGGCGTTGCGATCCTGTCCGACCAGTCGGCCATGTGCGGCGCGCGGACCCGACCGATCAACTCGGCCATGGCAGGATCGGGTTTCAGCAGCTCGGAATAGACCGGCAGCAGACGATATCTGACGTCGCTGACCTTGCCCTTGTCGAGTGCGAGATCGAGCACTCCCAAGAACTTCCCGTTGGAGCCGGCATTGGTCACGAGCGTCGTACCGCCCGCGTTCTTCACCGCGACCGGCTGCGGGATCGCGTCATGGGTATGGCCGCCGAGGATGACGTCGATGCCGGTGACGCGGCTTGCGAGCTTGAGGTCGACATCCATGCCATTGTGCGACAGCAGGATGACAGCATCGACCTTGCCGTTGCCGCGCAAGGCATCGACGTGCTTCTGCAGCTCCTCCTCGCGGATGCCAAAGGTCCAGTCCGGCGTGAACCGCTTGGGATGCGCGATCGGCACGTAGGGAAAAGCCTGGCCGACGATCGCGACGCGATGGCCGCCGAGCTCCCTGATCACGGACGGCTTGAACACGCGCCCGCTCGCCTTGTCGAAGGCGGGGGCATCGTTGAACGCGGCTTCCTCGGTCAGGAAGACGTTCTGCGCCAGAAACTCGCCCTTGAAGCGCTCGAGATTGTCGCGCAGCGCCTGCTCGCCATAGGTGAATTCCCAATGCCCGGTCATCGCCTCGATGCCGAGCAGGTTGGCGACCTCGACCATGTCGCGGCCCTGCATGATGTTGGCAAGCCCCGTGCCCTGCCAGAGATCGCCGCCGTCAACCAGCAGCGAACGTCCTTCGCCGGCGTCGCCACGCAGCCGATCGATCAGCGTCTTCAGATGGGCGAAGCCGCCGAGCTTGCCGAAGCGCGCCGCTGACTTCTCGAACTCAAGGAAGGTGTAGGCATAGGCATCGGCACTGTCGGCCCGGACCCCGAACCGCTCCAGAAAGGCGCGGCCGACCAGATGCGGCGGCCGGCCCGCCATCTCGCCGACGCCGATATTGACGCTGGGCTCGCGGACATAAACCGGGTTGAGCTGCGCATGGGTGTCGGTGGTGTGCAGGATGCGCGCATTGCCGAACCGTTCGAGGTCGTAAATGCTCGCGGTCTCGGCGCTACGCGCCGGTCTCGGCAGGCTCAGCGATGCTGCGACTATGCCTGCATTCTTAAGGAAATCGCGGCGGCGGATCGCCATCCCAGATTCTCCGCGCCTCTTCTCGGCAGTTCGACGGTTCCACAAGATCTGAGCTTAGCGGATTTCCATCGCCTTCCACGCTTCTTTTTCAGACATGGCCTGGAAGATCGACGCCTTCGCCAGCGCCTCGGCCTCCTTCGCAGCGGTCGTCGCGCGGTCGAAATCGCCGCCGTCCGCGGCGCGCTTCGCCGCCGCCAGCGCCGATACGGTCACGGTCCACTGGTTGCGCATGCCGGCTGCCTCCCTGGAGGCGGCTTCGGCAGCGGCATAGGCCGCTTTGTAATCCGCCTCGCTTGCCGCGCTCGCGGCAGGCGCGAGGCTCAAGGCGAGCAACATGGCGAGGGGAAGTGACCGCTTCATGGCCGTGCTCCCGGCCCCGAGATCGGCAGGCCGTTGGCGACGTAGGAGAGGAAGTATTCGACGTCGCGATATTCGTCCGCCTGCGGCTCCAGCGGAACCGCGCGGGTCTGGCTGTTGCAGGTGACGAAGCGGCGGCTGGTCGTGCCCATGCCGCTCCATTCGGAGCGATAGATCGGCATCGCGTTCAGAATGCCGAGGGCGGGCGCCAGGATCTCGGCGCGGATGCGCTCGCCCGGGCTCTGCACATGGCAGCTCGCGCAGGAGAAGTTCATCTGGCCGCGCCGCGTGTAGAAATAGCGCTTGCCGTTCTCGAACGCCGCGAGCGCGCGGGGATCGTCGGGAATTCTGATGTCCATCGGCTTGCCGCGTGAAGTGAAAGCCATGTAGGCGGTCAGCGAGGCCATCTCGTCCTTGACGTAGGAATAGGGCGCCTCGCCATTAGCCTCGCGGCAGCGGTTGAGCGCGAGCTCCAGCGTGACGACCTTGCCTTCCTTCTCGTCGAAATAGGGATAGTTCTGGCGAATGCCGATGCCGCCGTTCGGGAAGCAGTCGGCGTAGCTCTTGCCGTTCTTGAACGGCGTCGCGAACATTTCCTTGCCGGCGTCGAGCGCGAACTCGTAAGGCGGGAATTCTTCCTTCTCCTGCCACTGCCGCTTCATGTCCGCGTTCATCGAATACGGACCGTTGACGAAATCCTCGCGCTTCACATCGGGGAATTTCTGGAAGAAGAAGTTCTGGAACACCTTGGCGTCGGCCGCGGGATCGACCTTGTCGGCCGCGATCACGCGCGGCGAGGCGAGGGTGAGCGCGACCAGCGCGGCGCTCACCGAGCCGAGCACGAGGGCGATGCGGGCCTTCATCACGCGATCTTCGCGGTGATCGTATCCGACCCGCCCTTGTTGTCGGTCCAGCTGATCTTGATGTCGTCGCCCTTCCTGGCGCCCTTGAAGCTGAACTTGACGTAGGGGTCCTTGGAGACCGCGGTGCCCCAATCGGCGACGAAGACGTCCTTGCCGTTACATTCGAACTTCAGCTCCTGGATGAAATGCGCTGGGATCAGCTCGCCCTTGGCGTCCTTGACGAAGCCGGTGTCCATGGGATGCTGGATCAGCGTCTGCACCTCGGTGATGTCGCCGTTGGATGTTGCGCGCACGCGAATGCTTGATGCCATCGGATCGATCCTCCTAGCCGCCGCAGCCGCCGACTGTGACTTTCACTTCCTTGGTCGCGCTGTAGAGCTTGCCGTCGGCTTCCACGATCGCGGTCACATTGGTGGTCTTGGCCATCTTCAGGCGGTTGGCGACACCGGGGATCGTGCCGTCCGGAATCCTGTAGGACGCTGCGAGCGCGCTCGGATTTTCGGCCACGAAGAACGAGATCGAGGTCACCTTGTCGAGTGTCGTCGTCACCGAGATCGGCACGACGCCGCCATTCTCGGCGATCTCGGGCGCATCCAGCTTGACCTTGTCGGAGGGCTCGGCGGTCCTGCCATAGAGCGCCTTGATCGCGTCCGCCTCGCCCTTCTGCTTGAACGCTTGCTCCGGATATTTGTCGTTGGCCGCCGCACGCGCGGGCGCGAACGGCAGGTTGCCGAGGCCAAGCAGCGCGACCGAGGCCGCGCCCTGAAGGATCAGGCGTCGCGTTGCGAGGGGGCGTGGGGTCATCTCGAGTCTCCTGGCGTGCCTGAAGTCACAGGGTCTGCAGGAAATCAACGATCGCGCTGATCTCCTGTTCGGTCAAAATCCTGTTCCGGCCGAACGGCGGCATCATGGTCTGCGGATTGCGTTTGGTCTCGTCGAAGACGATCGCGACCAGTTCGTTGCGATCAGGGTATTTTGATTTGATGTCCTTCAGCTCCGGACCGATCGTACCCGGCAGGTCGCCGCCCTTGATTGCATGGCAGGTCAGGCAGTTGCCCTTGCCGCGGTCGAAGGCGAGCTTCTGGCCGTCAGTCACGGCGGATTGCGCCCGTGCGGAGCTTCCGGCAAGGCCGGCGGCGATGGCCAGCAGGACGTAAAGGACGGGCGTCCGGGGAAAGGCGGTCAAGGCGTCATTCCAAGGCGTTATGTCGATGATCTCGTTTACGGAAATATAGTGCTCCAAAGCACAAAGGGCACCGCCTGACAATCAAGACTATGCAGGCGGCAAAATGGAGTTAATATCTTCCGCATTGCAACTAAAGAGATTATTTGTTCGGCGGATTCAGGCCCCGGGGCGCGGGCCGGCTGTTTTCAGGGCGTTTGGGCGCTCATGCTGTTTTTATCTCGTTCTCGTTTTCAAGGGGACCACAATTGGCTGAATATGTCGTCGAATTTGGCAGGGACGGCGGACGGGTCGAGTCGGACGGGCGGCTCGATGCGCCTGCATTTCATCGCAATCACGAATCACTTTGGGCGGCGCTGGAAAAACATCTCGCCGGCCTGACTGGCAACGTGGTCGAGCTCGGCAGCGGAACCGGACAGCACGTGGTCCATTTCGCGCGGCACACCCCCGGCCTGATCTGGTGGCCGAGCGACCTCAACCAGCGCCACCTCAAGAGCATCGAAGCCTGGCGCGTTCATTCGGGCCTGCAGAACATCCGCAGTCCCTTGCGGATCGACCTCGCCGATCCCGACTGGTGTCCGGAGCTGAAAAACGGCCAGGTGCCGACCAGCTTCGCCGCATTGTTCTGCGCCAACGTCATCCACATCGCGCCGTGGAGCGTGGCCGAAGGCCTGTTCGCCGGCGCCGGCCGCTATCTGCGCGCCGACGGCAAGCTGTTGCTCTACGGTCCGTTCAAGCGCGACGGCAAGCACACCGCGCTCAGCAACGCCGTGTTCGACACCTCCTTGCGTGAGGGCAACCCCGACTGGGGCGTGCGCGATATCAGCGACGTCGAGACGCTCGCGCGCGGCGCGCGCCTGGGTCTGGTCGATACGATCGACATGCCCGCGAACAATCTGACGCTGGTGTTTTCGCGCTAACCGCGATGACGGTGCGCTCCCTCCCACGCTTGCGGGGGAGGGTTGGGGAGAGGGTGTCTCCACAACGGGGCAATCCTCCCTTAGAGGAGAAAGCCCTCACCCGCCGTGCTCAGGCGCGCAAGTGCGCTGCCGAGCACGTCGACCTCTCCCGCAAGCAAGCGAGAGAGGTGCACCACCTCTGCTGGGCTCGCGCTGATCAAGCCGACGAGGCCGCTACACCTCGCCGTCCCGCCACCCGATCTTGTCCTTCAAGAACCGGAAACCGATCACCTCAAACCCCGCGCGCTCCTTGTTGTCCTTGCCGTAGCCGTGGCCGCCCGCTGCCGGCTCGTAGAACCAGGCCTCGTAGCCCATCGCCTGGAGCTTTGCCGCCATCTTGCGCGCGTGGCCGGGATGGACGCGGTCGTCGCGGCGTGTGGTGGCGATCAGGATCGGCGGATAGGGCTGGCCGGCTTTGACGTTGTGATAAGCCGAGTAGGCCTTCAGCCACTCCCATTCATCCGGCTTGTCGGGATCGCCATATTCCGCGATCCAGCTCGCGCCCGCGAGCAGCTTGGTGTAGCGGCGCATGTCGATCAGCGGGATGGTGCAGAACAGCGCACCGAAGCGCTCGGGGTATCGCACCAGCATGTTGGTGATGAGGATGCCGCCGTTCGACCCGCCTTGCGCTGCGATGCGCTTTGGCCTGGTCACGCCGCGGCGGACGAGATCGGCGGCCACGGCGGCGAAATCGTCGTGCGACAATTTCTTGCCGGCGAGCCGGCCGGCATCATGCCAGCGCGTGCCGAACTCGCCGCCGCCGCGCAAATTCGCCTGTACCGTGGTGCCGCCGCGCTCCAGCCACAGCTTGCCGAGCGACGGATTGTAGTACGGCTTCACCGAATGGGCGAAGCCGCCATAGGCACTCATGTAGACCGGCGCATCGCCGGTCTCCCGCGCTGGTCCGGTCTGCACATAGGGAATGCGTTCGCCGTCGATCGAGATCGCCTCGTGCTGCGTCACCACGAGACCATCCGCTGTGAACGTCTTGGGCGCCTGCTTCAGCACGATCGGGCTTGCGACGCCGCGCTCGATCAACAGCAGCGACGGCGGCGTCAGCGGGTCCTGCACGTTGGCGAGCAGATCGCCGTTGCTTTCGGAGGGATGGCGATCGAGCGGCCAGATGTCGACGACGCCGATCTGCGGGAGGCCGGGAAGCGACTCGCGGCTCCAGCCGTGAGGGGATGGCGTGCAGATCTCGAATTGCGGCTTGAGCTCGTCGAGGATCGACAGCACCAGTCTGCCGCCCGCCCAGAACAGGCCTTGCAAGGCGCGCCGCGGTTCAGGCTCGAACAGGACCACAAAATCGCGGCTGCCGGCGAGGAACGCCGAGAGCGACATGCCGAGCACGGTGTCGGTGGCATAGCTTCGGCCTTCGACCGCCCAGTCCGCGCGCAGCTTCATCGCGAACCAGTCGCCATGGGCCTGCATCCAGACGCCGGTCGGCAGGTCGAGCTTCGTCGTCGCACCAAGCGCATCGCGCAGCCAGATGGTGTGGTTGAAGAAGTCGATCTGGTCGATGATCCAGACCCGCGGCGCCGAGCCGGTGTCGTCGGCCATGCCGGAGAGCGCCATGTGATCTGCGGTGGTCTCGAGGATCACCTCCGCCTGGTCGACCGGCTGGCCGCGCCGCCACAGCCGAACGGTTCGCGAATAGCCGGAGCTCGTCGCCATGCCCTCGCCATGGGCGCTGGACAGCAGCAGCGTGTCGGCATCGAGCCAGTCGGCGCCGCCCTTGGCTTCCGGCAGCACAAAGCCTTCTGCAACGAAGTTCTTGGTGTCGAGGTCGAACTCCCGCAACGTCACGGCATCACTGCCGCCGCGTGACAGGCCCAGGATGGCCCGCGAGCTTCCCGGCATCGTGGTGATGGAGCTCAGCAGCCAGTCCTCGTCCTCGCGTGTAGCGAGCTGGTCGATATCCAGCATGGTCTCCCACGCCGGCTCGGCTTTGCGAAACTCCGCCAGCGTGGTGCGCCGCCACAGGCCGCGCGGGTTGACGGCGTCCTTCCAGAGATTGTGCAAACCATCGCCGCGCCGGCTGACATAGGGAATGTTATCCGGCCGGTCGTAGATCGCCGCGAGGATGTCGCGGTCGCGCGCGAAGGCCGCTCCGCCGAATGCCTGGAGCGTCAGCTCATTTTGCCGCTCTACGAAATCGAGCGCTTGCGTTCCTTCGATCTCCTCCAGCCACAACCAGGGATCGTCGTCGGGAGCGTTGAGCGTGGGCCTGTCGTCGACGGACATGAGCGAAACTCCGAAAGAATGCGGCGGATAGGATTTGATCAAGCGCAAGCCGTCAAGAGCGCGGCCGGCTATCATCCCGCCGATTGCGTCAGGGGCATGGCCCGCGCCCGTTTGCGCCGGTTGCCGGCCCTCCTGCACCGCTCCATAGTGCCGGGAATCAACAAAACCCCCTTTAAAGAGCTTCGGGCGGAAATGCCGATGTTGGACGTGACTTCAGCCAATGAGATCGATGCCGACGCGCGGGTGCGTGCCAATGTGGTGCGCCTCGCCGCGGCACAGGCGCTGACCGGCGCCAACTCGGCGGTGATCTTCGCTACGGGCGCGATCGTCGGCGCCACGCTCGCGCCCGACATGTCGTTCGCGACGGTGCCGATCTCGATGTACGTGGTGGGCCTCGCCGCCGGCACGCTGCCGACCGGCGCGATCTCGCGCCGTTTCGGCCGCCGCGTTGCCTTCGTCATCGGCACCGCTTTGGGCGCGCTCACCGGCCTGCTCGGCTCGTTTGCGATCCTGCACGACTCGTTCGCGCTGTTTTGTCTTGCGACCTTTCTCGGCGGCCTCTACGGCGCGGTCGCGCAGTCCTATCGCTTCGCCGCAGCCGATGGCGCCAGCGCGGCCTACCGGCCGAAAGCGGTGTCCTGGGTGATGGCCGGCGGCGTGTTTGCCGGCGTGCTCGGTCCGCAGCTCGTGCAATGGACCATGGATGTCTGGCAGCCTTATCTGTTCGCTTTTAGCTTCCTGGTGCAGGCTGCGGTCGCGCTGATCGCGATGGGCATCGTCGCCGGCGTCGACATGCCGAAGCCGGCACCGGCCGACCTGCATGGCGGACGGCCGCTTCTCACCATCGTGACCCAGCCGCGCTTCATCGCGGCGGCACTGTGCGGCATCGTCTCCTATCCCATGATGAACCTGGTGATGACCTCGGCGCCGCTCGCCATGAAGCTGTGCGGCCTCAGCGTGTCCGATTCCAATTTCGGCATTCAGTGGCACATCGTCGCGATGTACGGTCCGAGCTTCTTCACCGGTGCGCTGATCGCCCGCGTCGGCGCGCCGAAGATCGTCGCCGCCGGCCTTCTGCTCGAGGCCGGCGCCGCCACGATCGGCCTCTCCGGCATCACTGCGATGCATTTCTGGGCCACGCTGATCGTGCTCGGCGTCGGCTGGAATTTCTCCTTCATCGGTGCCTCCGCGCTGGTGCTGGAGACGCACCGCCCGCAGGAGCGCAACAAGGTGCAGGCCTTCAACGATTTCCTCGTGTTCGGCATGATGGCGATCGGCTCGTTCTCTTCCGGGCAGCTGCTCGCCAATTACGGCTGGTCGGCGGTGAACATGGTGGTGTTCCCGCCCGTGGTGCTCGGCCTCGCCGTGCTCTCGCTCGTCTCGTATACGCGCCGTCGCAGGGCGCGGCTGGAGGCCGCGATGGGTGAGTTCCCGGACGCAGTCTGATTGTCAGGAGGCTGTCAGCAGCGTTGATACTTCGATCGCTGTCGAAGTGATTTTCTGGTCCCGCACCGTTACATGATGCTCGTCATGGACCCGGCGCGGGGACAGCGAAGGAAAAGCGCAAATGCTCGACAATCCCCGGCAGGACGCTCGCATCGACGAATCCTCGCGCCGCTACGAAGGCTGGCGCATCGTCGCGGTCTGCTTCCTGCTCGCGACCTTCGGCTGGGGGCTCGGCTTCTACGGCCAGAGCGTCTATGTCGCCGAGCTGCAGCGCGCGCGGGGCTGGCCGACCACGCTGATCTCGTCAGGCACGACGTTCTTCTATCTGTTCGGCGCGCTGCTCGTCGTGTTCGTCGGCGAGGCCGTGAGGAGATACGGCCCGCGCCTCTGCCTCGTTGCCGGCACGCTGGCGATGGCGGCAGCTAGCGTCGCCATCGGCGCGGTGCGCGAGCCCTGGCAGCTTTATCTGGCCGACGCCGTGCTCGCCTTCGGCTGGGCCGGCACCAGTCTCGCCATGATCACCAACACGATCAGCCTGTGGTTCGACCACAAGCGCGGCATGGCGATCAGCCTCGCGCTGAACGGCGCCAGTTTCGGCGGCATCGTCGGCGTGCCGCTGCTGGTGACGCTGATCGGCCATATCGGCTTTGCCGGCGCGATGTACGCCGCCGCCGGCGCCATGCTGGTGCTGCTGCTGCCGGTGATCCTTCTCGTCGTCGGCCGGCCGCCCGATCTCCACGGCCGGCACGCGGCGGCGAAGGCGAAGCCGCAATCATCGACGCAGATCCGCGCATGGGCGCTGCGCGACGTCGGCTTCCTCACGGTGACGATTGCGTTCGCGCTGGTGCTGTTCGCGCAGGTCGGCTTCATCGTCCACCTGATCTCGTTCCTCGATCCCGTGATCGGCCGCGAGCGCGCCGCGGTCGCCGTCGCGGTGCTGACCGCGATGGCCGTGGTCGGCCGCGTACTGTTCTCATTGGTGATCGACCGCCTCAACCAGCGCCTGGCCTCCGCGCTGTCGTTCCTCAGCCAGGCCGCGGCACTCCTCGTCGTCATCAACCTGCACGACGACTATGCGCTGATCGCAGCCTGCGCATTGTTCGGCTTCTCGGTCGGCAACCTCATCACGTTGCCGTCGCTGATCGTGCAGCGGGAGTTCGATTCGGCGTCGTTCGGCGTGCTGATCAGCCTCAATACCGCGATCAACCAGGTGACCTATGCGTTCGGCCCGGGTGTCGTCGGGGCCCTGCGCGACTGGTCCGGCGGTTACGCACTGCCGTTCTATCTCTGCATTGCGCTGGAGGTGGTGGCAGCTGCGCTGATCATGGTGCGGGGCGCGGGCCGCACGAAAACTGCGTAGGGTGGGCAAAGGCGCAGCGCGCCGTGCCCACCATCTTTCCAGGATCGTTGCAAGAATCGGTGGGCACGCTTCGCTTTGCCCACCCTACGGCTACGGCATCATGCCTCCCGCTCTCGCAACAACGCCTCCACGTCCAGCCGCTTGGTGAACATCGAAAGCTTGCCATCCGGCCCGAACGGCCACTGCTCCTTCGGCCTGTCGCGATACAGCTCCACGCCGTTCTCATCAGGATCGCGCAAATACAGCGCCTCGCTGACACCGTGATCGCTGGCGCCGTCCAGCGCGATGCCGGCCGTGAGCACGCGGTGCAGCGCATCGGCAAGAGCTGCGCGCGTCGGATAGAGGATCGCGGTGTGATAGAGCCCCGTCGTGCCCGGCGGCGGCGGCGAGCCGCCCTTGCTCTCCCAGGTGTTGAGCCCGATGTGATGATGATAGCCGCCGGCCGAGATGAAGGCCGCGCCCGAGCCCATCCGCTGCATCAGCTCGAAGCCGAGCACGCCGCAATAGAAGCCGAGCGCGCGATCGAGATCGGCGACCTTGAGGTGAACGTGGCCGATCCTTGTGCCGGCATCGACGGCTGGGCTTTGCGACATGGGATTGCTCCGTTGAAAGCATGCACATAAGGCGGGCCCCGGCGCGGTGCTACGGCCGATCGCGAAACCCAGCGTTTCCTGTTGCGCAATTGCGCCTCGGGATCGGAAGCTAGGTCAGCTCCGGCACCTCGCCCTCCGGCAGCTCGAACTCGAACGTGTTCAGCGTCATCGATACCATCGTGTAATAGCCGCACAGGCCGATCACCTCGACCACGCCGCGCTCGCTGAGCAGCTTCACCGCCTCGTCATAGAGACCCTTCTCGACGCCGTGGCCCTCGTGCAGCGACTTCGCCAGATCGTAGATCATCTGCCCCTTGGGATCGTCGAACTCGGGCGTGCGGCGGTCGCGGATGGCGTCGATGATCTCAGGCTTCATGCCGCCGGCGAGCGCGAGGCGCTTATGCGCGTACCATTCGTAATGCGCGGTCCAGTGCCGCGCCGTGACCAGGATCGCGATCTCCGAAAGTTTTGCGGGAAACATCGTGTCGTAGCGCAGCACCTCGCCGAGCCGCGTGGCGTGACGGGCCATGTCCGGGCTGTTGAGCCAGGCCATCATCGGCGCCGGCGGCTTGCCGCGCTTGCCGGCGATCGATTCGTCATAGGTCTGCCGCTGGCTCTCGTTCATTTCGCCAGGCGAAAGAAGTTTCAGGCGCATTGTCGTTTCCTCCATGTTTTCAAGCACTCTGTCGAGTGCGACTATAGCTGAACGCGGGCTCGCGGAAGTGGTTGAATTCCACGAGGGCTTGGCCCAGAGTCGTGCTCAACAAGTCGATTTTGATTGATGGAAACGACCAATGACTGACTCCAGGACCAGCGACACTGAGACGGCCGAGCTCGAAACATTCCGCGCCGAGACGCGCGCCTGGCTGGAAGCCAACTGCCCGCCGGAGATGCGCAAGCCCGCGACGTCGGATGCCGACGTGTTCTGGGGCGGCCGCAACGCGAAGTTCTCGTCCGAGCCGCAGCGCGTCTGGTTCGAGCGCATGCGCGACAAGGGCTGGACCGTGCCGGATTGGCCCAGGGAATATGGCGGCGGCGGCCTCAGTGCTGCCGAGCACAAGGTGCTGCGCGCCGAGATGGGCAAGATCGGCGCCCGCCCGCCGCTGTCGAGCTTCGGCATCTGGATGCTCGGACCGGCGCTGCTCAAATACGGCAACGACGCGCAGAAGAAGGAGCACCTGCCGAAGATCGCAGCGGGCGAGATCCGCTGGTGCCAGGGCTATTCCGAGCCGAACGCCGGCTCCGACCTTGCTTCGCTGCAGACCCGCGCCGAGAGCGACGGCGACGATTTCGTCATCACGGGCTCGAAGATCTGGACCTCCTACGCCAATTATGCCGACTGGATCTTCTGCCTCGTCCGCACCGATCCCGCTGCCAAGAAGCACGACGGCATCAGCTTCATCCTGTTCGACATGACCTCGAAGGGCGTGACGACCAAGCCGATCCTCCTGATCTCCGGCTATTCGCCGTTCTGCGAGACCTTCTTCGACGGCGTCCGCGTGCCGAAATCGCATGTGGTCGGCACCGTCAATCGCGGCTGGGACGTCGCGAAATATCTGCTGCAGCACGAACGCGCGATGATCTCGGGGATGGGCGAGCGCGGCGTCGGCCGGCCGCTCGGCCAGATCGCGGCGGATTCCGTCGGCACCGATGCCCAAGGCAAGCTGGACGATTCGATGTTGCGTGCAGAGATCGCGACGTTCGACGTCGATGAAGCCGCGCTCGCGGCCTGCGCCGAGCGCGCGGTCGATCTCGCCAAGGCGGGACAGGCCCATCCGGCGTTCTCGTCGGCGATGAAATATTACGGCACCGAGCTCAACAAGCGCCGCTATGAGATCCTGATGGCGGCCGGCGGCATCGATGCGCTGGAATGGGAGAGCGAGCGCTCCAGGCAGGGCGCCCGCCCGCGCGCATGGCTGCGCACCAAGGCCAACTCGATCGAGGGCGGCACCACCGAGGTGATGCTCGGCATCGTCGCCAAGCGCATCCTGGATTTGCCGGGGGCGTGAGCGCGCTCTCACCACCCGTCATTCCGGGGCGCGCAAAGCGCGAGCCCGGAATCCATAACCACCAGTCGGGAGTATGGATTCCGGGCCTGCGCCTACGGCGCATCCCGGAATGACGAACCAACAACAGATTTCGAATCGGAAACACGCACATGGCCCTCGTCCTCACCGAAGAACAATCGATGCTCCGCGATTCCGCGCGCGGGCTGATCAGCGACAAGGCACCGGTCTCGCATCTGCGATTGCTGCGCGATGACAAGGACCCGACCGGCTTCTCCAAGGAGCTCTGGCATTCCTTCGCCGAGATGGGTTTTGCCGGCCTGCTGGTGCCGGAAGAATTCGGCGGCAGCGGGCTCGGCTATGTCGAGGCCGGTGTCCTGATGGAGGAGATCGGCCGCACCCTGATGCCGTCGCCGTTCCTCGCCACCTCTGTGATCGCGGCCTCGGCGCTGAGCCGCGGCGGCAATGCCGCGCAGAAATCGGAATATCTGCCGAAGATTTCGAATGGCTCGCTGCTCGCGACGCTGGCGATCGACGAAGCTGCAAAGCACCGTCCGCTTCAGACCAATTTGCAGGCCGTGCGCGCCGGCAACGGCTTCAAGCTTTCGGGCGCCAAGGCGCTCGTGCTGGACGGTCATGTCGCCGATCTCTTCATCGTCGCCGCGCGCACCGCTGGCGCCGCCGGTGAGCGCGACGGCTTGACGCTGTTCCTCGTCAGTCCCAAGGCCAAGGGCGTCGCGATCGAGCGCACCATCATGGTCGATTCGCACAATGCGGCGCGGATCGAGCTTGCGAATGTCGAGGTCACCGCCGACCATGTGCTCGGCGAGGTCGACCAGGGCGCCGCTCTGCTCGACGGCGTGCTCGATATCGGCCGCGGCGCGGTCGCCGCCGAAATGGTGGGCTTGAGCGAGGAAGTCTTCAATCGCACCGTCGAGTATCTCAAGAGCAGGAAGCAGTTCGGCAAGCTGATCGGCGAATTCCAGGCGCTGCAGCACCGCGCCGCCGAGCTCTATGTCGATATCGAGATCACCCGCGCCGCCACCATGAAGGCGCTGCAGGCGCTGGACGCGGATGTCGTCAAGGCAACGTCAGCCGTCGCGGTGGCAAAGGCCCGCGCCGGCACCACCGCCACGCGCGCGGTGCAGGAGGGCGTGCAGATGCACGGCGGCATGGGCATGACCGATCAGTTCGACATCGGCTTCTTCATGAAGCGCGCAAGGGTGTGCGAGGAGCTGTTCGGTGACGCCAATTACCACACCGAGCAGCTGGCGCGGGCGCGGGGATATTGATCTTCATCCCTCATGGTGAGGAGCCGCGTCTTCGCGGCGTCTCGAACCATGCAGGCCCGGCCGCTGCACCTCGGCCTTCCATCCTTCGAGACGCGCGCTGAAGGAGCGCGCTCCTCAGGATGAGGGGCGAAAGCATTGCCGATGAACCGTCATGGCCGGGCTTGTCCCGGCCATCCACGTTCTTAACGTGACTCAAAAACGTGGATGCCCGGGACAGGCCCGGGCATGACGATCGAGAACGTAGCGCGAGCCTAAGATCGCAAATGAGGGCCGTTAGGCCCCTTACCTCATCGGCGGTGCATACTGCACGCCGCCCGCGTTCCACAGCTGGTTCATGCCGCGCGGGATCTTCAGCTTCGACTTCTCGCCGATGTTGCGCTCGTACATCTCGCCGTAATTGCCGACGTGGCGGATGATGCGGACGGCCCAATCCTTGGTGAGGCCGAGCTGCTCGCCGTAATTGCCTTCGGTGCCGACCAGCCGCATCACTTCCGGCTTCTTCGACTTCAGCGCCTCGTCGATGTTCTCCGAGGTGACGCCGAGCTCCTCGGCGTTGATCATCGCATAGAGCGTCCACTTCACGATCATCATCCAGTCGTCGTCGCGCTGGCGCACCACGGGGGCGAGCGGCTCCTTGGAGATCATGTCCGGCAGGATCATGTGGTCGCCGGGCTTGGAGAGGTTTATCCGGAGGGCGTAGAGCTGGGAGACGTCGGCGGAGAGCGTGTCGCACTTGCCGGTGTCGTAGGCTTTCACTACGTCGTCGAGCTTGTCGAACTTCACCTCTTCGTACTTCATGTTATTGGCACGGAAGTAGTCGGCGACATTGAGTGCCGTCGTGGTGCCGGACTGGACGCAGACCTTGCTGTCGGTCAGGTCCAGCGAGGTCTCCTTGTTGCGCGCGCGCGGCAGCATGAAGCCTGCGCCGTCGTAATAGGCGACCGCCGGGAAATAGAGGTCGTAATCGAGCTCACGCGCCATGCTCCAGGTCGAGTTGCGCGAGAGGATGTCCACCTTCCGGCTCTGCAGTTCCTTGAAGCGCTCGCCGGCGTCGAGCGGAACGAACTTCGCCTTACCCGGATCGTTGAAGATCGCCGAGGCGACCGCACGGCAGAAATCGACGTCGAAGCCGGTCCAGTTGCCCTTGTCGTCGGGAATCGAGAAGCCCGGCAAGCCCTTGTTGACGCCGCACAGCACTTCGCCGCGGCGAACGGTGCGCTTCAGGGTGCGGGTATCGTAGAATTCGTAGATGATGGCCAGAACGGCGACCAGCACGGCGACCGCGAGCCCGATCAGCAGGCCGCCTCGAAAAGTGCGCATCATGTTGCTCTCTCGAAAAATCGGGAAAAGGAATTGGGAAGAAGGCGACGAGCATGATCCGGAGGATCATGCTCGGATCAAAAGCCTCAGAGTTCGGGCTTCTGCCGGATCACCACCTTGGTGCCGACGGGGACGCGATCGTAGAGATCGGCGACGTCCCGGTTGACCAGTCGGAAGCAGCCCGAGGACACCTTGGTGCCGATCGTGTCGGGCCGATTGGTGCCGTGGATGCGGTAGACCGTGGTGCCCAAATACATGGCGCGGGCGCCGAGCGGATTGCCGGGGCCGCCGGCCATGAAGCGCGGCAGATAGGGCTGGCGCTGGATCATCTCCGGCGGCGGCGTCCAGTCCGGCCATTCCTTCTTGTTGGTGATGTTCACCAGGCCCTGCCACTGGAAGCCGTCGCGGCCGACGCCGATGCCGTAGCGGATCGCGCGGCCGCCGGGCTGGACCAGATAGAGATGCCGTTCGGCGGTCGAGATGATGAGCGTGCCGGGCGCTTCGGTGGTGCGGAAGTAGACGACCTGCTTCTGCCATTCCGGATCGAGCTCATAGGCGTCGTCAGCGACCAGGCCTGGCTCGTCGCCGCGGTCGGGCTGCTGGGCGTAAGCATGGGGCGCGGCCAGCATCAGGCCGATCGCAGCCACAAACATCCCGGTCAGGCGACGAAAATCCGTCATTTCAAGTTCTCCCCGCGGCCAAGGCCAAAATCATCTGGAACCATCAAATCTCAGGGCCATCTTCATGGCAAGTTCAAGGCACTGTTAGATGATATGTCACGAGAATGCTTTGGTTTTTTGACCGGCCCTTCGCAATGCCACAAACAGGGGATGGCGCGAAAAGCAGTGTCGGCGACATTCCTCCGGGGATGCCCTGTCGAATCTGCATCCGTCATGCCCGGGCTTGTCCCGGGCATCCACGTTCTTCGCGCGGCGTGGCAGAGA
>LNAP01000877.1_pt1 | contig 33180 bp, 31 predicted proteins | sample 602601 | NCBI WGS metagenome assembly LNAP01 (sample SAMN02440304, study PRJNA202911) | soil metagenome | biome: Subtropical and temperate rainforests or woodlands; isolation source: soil samples (1 kg each in a 20% v/v slurry with milli Q water) were... ...
GGCTTGGCCGCAGGGGCGGTACTGCCATTGGTACCCGCGGCGCCATCGGCAATCTGGCCGACCACGGTGCCGACGGCGACGGTGGCACCGGCCGCAGCCGCAATTTCACCCAATGTGCCGCTGGCGGTCGCAAAGACCTCCAGGGTCACCTTGTCGGTCTCCAGTTCCAGCAAAGCTTCGTCGACCTTCACCGGATCGCCGACCTGCTTCATCCACTTCGCAACCGTCGCTTCCGTCACCGATTCACCAAGGGCGGGAACGACAATAGGCGTGGCCATCATTTCACCTCGTCATGCCTCGGCGCGTGCTCATCGGTCGCGCCTTCCGATTATGCCGGCCGTAGCCGACGTTTTGTTCAAGAACGATCATATACCGCAGAATTATGCCCGGCTGGTGACGCCCAACGCCTGATCGATCAATTTCGCCTGTTCCTTCACGTGACGCCGCAACAGACCCGTGGCCGGCGATGCCGCCGCTGGGCGGCCGGCATAGATCAACCGGGGCTGGCGATGTCCGTTGGTTTCCATGACCGCTTCGATCTCGGGCATGACGAAGGTCCAGGCCCCCATATTCTTGGGTTCCTCCTGGCACCAGACGATCTCGGCCTTGGGGAAGCGCTTCAATTCCGTCGCCAGCGACTTCGCCGGGAAGGGATAGAGCTGTTCCATGCGCAGCAGATAGATATCGTTGATGCCGCGCTTTTCACGCTCTTCGTACAGATCGTAATAGACCTTGCCCGAACAGAGCACGACACGCTTGATGTCTTTATCGGGCGCCAGCTGCTTGCCGTCATCCCAGAGCAGGCGATGGAAGCTGGTGCCGGGACCGAAATCGGCCAGTTTCGAAACGCAGAGCTTATGCCGCAGCAGCGATTTCGGCGTCATCATGATCAGCGGCTTGCGGAAGTTGCGATGGATCTGCCGCCGCAGCACATGGAAGTAACTGGCCGGCGTCGTCGCATTGACGACCTGCAGATTATCCTCGGCACAAGCCTGCAGATAGCGCTCCAACCGTGCCGAACTATGCTCCGGCCCCTGGCCTTCATAGCCATGCGGCAGCAGCATCACCAGGCCCGACATCCGCAGCCATTTGCTTTCGCCCGAGGAAATGAACTGGTCGATGATCACCTGGGCGCCATTGGCGAAATCGCCGAATTGCGCCTCCCACAGAACCAGAGCGCGCGGCTCGGCGAGCGAGAAACCGTATTCGAAACCGAGCACGCCGGCTTCCGAGAGCGGGCTATCGATCGCCTCGAACGTTGCCTGGCCCTCACGGATATTGTTGAGCGGCGTATATTCGGATTCGTTTTCCTGATCGATCAGAACGGCATGGCGCTGCGAGAAGGTGCCGCGCTTGCAATCCTGACCGGAGAGGCGGACATAAGCGCCCTCCCGCAGCAGGGTGCCGAAAGCCAGGGCTTCGCCGGTCGCCCAGTCGATCCCCTCGCCGCTCTTGAACATCTCTTCCTTCTGGGCGAGCTGACGGGCGATCTTGCGGTTGACGTTGAAAGTCGCCGGCACGGTGGCCAATGCCTTGCCGACTTCCTGCAGGAGCTCCGGCGCGACGGATGTTTCGCCGCGACGTTCGTCGCCCGACGCCATTTCCATGCCGGACCAGGCGCCTTCCAGCCAATCGGCCTTGTTCGGCTTGTAATTGGCCGAACTTTCGAATTCCGTTTCCAGATGATGCTGGAAGGTTTGCAGGATCTGGTCGACATCCGCCTGGGTGAGCGCCCCTTCCTGCACCAGACGATCGGCATAGATCGCGCGGGTGGTGGGGTGGTTGGCGATCTTGCGATACATCAGCGGCTGGGTGAAAGCCGGCTCATCGCTTTCGTTATGGCCGAAGCGGCGATAGCAGAACATATCGATGACCACGTCGCGCTTGAATTCCTGGCGGAACTCCATGGCAAGACCGGCGCAGAACAGCACCGCTTCCGGATCATCGCCATTCACATGCAGGATCGGCGCCTGCACGCCCTTGGCGATATCCGAGCAATAGGGACCCGACCGCGATGCCACCGGATTGGTGGTGAAGCCGATCTGGTTGTTGATGATGAAATGAATGGTGCCGCCGGTGCGATAGCCCAGCAGCTCGGAGAGATCCAGCGATTCCGGCACCAGGCCCTGCCCGGCGAAAGCGGCATCGCCATGAATCAGCAGGCCGACGACCTGCTCGCGATTCTTGTCGCCGCGTTGGCGCTGCTTCGCCCGCACCTTGCCGAGCACCACGGTATTGACCGCTTCGAGATGCGACGGATTGGCGTTGAGCGACAAATGGATGACGCGGCCGTCGAACTCGCGGTCTGCCGAGGTGCCCAGATGATATTTGACGTCGGCCGAACCCTGGACATCTTCCGGATTGGCGGAATTGCCCTGGAATTCCGAGAAGATCGCCGAGAAGGGCTTGTTCATGAAATTGGTCAGCATATTGAGGCGGCCGCGATGGGCCATGCCGATCACAACTTCCTTGAGGCCCAGCTGGCTGCCCCGCTTGATGACCTGTTCGAGGGCCGGAATCATGGTCTCGCCGCCATCCAGGCCGAAGCGCTTGGTGCCGGTGAATTTCTTGTCGAGGAAGCGCTCGAAGATTTCCGCCGCCGTCAGGCGTTCAAGAATGGCGCGCTTGCCGCGATCGGTGAATTCACGGCTGGCGCGGCTGCCTTCGATGCGGGTTTGCAGCCACTTCTTCTGTTCCGGATTTTCGATATGCATGTATTCGATGCCGATCGATCCGCAATAGGTCTGGCGCACCGCATGCACGATCTGGCGCAAGGTGGCGGTCTCATAGCCGAAGGCATTGTCGATGAAGATCTCGCGATCCATGTCGGCTTCGGAAAAACCGTATGTGCGCGGATCAAGCTCGGCATGCTTGCCACGCGGCTTGAGCTCCAGCGGATCGAGATTGGCTTCCAGATGCCCGCGCACGCGATAGGCGCGGATCAGCATCATCGCCCGCAGACTGTCGACCGCCGCCTTCTTGCGATCGCCGGCCGCCGCGCGCGGCCGCACGGCCTCCGACGTGGTGGCTTCTTCCTCATAGCCATTGCCGATTTCGACGGTGCGCTCACGCGGCGACCAACTGGCGCCGCGGATATCCTGCAGCACGGTCGCGGCATCGTCTTTGAGGTCGTCGAAGAAGCTGCGCCAGCTGGGATCCACCGAAGCGGCGTTCTCCAGATATTTGGCGTAAAGCTCCTCAATGAAAGGGGCGTTGGGGCCGGAGAGGAAACTGGTCTGATCCATGCTCGATCACTCTTTGCAGCCTGGGCCGCGATCGGGCGGCGGCCCTTTCAGAAAACCCCTGGCAGGCGGCAGGCCGACCGACGCCCGAAGGCGGTGCTGCACCGACCTGCTTGCGGAAAGCCGCACCCGACCGGCGGCATTCCGCGATAATCCTTCCTCCCGGTCATACGCCGCCATCGCTTGCGGCGCACCGGATCTTCTAGGCACGACAGCCTATTTTCCCATCGCCTTCAGCATCGTGCTGCCGAGGCTGGCCGGTGAATCGGCGACTAGAATGCCGGCCGACCGCATGGCTTCCATCTTGTCGCCGGCGCCACCCTTGCCGCCGGAAATGATCGCACCGGCATGGCCCATGCGGCGGCCCGCCGGTGCCGTGACGCCGGCGATGAAGCCGACCACCGGCTTTTTGCGCTTGGCCGATTTCAAGAAATCAGCAGCATCTTCTTCTGCATTGCCGCCGATTTCACCGATCATGACGATCCCCTGGGTTTCATCGTCACCCAGAAACATTTCCAAACAGTCAACGAAATTGGTGCCGTTAACCGGATCGCCACCAATACCGATGCAGGTGGTCTGGCCAAGACCCGCCGCCGTGGTCTGCGCCACGGCTTCATAGGTCAGCGTGCCGGAACGCGACACGATGCCGATCTTGCCGCGGCTGTGGATATGGCCCGGCATGATGCCGATCTTGCATTCGCCGGGCGTGATGACGCCGGGGCAGTTCGGACCGATCAGCCGTGTCCCGGTGCCGGAGAGGCCGCGTTTCACACGCACCATATCGAGCACCGGAATACCTTCGGTGATGCAGACCACCAGCGATACGCCTGCGGCCGCCGCTTCCAGAATGGCATCCGCCGCGAAGGGAGGCGGCACATAGATGGCACTGGCATCGGCGCCGGTCTTGTCGACCGCTTCCGCCACGGTATCGAAAACCGGCAGGTCGAGATGTTTGCTGCCGCCCTTGCCGGGGGTCACGCCGCCGACCATGCGGGTGCCATAAGCAATGGCTTGTTCGGAATGGAAGGTGCCCTGGGAACCGGTGAAGCCCTGGCAGATGACCTTCGTGTCCTTGTTGACGAGAACGGCCATTTACCTCACGCCTCCTTCACGGCTTTGACAACTTTTTCCGCCGCATCCGCCAGATTGTCGGCCGACAGGATCGCCAGGCCGGATTGCGCCAGAATCTTCTTCCCCAGATCGACATTGGTGCCTTCGAGCCGCACCACCAAAGGCACATGCAGGCTGACCTCGCGGGCCGCCGCCACGACACCTTCGGCAATCACGTCGCAACGCATGATGCCGCCGAAGATATTGACCAGGATGCCTTCGACATTGGGATCGCTCAGGATGATCTTGAAGGCGGTGGTGACGCGCTCCTTGGTGGCGCCGCCACCGACATCGAGAAAGTTCGCCGGGGCACCGCCATAGAGTTTGATGATGTCCATGGTGGCCATCGCGAGACCGGCGCCATTCACCATGCAGCCGATATTGCCATCGAGCTTGATATAATTGAGGCTGTGCTTGGCGGCTTCGAGCTCCGCCGGATCTTCTTCATCGGCATCGCGCAGATCTTCCACATCCTTGTGGCGATAGAGCGCGTTGTCGTCGAAATTGACTTTGGCATCCAGTGCCAGCACATCGCCGGCGCCGGTCACCACCAGCGGATTGATTTCGACGATGGAGCAGTCGAGTTCGTTGAATGCCTTGTACATGGCCGTCACAAACTTGACACAGGAGGCCACCTGATTACCTTCGAGACCGAGGCCGAAAGCGATGCGGCGTGCATGGAAAGGCTGAATGCCGGTTGCCGGATCGACGGCCACCTTGATGATCTTTTCGGGATGCGTCGCAGCGACTTCCTCGATCTCCACGCCGCCTTCGGACGAGGCCATGACCGTGATGCGCGAGGTTGCGCGATCGACCAGCATGCCGAGATAAAGCTCACGCTTGATATCGCAGCCGCCCTCGACATAGATCCGCTTCACCAGCTTGCCCTGGGGGCCGGTCTGGTGCGTGACGAGTGTCATGCCGAGCATTTTCTGCGCGGCATCGCGCACGTCATCGATTGATTTGACGACTTTGACGCCGCCTGCTTTGCCGCGCCCGCCGGCATGTATCTGTGCCTTGACGACCCAGACCGATCCGCCCAGCTTGCGCGCGGCATCGACGGCTTCGTCAGGGGTATAAGCGACATTGCCTTGAGGAACAGCAACGCCGAATCTGCCAAGGAGGGCCTTGGCTTGATACTCGTGGATATTCATGCCCGGCTACCGTGAATGTTGCAGTGCAAATTGCTGCCCGCATGCATATCGCAAGGGACGTCGTAAAGCCTAGCTAAAAAGCCTGGAGAATACAAAAAAGGGATTGTCAGGGAATTGCCCCGAAACATGGGCAGCGCTCCAGAAAAAGCGGGCGACAGCGACAGTCAACGATTTGCTGTGGTGCAGCAAATCGTACTCTATCACCTTCCAGGGCGGGTTCAAGCCAATTGAACTTCAGCCCGCCGGGTAAGAGATAGGACTGTCGCCGTCGCCGGTCTTTGCGCAAAGCGCTACTCAGACCTGCAATTTTGACCTGCAGGTCTGGGATCGCAAAAGCGATCTTACTTCTTCGCGGCCTTCTTCTTGGTCGCGGCTTTCTTCTTGGCGGCCGGCTTCTTCGCCTTGGCAGCCGGCTTCTTCGCGGCGGTCTTCTTCACCGCCGGCTTCTTCGCAGCCTTCTTCGCCGCCGGCTTCTTGGCGGCCTTCTTCTTTGCGGCCTTCTTCGCGGCCAGCAGGATGGTCTCAGTCATTGCTTCTCTCCTCGTTGAAGCTTCCTCACCACAGCGATGAGGTCCCTAACGGCCTCGACCCTGAACATGGGCTTTTTCAGCCCTATTCAATTCGATCTCGACCACTTTCTCCACGCCATCCGCGCCGATTACATCAGCACCCCGGCATAGAGCCCTTTAACCCCTTCAGCGCCAGTCAATCGCGTGGCGCAGAGCAACATCCGCGAAGTCTTCAGATGGCAATTGCCATCTGACTCACGGCTGATGCCGGGGCATTACATACTGAGCCAGTCTTCAAGAAACCGACGATCTCCACACCACCATCAAAGGGATGCCGGACGATCGCTTCCTGCTTTTCCTTGCTAAACCAGCCCATGTTGACCAAATCCGACCGAGGCGCGCCGGTGACGGCAGGATGGCACGCCAGCGACGCCGCCGGGGCAACAAGGCCATTTCCTTCCGGAATACCTCCAGCCACGCCGAACAGGACGATGTCGCTCACTTCCTTGAGACCCGCCAGTAACGCCAGTGTCCCGCCGGTCTGACCGGCGCCTACCAGCGCAATCTTCTTGCGTGCCATTATCCACCCCGGATTAGGTTACGCATCGCCACCGCATCTTTCGGCAACGCCGATTTCCCCATTGCACACAACACTAGCTGTTGTGTTAATACTATCATTTTCCCTCAAGAGCAAGTGTTACTCTTAACCGGCTGTGTTCGGACACTCATTTTGCCACCGCTGCGTCACGTCAAATGCGGTCTGCTGAGATAGTCAACCGATTGCATTTCGTTCAATCGCGAGACGGTGCGCTGAAATTCAAAAGCGGCCGCGCCATCAGGATAGAGGCGCTCCGGCGCATCCGCCGCGGCAACCACCACCATCACCTTATGTTCGTAGAGTTCGTCGATCAGCGTCATGAAGCGCCGTGCCTGATCCTGGCGGTCGGCCGAAAGACGCGGCACGTTATCGATCAGCACCACGTTGAAATGCGTGGCGATGGCCAGATAGTCGGCAGCACCCAGCGGCTTGGCACAGAGATCGTCGAAGTCGAACCAAGCGACCGAACCGGCCTGACGCGGCACCTCGACCTTGCGCTGCTGCACCGTGAGGATGCGCGGCGTCGCCGCCTTGCTGCCGGTCAGCCGGGCGAAAGTATCGCGCATATGCCGGGCCGCGAGATCGCCCAGCGGATAATGGTAGACGCGCATATCCTTGAGGCGCTGCAATCTGTAATCGCGCACGCCGTCGAGCTCCAGCACATCGAGTTTCTGCTTCAGCAGATCGATGAACGGCAGGAAGCGATCGCGCTGCAGACCATCCTTATAGAGATCGTCCGGCGCCCAGTTCGATGTCGCCACGACGACGACGCCGAGATCGAACAAGGCTTCGAACAGGCGCCCCAGAATCATCGCATCGGCGATATTGGTGACGTGGAATTCATCGAAGCAGAGCAACGTGGTTTCCGCGGCCAGCTTCTCGGCAAGGGCCGGCATGAGATCGACCTGCTTCGGCTTCTCCTGCCGCCAGCGATGCAACGTCTCATGCACCTCCAGCATGAAGGCATGGAAGTGCACGCGGCGCTTTTTCTCCACGGGTGCAGATGCGAAGAAGAGATCCATCAGCATCGACTTGCCGCGACCGACCCCGCCGAAAATGTAGAGGCCCTGCGGAGCATCCACGTCGCGGCGGCGCGCCAGACCCAGGCGCTCGCGCCAGCTCGTCGCCTTCGCGTCGGGATGGTAGTTCTTCAAAGCATTGAAGAGGGACTGCAGCTTCTCGGCTGCAAGTAACTGCGCCGCATCATGCTGCAATTGGCCCTCGCGCTGCTGCGCACGATAGGCAGCGAGCGGTCCTTCTTCCGTCATGGAGGAGACCAACGCATCAGACAGGTGAAAGGCGGCGACTCGGTCAATATGCATGTTGCAGATATGACACCACATTTTTTGTCATTTCGCCATGCCGAAATGATTCGCTTGCTTTTTGTCCATGCATTTTTTCGTGAGAGATGAGTCTTTGGTGCAACAGAATCCCATCATCGAGCATCCATCGACCGCTCATTTGCGCGTCTCATCATGCCGCCGCGAGATGGAATGAGGCGATGACATGCGCATCGACAGGCGATCATGGACGCGATGCATGCGTCGCGATGATCGTCGATGCGCAAACGAGAACCGCGCCGATCATTCAAGATCGGCGCGGCCCTGGAATAGCGACGATGCGATCGCCGAGGTGACGAGAATCAGAACTGTAACGGCTTGCCGTTGACGGTGACCTGACCGCTTTGCGGCACATCGACTTTGAAGCGATCGACGGGTTTGCCGTCACTGCCTTGTTCGCGTGCGGCATAAGCGAGAAGTGCCTGCAGCATACCGGCTGCCTGCGCCGCTGCCGGATTTTGTCCGGCTTCCTTTTGCGCCAGCGCCATCATCTGGTCGATGCCGGTGATGGCGATGTTGAGGCCACCCGTCGCACCATAGATCGCCGCCGGTTGCAGCACGAAATCGCCATCGGCCGTGAGATTGGCTGTCGCCGAGGTGAGATGCGACGGCTCGATCTTCAGCTTCACGCCATCCTGTTGCAGAAGCTGCTGGAACTTGGCGACGAAGAGCGCCGTCTTGGCATCGATCTGTGTCGGATCGGCCGTCGCATAAGCCGAAGCACCATCGGCCAGGGTCGATACCAGATCGGCGGTGGGCAGATCGATCAGCGAGACGGTTAACGCTCCGTTACCAGGCAGACTTGCCTTGGCGAAATCGGTTTCCGCTTCCGGCGTATGCAGGACCAGGCCGTCGTGATCGATGGTCAGCTTGAATGTCGATTTGGGCTGATCGAAGCCCGCCACCGTCGCCGCCACGCCGACCTTGGCCAACTCGAATGCCGATTGACCGCCGGCGTCTTTATAGGCGACGCCATTCATATGGAGATCGATCGTCGAGCCGGTCAGCAGACCGGGGAGCGCCTTGATGAACTCCTCGATCGGGGCGGCGGCAGGATTGGCGGCAGCATCGGTCGTACCGGCGGGCTTCGTCACATCGCCCGTGGTCGCATTGCCCGTCGCCGTGTCTGCGGCGCCTGCGGTGCCGCCGGCTGAAGATGCGGCAGCTGGCTGGACAGCCGCCTGCCGCATGGCCTTCAGCTTGGCTGTATAGTCCAGCAGCTTCAGTCCCTGAATGGCCGAGGTGATATCGATCGACGCCATATCGAGCCGGCTGCCATTGTCTTCAGCGGCGCTGAAGCCGGTGATGGTCAGCTTGCCGAGCTGGTCCCAGCGTCCGCTTCCCTTATCGGTGCTGTCGCTGCTGAGCGTGATGCCGGCCATCTTCAGATCGTCGCCCTGCTTGATATCTTTCACGTCGATATCGGCGAATTGCAGGTCGAGCTTGATGAAGCTTTCGGCCGCACGCAGCCAGACACCGCTGAAGGCCTTATTGGTGAATTTGACGCCGCCGGCGCTCTGTCCATCGGCCGTCTTGAAGGGGATGTCGGTGGCAACCGATAGCTTGTCCGCGCTATAGGTCTGGTCGTCCTTGGGGGTCAGCACATAGCTGATCTTGCCGATATCGAGATAACCTTCGGCATCCTGGGCCAGCTTCAGGCCGTCAATGGCGACCAGATAACCGGTGTCCTGCTGGGGCGTCACCAGGACGGAAGCGTGGCTGAGCGTCCGTTTATCCGCCGGTCCCTCGATCTGCGCCAGATAGTCCTCGACGCTCTTCTGCAGATCGGCCGCCACCTTGGTGCGGTCGGGACCCTTGTCGCAGGAGGCAAGCAGCAACCCGGCGATCAGTGTGATTCCGGCAAGGCGGCCGGCGCGCGCAACAAACCTCATGCATGACTCCCAAACGAAATGGCCCGGCAATGGGCCGGGCTCAATCGTAACATATCAGATAGGGCGGCCCCGCGGGGCCAAACAAAATCCGGGCGTGATCGATATCACCCCGGATCTTGGCGGCACCCTGGTCCGGTCACGACCGGGATGGGGCAAATTATCGTTAACGCTTGTTAGCGTCTTTCGACCATCAGCTTCTTGATCTCACCGATCGCCTTGGCCGGATTGAGGCCCTTGGGGCAGGTCTTGGTGCAGTTCATGATGGTGTGGCAGCGATAGAGCCGGAAGGGATCCTCGAGCTCGTCAAGCCGCTCTCCGGTGGATTCATCGCGGGTATCGGCGATCCAGCGATAGGCCTGCAGCAGGATGGCCGGGCCGAGATAGCGGTCGCCGTTCCACCAATAGCTGGGGCATGAGGTCGAGCAGCAGAAACACAGAATGCATTCCCACAGACCGTCGAGCTGGGCGCGTTCCTCGGGCGACTGCAACCGCTCGCGTGAGGGCGGCTGCGTCTTCGCCTTCATCCAGGGTTCGATCGAGGTATATTGCGCGAAGATGTGATTGAGATCGGGCACCAGATCCTTCACCACCGGCATATGCGGCAGAGGATAGATCTTCACCTCGCCTCTGATATCGCCGATATCCTTGGTACAGGCCAAGGTATTGGTCCCGTCGATATTCATGGCGCAGGATCCGCACACGCCCTCGCGGCAGGAGCGGCGGAAGGTCAGCGTCGGGTCGATCTCGTTCTTGATCTTGATGATGGCGTCCAGCACCATCGGCCCGCAACTATCGAGATCGACCTCATAGGAATCGACCCGCGGATTGCCGCCGACATCCGGATCCCAGCGATAGACCTTGAAGGTCCTAACGCGTTTGGCGCCGGCCGGCGCCTTGAAGGTCTTGCCCGATACCGGCTTCATGCTGGCGGGTAAGGTCAATTCAGCCATGGTCTGGAACCCTCGCCCCGATTAATAAACCCGCGCCTTCGGCGGGAAGGACTGCACTTCATTGCTGAGCGGCTGGAGATGCACCGGCCGGTAATCGATGCGCGGCTTGCCGTCCTCGCCGCACCAGGCGATGCTATGTTTCATCCATTTCTGATCATCCCGGTTGGGGAAATCCTCGCGCGCATGGGCGCCGCGGCTTTCCTCGCGGTTGACGGCGGATTCGATCGACACCACCGCTTGATAGAGCAGGTTGTCCAGCTCCAGCGTTTCCACCAGATCGCTATTCCAGATCAGCGAGCGGTCGCTGACGCCGATCCGGTCGCGCTGCGCCCAAAGGGCATGGATCTTGGCGCAACCCTCCTTGAGGGACTCGCCGGTCCGGAAGACCGCGCAATCATTCTGCATGGCCTTCTGCATATCGAGGCGCAGCTGCGCAGTCGGGATATCGCCCTTGGCATAACGCAGCTTGTCGAGACGGCTGATCGCCAGCTCGCCGGCATCCTTGGGCAGCGGCCGCGGATTCTCGTTCGGTTTGATGGTCTCGGCGCAGCGGATTGCCGCCGCCCGGCCGAACACCACCAAGTCGAGCAGCGAATTCGATCCCAGGCGATTGGCACCATGCACCGAAACGCAGGCGGCCTCGCCAATGGCCATCAAACCCGGAATGACCTGATCCGCATTACCGTCTTTCTTGGTCACCACTTCGCCGTGATAATTGGTCGGCACGCCGCCCATATTGTAATGGACGGTGGGCAGGACCGGGATCGGCTCGCGGGTGACGTCGACGCCGGCGAAAATCCGCGCCGTCTCGGCAATGCCGGGCAGGCGCTCATGAATCACTTTCGGATCGAGATGTTCGATATGGAGATGGATGTGATCCTTCTCCGGCCCGACGCCGCGGCCCTCGCGGATCTCCATGGTCATGGCCCGGCTGACCACGTCGCGTGAGGCGAGATCCTTGGCCGAGGGGGCATAGCGTTCCATGAAGCGCTCGCCGGCAGAATTGGTGAGATAGCCGCCCTCGCCGCGCACGCCCTCGGTGATCAGGCAGCCGGCACCATAGATGCCGGTCGGGTGGAATTGGATGAATTCCATGTCCTGCAGCGGCAATCCGGCGCGCAGCGCCATGGCATTGCCGTCGCCGGTACAGGTATGGGCCGAGGTGCAGGAGAAGAAGGCGCGGCCATAGCCGCCGGTCGCCAGGACCACCGTTTTTGCATGGAAGCGATGGATGGTGCCGTCATCGAGGTTCCAGGCGACGACGCCGACACAGGCACCTTCCTCATCCATGATGAGATCAATGGCGAAATATTCGACGAAGAATTCCGCCTGGTGCTTGAGCGCCTGCTGGTAGAGCGTATGGAGGATGGCGTGGCCGGTGCGGTCGGCTGCGGCGCAGGTACGCTGGGCGATGCCCTTGCCGAAATGGGTCGTCATGCCGCCGAAGGGGCGCTGATAGATCTTGCCCGCCTCGGTGCGGCTGAAGGGGACACCGTAATGTTCCAGCTCGATGATCGCCGGCACGGCTTCGCGCACCATATATTCGATGGCATCCTGGTCACCCAGCCAGTCCGACCCTTTGATGGTGTCGTACATATGCCAGCGCCAGTCATCCTCGCCCATATTGCCGAGCGAAGCGGAAATGCCGCCTTGCGCCGCCACCGTATGGCTGCGGGTCGGATAAACCTTGGAGATGCAGGCCGTCTTCAACCCCTTCTCCGCCATGCCGAAGGTCGCGCGCAATCCCGCACCGCCGGCCCCCACCACCACCACGTCATAGCGATGGTCGATGAAGGGATAGGCTTGGCCGTTAATATTGGGAGCGGCACCACTCGCGTTTGTCTCAGCCATCTTCCGGATCGATCCCGTTACTTAAGTTTCAGCCACCAAAGGCGATGACCAGCAGCGATACCACGCCGGCGGTTGCCAAAGCGAAGCAGGCGAATTGCGTCAGCACAATCAGCGCCGTACGGCAAGCGTGGCCCGACACGTAATCCTCGATCACCACCTGCAAGCCGAGTGCCGCATGATAAAAGGTGGCGGCGAGGAACAGCACCATCAGCCCCAGGGTGACGGGCGAGCCCAGCCAATGCACCGCCGTCGCATGATCGGTATCGCTGAGGAAGACCAGCGAGACGACGAACCACAGCGAGAGGGGAATCAGGGCGATGGCCGTCAGGCGTTGGCGCCACCAATGGCCCACACCTTCCTTGGCCGAACCGAGACCGCGCACGCGGCCGAGTTCATTGCGCAATCCGTTCCGATTGGCCATCTCAGAACGCCCCCCTCGCCATGTAAGCCAGCACCCAGGCGAGCAGCGTCAGGACGACGCTGCCGATGATCGCCGCATAACCGCTGCGATAGGCCGCCGGCAGTTCGAAACCGAAACCGGCATCCCAGGCCAGATGCCTGATGCCGTTCAGCAGGTGATAGAAAAAGGCGAGGGACCAGAGGAACAACAGAATGCGGCCGATCACCGATCCGACCAATGCCTCGGCGATATCGAAAGCGGCGCTGCCCATCGCCGCCGCGATCAGCCAATAGACCAGAACCAGGGTCCCGATCGCCAGACCCACGCCTGTGATGCGGTGGAGGATCGATGTGGCGGAAGTGAGTTGAGGCTTGTAGATCTGAATATGAGGCGATATCGGTCGCGGATGGCTGGCCATGTTTCATCCCGAGATGCGTTAACTAAAAACGCTGCCTTACACCGCGGCGTGTAAGGCTGCGCTTTTGATAACTCTTTCGCACTGCAGCGTCAATGTTACGCAGGGTCCCGGTGGCGGCATGGCTGCCCCGCCGGAAAAGGCAGATTTCTCCTCAAGACCGCCGTTTCATCAAAACCGTGTAATCGAGATCGAGAACCAGGTCGGAGGGCATCTCCGCGCCCTTCGACCCCGTACCGGCGGGCATCCTGCCCGGAAAATCGCTGCAAGGATGATTCTTGGCCGCATAGCTGCGCAAGCGGAGCGCACCGATATCGCTGCGCCCGGGCAGATCGATCCGTTCCAATACCTGGCTCCAGGCATAAATGGTATCACCGGCAAAGCTCGGATTGACATGCCGGCCGCCATTGATCGCCAGCAGCTTGAAAGCACCGGCCAGTCCGTTGAAGCTCAGGGCCCGCGCCAGGCTGATGATGTGACCGCCGTATATCAGGCGGCGGCCGAACCGGCCCTGAGTCTCGCTGTGCTGGTTGAAATGCACTTTGGCGTTGTTCTGATAGAGCCGCGTCGCGGTCATATGGTCGCTCTCTTCCAGCGTCATGCCGTCGACATGGTCGATGCATTCGCCCGGCGCGTAGTCGTCCCATAAATGCGGCTGGCCGATGAGGGCTGTATCATAACGCGTCAGATCGAGGCCTTCCGGCAGAGCGAAATCCGTGACGGCGACCTCGCCGGGTAAATTGGGGGTTTTCGTTTCCGGTGCCGGCGCGCTCTTATCGCGTTTCCGCACCATCACCCAGCGCACGAAATCCAGCACCACGTCCTGGCGCTGATTGCGGCCGGTCGAATGCACATAGACGACACCGGTTTCGCCGGTGGAATTCTCCTTCAGGCCGATCACCGTCGAGCGCGCGCTGACCGTGTCGCCGGGATAGACTGGCACGCCGAATCTGCAATTGGCGTAACCAAGATTGGCGATGGCATTCAGGGAGATGTCGGCCACCGTTCGACCGAAGACCATGTGAAAGAGCAGCAGGTCGTCGACCGGCGCACGCGGCAGGCCGAGGGATTGCGCGAAGCTGTCCGAACTGGGCAAAGCGAAGCGTGAGCCCGTCAGCCCGATATAGAGCGCCACGTCGCCGGAGGTGATGGTGCGCGGCACCGCATGGACGATTTCCTGGCCCAGCCGGAAGTCCTCGAAAAAGTTGCCAGGATTGGTCTTCATCGTCATCGCACCCTTCCCCGATGCTGCGGCGCAAAATACTAGCGCCCCGTGCTGTCATGAGGCAAGTTGCACCGCAACGATTGTTGCGAGACAAGTTGCCTGTTTGCGGTCCGCTGCCCGCATGGCAAGGTGGCGCCATGGCGGTATCGGACCGCTGACACCGCTAACTTGCCTTATGCAGATCTACCGACCGATGAATATTCTCTCCATTCAATCTCAAGTCGTTTACGGCCATGTCGGCAATTCCGCGGCCCAATTCATCCTGCAGCGACTGGGGCACGATGTCTGGTCGGTACCGACTGTCCTCTTTTCCAATCATGTCGGGCGGCCCAGTTGGACAGGCCGGGTCCTGCCGCCGGAAGATGTCCGTGCCCTGATCGACGGTCTGGCAGCATTGGGCGCCTTGGAGCAGGTCGATGCGGTGATGACCGGATATCTTGGCGATCCGGGCAATGTCGCCACGGTCGCTGCTTTGATCGACCGGCTGCGCCGTCATCGGCCGCGATTGATCTATGCCTGTGATCCGGTGATGGGCGATGATGGCGAGCTCTATGTCAAGCCGGCCTTGGCAGAGGCGATCGGCGCGGAACTGGTGCACCGTGCCGATATTCTGCTGCCCAACCAGTTTGAACTGGCGCGTCTCAGCGGTCTCGATGTCGGCAATCACCCAACGACCATCACGGCGGCCAAGGCGCTGAAGGCAGCGAGCGGTGCCGGGATCGTCGTGGCCACGGGCGCATTGGATCCCGGCACGCCGAAATCCATCTTTGCGATTGCGGTCGGCGCGGATGGTACATGGCGGGCGCAAGGCGACCGGGTTGAGGTGCCGGCCTCGGGCGCCGGCGACAGTTTTGCCGCTTTATTCGTCGGGCATTATCTGCGGCAGCGCGATCTGTCCCGGGCCCTGGCAGCGGCGGTCGTGGGGACCAGCCAGATCTTCGCCGCAACCGCCGCCAGGCAGAACGACGAGCTGGTGATCATCGGCAGCCAGGATAAATGGGCCAATCTGCCGGCAGCATCGGCCGAGCGGATCGCCTGATGCCAGACAGCAGATAGACGAAAACCGGCGCAGCCGCCTGGATGCGCCGGTTTCTTTTCGAGACGAGATCAGGCCGCCTTGCTGATCAAATGTTCCTTGATCAATACCTCTGCAATCTGCACGGCATTCAGCGCGGCACCCTTGCGCAGATTGTCGGAAACGCACCAGAAATTCAGGCCGTATTTTACCGTCGGGTCCTTGCGCACGCGACTGACGAAGACGGCGTCTTCGCCGGCGCATTCGGCCGGGGTCACATAGCCTTCATCGACGCGGTGATCGATCACGGTGATGCCGGGCGCGTCGCGCAGGGCCGTGCGCGCCTCTTCCTCCGAGATCGGATTCTCGAACTCGACATTGACCGCTTCGGAGTGACCGATGAAAATCGGCGCCCGCACGCAGGTCGCTGTCACCGAAATATCCGGATCGAGAATCTTGCGGGTCTCCACCGCCATCTTCCATTCCTCTTTCGTGTAGCCGTCATCCATGAAGACATCGATATGGGGAATGAGATTGAAGGCGATCTGCTTGGTGAACTTCTGCCGCTCGATCGCGCCGTTCATATAGATGGCGCGGGTCTGATTGAAGAGCTCGTCCATGCCTTCCTTGCCGGCACCGGAGACCGATTGATAGGTGGCGACGACGACGCGCTTGATCTTGGCGAGATCATGCAGCGGCTTCAGGGCCACGACCATCTGGATGGTGGAGCAGTTCGGATTCGCGATGATGCCGCGCTTTTTATAACCGGCGATCGCCTGCGGATTGACCTCGGGCACCACCAGCGGCACATCGGGATCCATGCGGAAATGCGAGGTATTGTCGATGACAACGGCACCGGCGGCGGCGGCCTTGGGAGAATGCACCGCCGAGACCTTGGCACCCGGCGAGGAGAGGACGATGTCGACGCCCTTGAAGTTATAGGTATCGAGACGCTGCACCTTCAGGATGTCATCTTCACCGAAGGATACTTCGCTGCCGGCGGAGCGTTCGGAGGCCAGCGCCACCACTTCGCTCACCGGGAATTGTCGTTCGGCCAGGGTCGACAGAATCTCTCTGCCGACATTTCCGGTCGCGCCGACCACTGCTACTTTATACGCCATCATGTCCTCTCGTTAGTAAGCCAGATAAAGAAAAAGGCCGCATCAAGCGGCCTGTGGAAACATCCCGCGAAGCCGCAATACCTCACCCGCCAGTGGTTTTACCGGTCGTGGTTTTCGCGGTCGCAGTAGTGGAGGACTGATCGGCCTGTGCCGCCGCCTGAGCGTCATGTGACGGGCAGGCAGTCGCAGCTGCCGACAAAGCGGCAACGCCCAACCAGACCGTCAAAATGGCAATAGCAAGCTTCATCGGCGGATCGACCGTCCTAAATTCATCAACAGCATAAATGTATACCGAGGGCACGCTACTTGTCGAGTCGCCGTTTTGCCGGCGAATCGCCGGAAATATTAACGAATGGTGGTGATCCGGAACGGCCGCGTCACCCCGTCATGTTCCGTAATGGAGACATATTCGCCGGGGACGAAATGATGGCGGTCGAAACGGAAAGCAGGCTCATCGTCATCACGGCCCGGCTCGTAGGAAAACACCCAGCGGTCCCGGCCGAGATGCAGCAGAGCACCGGTCTGCGGCTTTGCCCCTGCCCAGAAGCGCTGGACGCGGCATTTGCTTTTCAACTGCTTGAAGGCCTCAAGATCGAGACGCCCGCTGGAATCCAACGGCGCCACGAATTCATAGCCGCAAGCCGGATTGCCCTGCGGAAAGTCCGGCGTCCGCGCGAGTTCCAGACGAATCGTCCGCAACTGCGCCGCCGTCGAAGTGCTTGATCGATGATCTGCCGACATGTTGCGAACTCCGTAAAAAAACCCCGGCTTCTTCACCGGTTGATGAAGAGGCCCATCATCGCAACCGCATCTGCCGGCGCGATGACGGCTTAGTGCGCCATGAGGACCGGCAATCCGGCATGATGAATCATGTCGCGGGTGACGCCGCCCAACACCATCTGCCTCAACCGGCCGTGCGAATAGGCGCCCATCACCAAGACACCGGCCTGCTGCTCCGCAGCGGCCTGCAACAGCCGTTGCGATGTTCCGCCTTCCTTGGCGACGTCGACGGCCGAAGCTTCGATGCCCTGCCAGCCGAGATAGCGGACCAGTTCCAAAGCGGCATTATCGTTCTCGCCCTCCGGCACACTGGCAACCCGGACTTTGGCACGCCCCGGCAGCAGGTCCAGAACCGACTGAACCGCGCGCACCGCTTCGATGCTGCCATTCCAGGCGATCAGCGCGGTACCGGTCAGCATGCCCTGCAACGCCGTCCCCGACAGGGTCTTCGGCACCAGCAGGACCGGCCGGCCGGCGGCGAACAGCACATCTTCAAGCTGGATCGAGATCAGCGCGAAATCGTCGCCCTGATCCGGGCGCGCGAAAATAATCAGATCGGTCAACCGCGAATGAACGATCAAGGGGTCACGGATCAGTTCCTGTTCCTGCTCGGCGACATATTGCGCCGTTATCCCGGCTTGCGGCGTGCCGGCATCGGCCGGCTGATCAGCCAACTTGATATCGTGGTCCTTCACCCAGCCATCGAAGGTGGCGCGCGCCGTCTTGGCAAGGGTTTCGCTATGCTTGCGCGTCACATCGGCCGCCTCGGCAATGGCAAAGCCGACACCAACCAGCATCGGCGTCGATTGCAAAGGATCGGCGATGACATGCAATGCCTGGACATGGGCCTTATGCGCCTGCCCCACCGCCATGGCCGCGTCGAGAGCGGCACGATCCGTATCGATACCGAGCAGTGGAACCAGGATGTGCTTGATGCTCATCGTTAGATCCTTTTTTCTTCGCTGAATGTGAGGATATTCTGTGGAAGATGTGGGCTGCGTCTTGATCCAAGTCAAGCAAACGCAGTTATCAAGGCACAAGCGCCACTTCACCAAATGGTGAAGTGGCGGAGCGGTCTCTGCCGTTAAAGTTGTCGGCTTTATATCTCAGGCGGCCAGGCGATCGAGCGCCTTCAGGACTTCTTCGCCCATCTGCGTGGTCGACACCTTGGTACAGCCCGGCGCCATGATGTCGGCGGTGCGGAAGCCGCTGGCCACCACCGTTTGCGCGGCTTTGTCCAGCAGATCGGCTTCTTCGGCGAGATCGAAGGAATAGCGCAACATCATCGAGAAACTGAGCAGGCTGGCCAGGGGATTGGCCAGATCCTTGCCGGCGATATCCGGCGCCGAGCCATGAACCGGCTCATAGAGCGCATGTCGCTTGCCGGTGGCGGCATCGGCCGCACCCAGCGAGGCCGAAGGCAGCATGCCGAGCGACCCCGTCAGCATGGCGGCGCAATCGCTCAGGAGATCGCCGAACAGGTTGTCGGTGACGATGACATCGAATTGCTTGGGCTGACGCACCAGCTGCATGGCGCAGTTATCGGCATACATGTGGCTGAGCTCGACATCCTTGAAATCGGCATGCAGCTTGGTCATTTCCTCGCGCCAGAGCACACCGCTTTCCATGACATTGGCTTTTTCGACCGAGCAGAGCTTGTGATGACGCTTCTGCGCCAGTTCGAAAGCCACCCGCCCGACACGCTGGATCTCGCTGGTCGTATAGACCTGGGTATTGACGCCGCGGCGCTCGCCATTGGGCAGGGTTTCGATACCGCGTGGCTGGCCGAAATAGACACCGCCGGTCAGTTCGCGGACGATCATGATATCGAGGCCTTTGACCAGGTCGGTCTTCAGGCTGGAGGCCTCCGCCAGCGCATCGAAGACCAAGGCCGGCCGCAGATTGGCAAACAGCTCCATGTCCTTGCGCAGCCGCAGCAGGCCGCGTTCCGGTTTGATGTCGAAAGAGAGATTATCCCATTTCGGGCCGCCGACGGCACCCAGAAGAACGGCATCTGCCGTCATCGCTTCGGCCATGGTCTCATCGGTCAGCGGCACGCCGTGCTTGTCGATCGCACAACCACCGACCAGGCCTTCATTGACCGCGAAACTGAGGCCCTGACGTTTCTCGAACCAGGAGATGACGCGCTTGACCTGCGCCATGACTTCGGGGCCGATGCCGTCGCCGGCCAGGATCAGCAGCTTTTTATTGGATGCCATGATGTCGATCGCTTTCAGAAATCGTCGGAAGTCGGAAGGGGAAAGGAGATATTGGAGATCAGGCCGGCACGATTCCGTCGCGCACCGGCCGCGCCCTCACCACTGCCAGGGCTGACTGAGCCTGTTCTTTTCTTCGTAAGAAGCGATATGCGGCGCCTTTTGCAAGGTGAGGCCGATATCGTCGAGACCGTTCAGCAAGCAGTGTTTACGGAACGCATCGACGTCGAAATGGATGACACCGCCATCGGGGCCGCGCAGCTCCTGCTTTTCCAGATCGACGGTGATGACGGCATTGGCGCCGCGATTGGCGTCGTCCATCAGCTTGTCGACATCTTCCTGGGGCAACGCGATCGGCAGGATGCCGTTCTTGAAGCAGTTATTGTAGAAAATATCGGCGAAGCTGGGTGCGATGACGCAGCGGATACCGAAATCAAGCAGTGCCCAGGGGGCATGTTCGCGCGACGACCCGCAGCCGAAGTTCTCGCCGGCCACCAGAATTTCGGCCTTGCGATAGGCCGGTTTGTTCAGCACGAAATCCGGCACTTCCTTGCCATCCGGCGTGTAGCGCATTTCATCGAACAGATTCTTGCCGAGACCGGTGCGCTTGATGGTTTTCAGGAACTGTTTGGGGATGATCATGTCGGTATCGACATTGTTCATCGGCAGCGGGGCGGCGACCCCAGTCAAGACATTGAATTTCTGCATGATTTCCAGCCTGTTCAAAGCCGGCCCGAACTGCTGCCGCCGTCAGACGGCCCGTCCAACCGGGCGGATCGATGGATTTTATGTCACGCTCACCCGACCGAGACAAGTCTGGAGTCCATCCGGACCCTGAAGTTCGACGGGGCGATAAGTTCCCGTCAGGCCCGTCCCAGTAGCGGTATCTGCAAGGTGAAGCGTGCGCCGCCGCCGGGATTGTCGTCGATATCCAGATTGCCGTGATGCAGGGTGGCGATCCGCTGAGCGATCGCCAGGCCAAGACCGGAATTGCCGGTGCTGCGCCGGTCGGCGCGCCAGAAGCGGTGAAACAGACGCTGCCGGTCGCCGACCGCGATGCCCGGGCCGCGATCGGCGATGGTGACCCGGCCATCGGCATCCAGGATCATTTCGACCTCGGTTCCTTCCGCCGTGTAGCGAAGGGCGTTTTCGGTCAGATTCCGCAGGGCCTGATAGATGGCGTCCGGATTGCCGCGCACCAGGATCGGGTGATCCGCGCCGCTGACGGCGATGCCGCGACGCTGGTTGATGGCAAGTGGCGCCATCAAAGCCGCCAATTCCAAGGTGATGGCCGTGAGATCGGCCGTGTCCTCCGGCTGGATGGTCAGGGCCTCGAGCTGTGCGACCGTGGTCATCTGGCCGACCAGGCGCGTCATGCGTTCGACATCGGCGCGCAGCAGCTGCAGATCCTTGTCAGTACCGAGGCTTTCCAGATGGGCCGCCAGAATGGCGAGCGGCGTGCGCAATTCATGGGCGGCATCGGCCATGAAATCGCGCTGGATGCGGAACCCTTCATCAAGGCGCGTCAGCGCGCCATTGATCGTCTTGACCGGTCCCAGCAACTCCCTGGGCAGGCCGTCGGTCGGCAGACGCAGATCCGTGCGCAGCGGACCGATGGCTTCGGCAAAACGCTGCAACCGATCCAGCGGTTTCAAGGCGGACCGCAAAGTCAGGCTGAGGACCACCAGAAGCACCACCGACATGGGCACGGCGAAGGGCAGGAACTCGCCGAGCCATTCCTGCGCCAGCGCATCGATCCCGGCCGCGGTCGAACTCGGCCGCGAACTGATCTGAATGATCAGCTTCTGATTGTCGATGGTCGCCGTGCTGACCAAAGTGAATTGCCGCCGCTTGAGCGGCTTGCCGTCCTTCATCGGGCGATGGATGAAGAAGCTGCTGACACTGTCATCGATCGGATTGGTGATCGGCAGCGGCTGGATCACATCGGGGTCATGTCCGCCGCGCAGCAATTCCTGCCCGGCGGCATCCCGGATCAGGTAGGAGATATCCTTCGGCACGTCGGCGGTATCGACCCGCCAGACATTGTCTGCCTCATGGTGCAAGCCGTTCTGCACCCGCACCATGACTTCCTGCAGGTTTTCGAACAGGATATCGGTATTGGCGCTGCGGTAGACGAGAAACAGAACCGCACCGACCAGAAGGCAGAAAAAGATGCAGACCGAACTCAATCGGAGGATGAGCCGCGTTTGCAGCGACCAATTGGCGAAGGCCTGCCTCAGTTGCACCATACCTAGAGACCCCGGCGCAGTTGCGGCCGCTGCGCCCGACCCTTTCCGTTGACCAGGCAATCAGTGCGGCTCCATCACCATATAGCCGACACCGCGCACCGTGTGGAGTTGAATATCCGCACCGCTGGCCACCAGCTTCTTGCGCAGCCGCGATACCAGCACTTCCAGGGCATTGGTCCCGACCTCGTCATCGAAGCCGTAGATGCCATCCTCGATCATGTTGCGGTTGACGACATTGCCCGGTCGCCGCAGCAGGATTTCCAGCAAGGCCAGTTCGCGCCGTGTCAGGGCGGCCCGCTTGCCGTCGACCAGAAGCGACGGACCCGACGTGTCCAGCGTTACATTGCCGAGATTGAGCTGCACGCCGAGAGCCGCACCGGGGCGGCGCAGCAGGGCTTTGATCCGCGCGACCAGTTCCTCCATGGCGAAGGGCTTGGTCATGTAGTCATCGGCACCGTGATTAAGGCCCTGGACGCGGTCGCTGAGGCCATCACGCGCCGTCAGGATCAGGATCGGCGTCTGATCGCCGGAAGCGCGGCGGCGCTGCAGAAGATCAATGCCATTGCCGTCCGGCAGACCAAGGTCAAGGATGACGGCGTCGAAACGCGCGCCGGCAAAGGCGACATCGGCATCACCCAGATCGGGAACGCGATCGACGGTGAAATTGGCGTCGCGCAGGGCTTTTTCCAGGAACTCCGACAACCGATCGTTGTCTTCAACAAGAAGCAGTCTCATGGATATTGGCTTTCATCTGCCGGCGGCCGGCATTTGCGTGGGGAGCGCTGCCGGAACGTCGGACTTGTTACCGCGAATGAATCGAAGCCGAAGGCCATTGACGGGGGAAACACCAAGGCTCAGCGGCATGGTCAGCAATCTGTCAATTCTCTGCCTTTCTTGCCGGTCAGTCACTGTGGCCCGACCGCACGGTGCAGTGCAGCATCGACGTGAAGCAGATTAGGTAAGCGCCCTGTCAGCAATCTGACGGCCTTAACTTTCTTTCAGCTGCTGATTTCGCGGGAAAGCGCGCCAAAAACGCGAGAATATCCAATAAAAACAATGCCCAGCACCAGAAAGGGCCGGGCATTGCGGATTCTTAAATTCTTTTTAGATTCGACCCGATGATTGCCATCGAGCAAGTTTCGGTCAGGTAAGGCCGCGCACATCCGCCAGATGACCGGTGATGGCGGCGGCGGCGGCCATTGCCGGACTCATCAGATGGGTCCGCCCGCCGCGGCCCTGGCGGCCTTCGAAATTGCGGTTGGAGGTCGAGGCGCAGCGCTCGCCCGGCGACAGGCGATCCGGATTCATCGCCAGGCACATCGAGCAGCCCGGTTCGCGCCAGTCGAAACCGGCTTCGATCAGAATCTTGTCGAGCCCTTCTTCTTCCGCCTGGGCCTTCACCAGGCCGGAACCCGGGACCACCATGGCATTCACATGCGACGCCACTTTCTTGCCCTTGGCGATCTCGGCCACGACGCGCAAATCTTCGATCCGGCCATTGGTGCAGGAGCCGATGAAGACGCGGTCGACCTTGACCTCCGTCAGCTTGGTACCGGGCGTCAGGCCCATGTAATCGAGGGAACGCTGCATCGATTTGCGCTTGCCCTCATCCGCGACGATGGCGGGATCGGGAACCGTCGCGGTGATCGGCAGCACGTCTTCGGGACTGGTGCCCCAGGTCACCTGCGGCACCAAGTCGGACGCCTGCAGCACGATTTCCGTGTCGTATGTCGCATTGGGATCGGAGGGCAGCGTCTTCCAGAACGCCACCGCCTGTTCATAGGCGGCACCCTTGGGCGATTGTGGCCGGCCCTTGAGATAATCGAAGGTCGTCTGGTCGGGCGCGATCAAGCCGGCCCGCGCGCCGGCCTCGATCGACATGTTGCAGATCGTCATGCGGCCTTCCATGGAGAGGTCGCGGATCGCCTTGCCGGCATATTCGATCACATGGCCGGTACCGCCCGCCGTGCCGATCTTGCCGATGATGGCGAGGATCAGGTCCTTGGCGGTCACCCCGACCGGCACATCGCCTTCCACCGTGATGCGCATGTTCTTGGCGGGCCGCTGGATCAGCGTCTGGGTCGCCAGGACATGCTCGACCTCGGAGGTGCCGATGCCGAAAGCAAGCGCCCCGAAAGCGCCATGGGTCGAGGTATGGGAATCGCCACAGACGATGGTCATGCCGGGCTGGGTGAAACCCTGTTCCGGCCCGATGATATGGACGATACCCTGGCGCGGGTCGCTCATCTCGAAATAGGGAATGCCGAAGTCGCGGCAATTCTGCTCCAGGGTCTGGACCTGGATGCGGCTCTCTTCCTCGACAATGCCCTTGGAACGGTCGCTGGTGGGGACATTGTGATCGGCGACGGCCAAGGTGGCATGCGGACGGTGCACCTTGCGGCCGGCCGTGCGGAGGCCTTCGAAAGCCTGCGGGCTGGTGACTTCGTGCACAAGATGCCGGTCGATATAGATCAGACAGGTGCCATCGTCCTGGCGATGCACCAGATGGTTTTCCCAAATCTTGTCGAACAGCGTCTTCGGTTGCGCCATGGCGGCCATACGTCCTTGATCGTCAATGTCCATGCGCCGAACCGACGGCCGGGAGCCGGCCTGCCGATCGGGCGCTCGCGGTTACGCCCAGTCGCGGCTTCCGGGACAACAGGTTTCGGCCCTGTCCGGACTCCGCAGTCAGTCTCGATGACCAGTCTCTCGCCGGCCGAAGCCGAGGCTAGCGAGAGAGTGCTCCATTTCCTTTCCGCCGGCGACCTGCTGGCGAGGCTTACTCGCCGGCAGCTTCCGACGCTGCAGTCGCCGCCGGATTGGTCGTCGTACGTTCGGCGATACGCGCAGCCTTACCGCGCAGACCGCGGAGATAGTACAACTTCGCCCGCCGCACATCGCCACGGCGCACCAGCTCGACGCTGACGAGACGCGGGCTGTAGAGCGGGAAAACGCGCTCCACGCCTTCACCATAGGAAATCTTCCGCACGGTGAAGGAGGAATTCAAGCCGGCATTCTTGCGGGCGATGCACACGCCTTCGAAAGCCTGCACGCGCTCGCGGTCGCCTTCGACGACCTTCACGTTCACCTTCAAGGTGTCGCCCGGGCCGAATTCCGGCAGCTTCGATGCCGCCGCCAGCTTAGCAACCTGGTCCTTCTCGAAATCATGCAATGTCGTCATGACACACTTCCTTCCTTGTAATGTCGCCTCCGGGCCGCGGCCTCGGAAATCGGTTACGCCTTGCGTTTCGGCTCGGCGCGTTTCGCATAAGCCGCCCATAAATCGGGCCGCCGTGATCTCGTTACCTCTTCCGCCTGACGCAGCCGCCAGGCATTGATCTTTTCGTGATGCCCGGACAGCAGCACCTCGGGCACCGCGCGGTCCTGCCAGACGGCCGGCCGCGTGTAATGGGGATATTCCAGCAATCCCCGTTCGAAACTTTCTTCCGCCAGCGTCTCGGCCGCTCCCATCACGCCGGGGATCAGCCGCACCACCGCATCCATCAGCGCCAGCGCCGCCAACTCGCCGCCGGAGAGGACAAAGTCGCCCAGACTGACCTCCATCAGCCCGCGCGCCTCGATCACCCGCTCGTCGAGCCCTTCATAGCGCCCGCAGAGCAACACACAGCCCGGCCCATCGGCCAAGTCCTTCACCAGCGCCTGCGTCAGCACACGGCCGCGCGGGCTGAGATAGATCGCCGGCCCGATCGGCCTGCCATCCGCTGCCGGCACCAGCGCCGCCGCCAGTGCCGCATCGACCACATCCGGACGCATCACCATGCCCGGGCCGCCCCCGAAGGGCGTGTCGTCGACCGAGCGATGTTTATCCAGCGCGAAGCTGCGGATATCCATCGTCTCCAGACACCAATCGCCGCGCTCCAAGGCCTTTCCGGCGAGGCTGTGACCCAAGGGCCCCGGGAACATTTCCGGAAACAGGGTCAGGACCCGCGCTTTCCAGGGCGCTCTTCCGGCCTCCTCCGTCACCTACCTGGCGTCCCGCTACCTGACGTCTCGTCGGCGGTTGCGATTCCGGCATCCGTGTCATCGGCACCAGCTTCGCTCTCCGGCCTGCCCTCTTTCTCCGGCAGTTCGAAGAAATCGGCCGGCAGATCGGCCACCAGATATCCCGCCGCCAGATCGACCTCCGGCACGAAGGCATGGGCGAAAGGCACATCGAATGCACCCATCGGACCGCCCTCCACCATCAGCACATCGCCGGCGCCATGATTGACCACGTCGACCACCTTGCCGAGGATGCCGCCGTCACGATCCCGCACGGCGAGGCCGATCAGATCCGTGAGATAGAACTCCTCGGGATCCTCGCTCGCCGGCAGCTGCGCCCGCGGCACGAACAGGCGCTGGCCTTTCAGCGCTTCCGCCATGTCGCGGTCGGCGATACCGGCGATGCGACCGATCAGCAGGCCCTTGCCAGCACGGTCGGGGCCCGAACGATCAGCGGCATCATTGCCCTTGGCGGTCAGGTTCAGGTCGAAGCGGCGGGTGCCGCTCTCGTCATAGAGCGGACCATAGGCGGTGATCGACGCCGGTACCGCGGTGAAGGACTTCACCTTCACCTCGCCCCGCACGCCATGTGCGCCTGTGATCGCACCGACCAATACCATTTTCCGACCATCCGCCATCATGCTGCCGAACCGGATCAGGACCCAAGACGACCTGTCGCTTAGGCCTCAGCGGCCTTGGCAGCAGCTTCCGCCTCGGCCTTGGCGCGTTCCTGCGCCTTCGCCTTGGGCTGCGACTGCTTGGGCTGCTCGCGACGCTTCGGCGCCTCGCCGAGGCCGGCCTTGGCGAGGAAATGCGCCACGCGATCGCTGGGCGTCGCACCGACCTTCAGCCAATGCTGCGCACGGTCGGCATCCAGGACCACGCGATTCGGATCGTCCTTCTGCAGCATCGGATTGTAGGTGCCGATCTTCTCCACGAACTTGCCATCGCGGGCGAAGTGCGATTCCGCCACCACGATGCGGTAGAACGGACGCTTCTTAGCGCCACCGCGCGCCAGACGAATCTTCAACGACATGCTTAGATATCTCCTTGTTGAACTCGAATTTTCAAAATGCGGTAAACTCAGATCACGGTTCCGGATGGTGGCAGCAAGCTTCGATCTTGTTGCCGTCCGGATCAAAAACGAAAGCGCCGTAGTAATCGGCATGATAATGCGGCCGCAGCCCCGGCTCGCCGTTATCGGTGCCGCCCGCGGCAATAGCCTCGGCATAGAAGGCATCGACATCGGCGCGCTGGCGCGCGGCGAAAGCGAGATGAACGCCGCCCTTGCGATTCGCCTCGGCGCTCAGTTTCTCCGCCGTGCCGATCCACAGCGACGCGCCGGCATCCTTCTTGCCATAGCCATGGGCGACGATGCCCTGACCGGGAATGTCGATATCGCGCGAACGGATATAGCCGAGACTGCTCAGCACGCGATCGTAGAAGTCGCGCGCTTTCGCCAGATCAGAGACGCCAATCGAGACATGATCGATCATTGCTTGCCTCCACCGATGCCCGGGAAGCCGCCGGGAAAACCGCCGCCGCCCAAACCACCAAGACCGCCGCCGCCCAAGCCACCGCCACCGCCCGGACCACCCTTCATCAGCGCCGCGAGACCGCTGCGCATCAGGCCCTTTTTGCCGAGCTTGCTGACCTGCTTCATCATGCGGGCCATATCCATGTGCTGCTTCAGCAGCTTGTTGACTTCCTGCACCTGCACGCCGGAGCCCTTGGCAATGCGGGTCTTGCGCGAGGCCTTGATGAGCTCGGGATGTTTGCGTTCCTTGGGCGTCATCGACTGGATGATGGCGATCGAGCGCTTCACGACCTTGTCGTCGACCTTGCCTTCCAGCTGCTTCTGCATTTTGCCGAGGCCGGGCAGCATGCCCATGATGCCGCCGAGACCGCCCATCTTCAGCAACTGCTTCAGCTGCGAGGCCATATCGTCGAGATCGAACTCGCCCTTCTGCATCTTGCGGGCGATGCGTTCGGCCTCTTCCTGTTCGGTGGTCTCGATCGCCTTCTCGACCAGGCTGACGATATCGCCCATCCCGAGAATGCGGCCGGCGATGCGGTCGGCGTGGAAATCTTCCAGGGCATCGATCTTTTCGCCGACGCCGAGCAGCTTGATGGGGCAGCCGGTGACGGCGCGCATCGACAGAGCCGCGCCGCCGCGCGCATCACCATCGACCCGCGTCAGCACGATGCCGGTGACATTGACCCGTTCTTTGAAAACCTTGGCGACCGTCACCGCATCCTGGCCGGTCATCGCATCGGCGACCAGCAGGGTCTCATGCGGATTGGTGGCGGCGTGAACCTCCGCCACTTCGGCCATCAGTTCTTCATCGATCGCCAGCCGACCGGCGGTGTCGAGCATGACGACATCGAAGCCTTCGAGGCGTGCCGCCTGAAGCGCGCGCTTGGCGATGGCCACCGGCGGTTCGCCGGGGACGATCGGCAGCGACCGGCCGCCGATCTGTTCGGCCAGAATGGCAAGCTGCTGCTGCGCCGCCGGGCGGCGCGTATCGAGCGAGGCCATCAGCACTTTCTTGCCCTGGCGCTCGGCCAGACGCTTGGCGATCTTCGCCGTGCTGGTGGTCTTACCGGAACCCTGCAGGCCGACCATCATGATCGGTACCGGCGCGGGTGCATTGAGGCTGATCCCACTCGTGGCCTCGCCACCGGCCGAGAGCATTTTCACCAGCGCATCATGCACCAGCTTGATGACCATCTGGCCGGGCGTGACGGATTTGACCACCGCCTCGCCCACCGCGCCTTCGCGCACCTGGGCGATGAAATCCTTGACCACGGGCAACGCGACATCGGCTTCCAGCAGCGCGATACGGACTTCGCGCAAGGCTTCATCGACATCGGCCTCCGACAGCGCACCGCGCTTGGTCAGCCGATCGAAGACCCCACTCAGGCGTTCTGACAGTTTGTCGAACATGCGTCGCTGCGATCCGATCGTTGCAAACAGTTTCGCGCCAAACGGGCTTCGCGCCCGTGCGCGAAACTCGCGGACGGACGGGGCCCCGTGAGGCCAAGGCTTTCCCAAATTCGGTTAAGCGGGGCGGAAACTAGGCGTTTCCGGCCGGTGAGTCAAGAAAGGCGTGCCGGTAGATGGCCGGGACATAACGGGAACGTGATGGGTCGGACCGGCAAAGCCCGCGGGACGCTTCAGCGCGCCTCAGATCGCCGGCGGGACCAGGACCGTCACGTCGCGTTTCTGTCTGCTATCCGCGCCCGTTTCGGCCGGCATATTGCGCCGCAGGGCATTGAGTTCATTGGCTTGGGCATCCACCCGCCTGGACAGTTCCCGACGGTGGCGGCGGGTACCGCCATGGCTGAGCCACATGACCAGCAGGCCGAACAGGAAACCGACCAGGATACAACCCAGCGTCAGCAGATAGAGCGGTGCATCGAGATCCCAAGGCAGCGGCCAGAGATTGAGCGTCACCAGCTCGCGGTTCATCACCGCGAACAGAACGATCACGATGGTGATGGGCAGGGAGATGATCCAGGTGAAACGTCGCATGATGGCCCCGTTCTGCAGCAAATCGGCCGTCTTGTCGACCACCTCCCACCGACATTCGAAGCGCCGGGAGAGCCGCGGCGACCGCGGGGTGTCAGTCTAGCGGGCGCGATGCGAACCGCAACCAGGGAAGGACAGGATCAGACGGCGGGTCGCCCGCAAGCGGGTGCGGCTGGCCGGTTGCCAGGATCCCGCCGGCTCTAGGCCTAATCCGGGCGGGCTCAGTTGCCCGCCGGATTACCGGGTTCTTTCGGCGCGGAATCGCTTCCTGGCGCCCCGGCGGCCGAGCTGGACACCGTTCCCGTATTCCCCGAGCCCGATGATGCCGGAATATCGCTCCGCCCGTTCAGCCGGTCACGCAGCTCCTTGCCGGTCTTGAAAAAAGGAACCACTTTCTCCTCCACCGCGACCGTTTCGCCGGTCCGTGGATTGCGGCCCTTTCGCGCGTCACGCTCCTTAATCGAAAAAGCACCAAAGCCCCGCAACTCGACCCGGTCGCGCCGAGCCAAGGCATTGGTGATTTCATCGAAGATCGTCGTCACGATCCGCTCGACATCGCGATGATATAGATGCGGATTCAAAGCCCCGATGCGTAAAATCAATTCGGATTTCGTCATTGCTGTCCCCGTCGCCCGTCCATACCGGCATCCGTTCCAGGCTTGGCGTTCCCCATCCAACGTGACAGAGCCTGACACCGACGGATCACAACAGAAGAAGCTAGGCCCAATCCCGGCCTCGCACCGTCGCTAGCAGTCTGTGGCAGCACAGCAACCCCCTGTTGCCGAATTCACGCTGTAAGGTTAAGGCTGCCAGCGGAAACCCGGTGCGTCAAGGATAAGTCGCTCATTTTTATACGTTTTTTTGTAAGCGTGGCGTTTCAGCCAAGAAAAAGGCCGAGATGGTTGTCCATCTCGGCCTATTCTATCTTATCTACGACATATGTGTCGTAAATTGGCCGTCAGTTATTCGTCTTTCTTGGTCTTCTTGGCCTTGGACAAAGCCGCCCCAAGGATATCGCCCAGGCTTGCGCCCGAGTCCGAGGAGCCGTATTCGGCCATCGCCTGCTTGTCTTCCTCGACCTCACGAGCCTTGATCGACAACGCAATTTTACGGGTCTTGGCATCGATCTGCATGATCTTGGCATCGACCTTCTCGCCAACGGCGAAACGGTCGGGGCGCTGTTCAGCCCGCTCACGGGACAGATCGATCTTCTTGATGAAGCCGGTGACGCCGTCGCTGACCGCAACTTCGATACCGCCATCGGTGATCTGCGTGACGGTGCAGGTCACCACATCGCCCTTTTTCAGGGCACCGGCGCTCTCGGCGAAATTGTCACGCTTCAGCTGTTTGATACCCAGGCTGATGCGTTCCTTTTCCACGTCGACATCGAGCAGCTTCACCTTGACGATGTCGCCCTTCTTGTAATCCTGCACGGCTTCTTCGCCCGAGCGATCCCAATCGAGATCGGAGAGATGCACCATGCCGTCGATCTCGCCCGGCAGGCCGACGAACAGACCGAATTCGGTGATGTTCTTGACCTCGCCTTCCAGCTCGCTGCCGACCGGATGCTTGTCGAGGAAAGCCTGCCACGGATTGTCCAGGCACTGCTTCAAGCCAAGGCTGATGCGGCGCTTCACCGGATCGACGTCCAGGACCATCACTTCGACTTCCTGGCTGGTCGAGACGATCTTGCCCGGATGGACGTTCTTCTTGGTCCAGCTCATCTCGGAGACATGGACCAGGCCTTCGATGCCAGGCTCCAGCTCCACGAAGGCGCCGTAATCGGTGATATTGGTGACGCGGCCGACGAACTTCGTACCGGCCGGATATTTCGCACCGACCTGTTCCCAGGGATCCGCCTCAAGCTGCTTCATGCCGAGGCTGATGCGCTGGGTTTCCGGATTGAAGCGCACGACCTGGACATTGACGGTCTGGCCGATATGCAGGGCTTCCGACGGATGGTTGATGCGGCGCCACGCGATATCGGTGACGTGCAGCAGGCCATCGACGCCGCCGAGATCGACGAAGGCGCCGTAATCGGTGATGTTCTTCACCACGCCCTGCAGCACTTGGCCTTCCTTCAGATTGGCGACCAGTTCGCTGCGGGCCTCGGCGCGGCTCTCTTCCAGAACGGCGCGGCGCGAGACGACGATGTTGCCGCGGGCGCGATCCATCTTCAGGATCTGGAAGGGCTGCGGGGTGCCCATCAGCGGGCCGACATCGCGCACCGGCCGGATATCCACCTGGCTGCCCGGCAAGAAAGCAACGGCGCCGTTGAGGTCGACGGTGAAGCCGCCTTTGACGCGGCCGAAGATCACGCCGGTGACGCGCTGATTGTCCTTGAACTGCTTTTCGAGCTGGATCCAAGCCTCTTCGCGGCGGGCCTTCTCACGGCTGAGAACAGCTTCGCCATTCTTGTCTTCCATACGCTCGAGATAAACCTCGACCGCGTCGCCGACTTTGATTTCCGGCTTCTGGCCGGGAAGCGCGAATTCCTTCAGCGCCACGCGACCTTCGGATTTCAGACCGACATCGATGAGGACGAATTCGTTTTCGATACCGACGACGGTACCGGTCAGGACGCTGCCCTCCAGACCAGAGGCCGCACCGATGCTCTCTTCGAGCATGGCGGCAAAACTGTCCATCGCGGGGGCTTCTTTCAGGGCTGCTTTAGCCATATGTCAAAACTTCCTTTCAAACTGTTTTTCCGGCCAGCCGGTTGTATCCGGCGGTCTGCAAACAACGACCATGGGTGATCTGCGGGTATCATCAGGGATCGATAGGATCGGCTCGGCGGTGATCCCGCATGGGAGCCGGACAAGGCCGGCATGCCGTACTATATCACCTGCCGGTGATCCGATCGATATGCGCGACGGCCTGTTCGAAGACCTGATCGGCGCTCAAGGCCGATGTGTCGATAACCAGGGCATCCGTGGCCGGCACGAGCGGTGCGACGGCACGATCCTGGTCACGGGCATCGCGTTCCTGCATATCCTGCAAAACCCGCGCGTATATAGCCCCTGCACCCTTCTCTTGCAACTCTTTGAATCGGCGCAGGGCACGGGCTTCGGTCGAGGCAGTAATGAAAAACTTCACCGGCGCAGCGGGACAAACCACCGTGCCGATGTCGCGGCCGTCGAGCACGGCACCCGGCGGCGTCTTGGCGAAGGCCCGCTGCTTCTCGACATGAGCGCAGGCGTTCGGCGAGTGAGGTTCCTTTCATGCGCAGTAGAGGGGTCCTGCACGTCCCTTTTCAGCATATCGCAATATCCGTTGCTGCGGACGCACTCGTTCGTTATAGTTGATAAAACGCTTGGGCGAATGATACGTTCGTTACAGTGATACGCCACTTCTCTACTGGAGCGCTCCGTCATGAGCACGATCGCCACAGGGCCTAAACGCAGTTCGTCAGAACTACGCGACGTGACGCGCGCAATTCCTCTCCCGGTGCAATGCATGCTATGGGGCAAAGCCGCCGGCCGCCGTTACCGCAGCAACGGATATGTACACGGTCAACAAAAGACAGGTCGGCTCGAAGGCCGCCCCGACTCCTGACGGATCAAAGCTCAAACCGCAATT
>LNAP01000878.1_pt1 | contig 33179 bp, 26 predicted proteins | sample 602601 | NCBI WGS metagenome assembly LNAP01 (sample SAMN02440304, study PRJNA202911) | soil metagenome | biome: Subtropical and temperate rainforests or woodlands; isolation source: soil samples (1 kg each in a 20% v/v slurry with milli Q water) were... ...
GTGCGCCCAAGCCACCCGCCTCTCTGACCGCCAACTCAAAGCGGTAAAGCCGAAAGACAAGGACTACGTCCTCAGTGATGGAGACGGTCTACAGCTGCGTGTGAGGGTTAATGGCTCTACGCTATGGAACTTCAACTACCGGCAGCCGATTACCAAAAACCGCATCAATATGGGCCTCGGCACCTACCCAGAACTCTCGCTCTCGCAAGCCAGGAAGAAAACGGTCGAAGCCAGAGAGCTTCTCGCTCAGGGCATCGATCCGAAAGAACAACGTAGCGAGCTGGAGCAGACAAAAAGACAGGCAACCGAGCACACATTCGAGAACGTGGCGTCTGCCTGGTTTGAACTGAAAAAGGATTCTGTGACTCAAGCTTATGCCGAAGACATCTGGCGCTCACTCACACTGCATGTCTTTCCATCGCTGGGAACAACACCTATCTCGCAAATCAATGCCCCGAGGGTCATCGAGCTGCTGCGCCCTTTGGAAACCAAAGGCAGCCTGGAGACAGTGAAGCGACTGACCCAACGACTTAACGAGATCATGACCTACGGCGTGAACTCGGGAATGATCTTCGCCAACCCGCTCAGTGGTATTCGGGCCGTTTTCAAGAAACCGAAAAAACAAAACATGGCAGCCCTCCGTCCGGAAGAACTGCCAGAGCTGATGATTGCCATTGCTAATGCGAGCATAAAAAGAACAACGCGCTGCCTGATCGAATGGCAACTTCACACAATGACTCGCCCAGCGGAAGCCGCTACGACATCCTGGACTGACATCGATCTAGACAAGAAAATCTGGACGATCCCAGCGGAGCGGATGAAGAAGCGACGTGCGCACGTCATACCACTGACCGAACACGCACTTGCTCTGCTGGAGATAATAAAGCCCTACAGCGGCCACAGAGAATACGTGTTCCCAGCTGACAGAGACCCACGGGATCATTGCAACAGTCAGACGGCAAACATGGCCCTGAAACGTATGGGATTTGAAGGTAGATTGGTGAGCCACGGTATGCGCTCCATGGCCAGTACTATCCTCAACGAACACGGCTGGGATCCGGAGCTGATCGAGGTAGCGCTTGCCCACGTCGATAAAGACGAGGTTCGCAGCGCCTATAACCGAGCGGACTACATCGAGCGCAGACGCCCGATGATGGCCTGGTGGAGCGAGCACATTCAGCATGCTGCGACTGGCAGCCTTTCAGTTTCAGCCATTCAAGGAACCAAAGGCCTGAAAGTCGTTTCGATGCGATAGCAAGTTACGGCGAGATATGGCCCCGCATGGACACTGAACATGTCTATGTACAAAAATGTTCAACCCCAAAGAACTTGATTCTAACCACCGGGGGACAGACGACTCCTCAGAGCGTGCGTGGGTTATCGAGCATCAGCACAATCACCAGTGAGACCAATTCCCACAATCACGCAATTGCGCCCGGTTGACGCTGCTATCCCAGGTTGCATCGCCACGAATCAACTGGTTGCGCAGGGTGTATTGGCATCTCTGGTCATCCCAATCAAGGCCAAGCCTACAAAAAAGGTCTTACTAGCTCCCGGCGATTAGATCGGCTCTTCTAAAGGAAGAAAATTAGTGATAAATTCCGCTTTAAGAAGATCCTCGATCGGAGAGCCCAATGTCACTAAAACAAGATATTCTGCGTTTTTTGAGAACCGAGGCCTCAAAAGGCCAGGTTGAGGAGCTCGTGGACGCCGTCAACCTGGCGTATGAGCGTGCTTTTGAACAGAGCAAAGGCCTTCGGAACCTTCCAACACATCGAAAGCTCGCACAAGATCGAAATTTCTTCGTGCAGGACGTGTTGATCGGTCAGAGCTCTTGGCAAGGTAATTGTGTCTCCGCATCCCACAACGGGGAACAATTTGCCCTGCTTAGAGCAGGAAGTACACTCATCACCGCATCGGTCGTACCATGGCGGAAGAAAATCCGCCCCTCAAAAGGTCGGCTTAAGAATTCGAGATTGAACACGTATCTGGAGCACCTCCAGAGAAATCCAGACTTGTTCGAAGGCCAAGATCTGCTAGGTAAGCTGGCCACGGATAGCCTGAATCTCATCATAGCTCCTTTGTCGCCCGCTACCAAAAGCACCCTGGACCAATCAAAGCCGCAAGGACTGATGATTGCAGTGCCTTATGCCAACAATCTAGATAAGTTCCACTTATGGTGCACGGTTCAGGAACTTCTGTTGAGCTACGAAGACGAAGCTGATGATGAGTCTGATGATTCCGTATGGCCAAAACTCCGTATTAGGATGCGGAGTGAAGAAGAAAAGACTGATTCAGAAGATGATCAATAGCGTTGAGGTACATGTATCATGCGCATAGGTATTCAAGGTTTTAAACCTGAACGCCTCAAACAGCTCCGCCTTTCTGCAGATATGACGCAGACTGAACTAGCTGAAAAGTTGGAGTGCGCGGCAGGCAATATATCAAAGTGGGAAAAAGGCGACAGCTGCCCATCAGCTCAAAGCTTCAACCGCCTTTGCGAGATATTTTTCACAACAGAAAAATGGCTACTGGAAGCTCCCGTTCAGGGCCATAAAACCAATCCTAGCTTCTATAGAAGCCAGGTGAGCACTCATAAGTCGTCTTGGGAAATCGGACGAGTTCGTCTTAACTGGCTTGAGGAGATATCATACAAACTTCAGGAGGCCTTAGAATTTCCGCCTGTCGATATCCCACTTCTCGAGGGTGATGACGCACGTCTGATCGATGATTCTGACATTGAGCGGCTTGCCACTAATTTCCGAGAAAAATGGGGCCTCGGAAATGGACCAATAAAAGATGTAGTCCACACACTTGAGAAATCAGGGGTGATTGTAGCAAGGGACGAAATCGGATATGTAAAAATGGATGGAATTTCGAAATGGTCGTTAGTTGATAACCGCCCCTATGTACTCCTTGCCGCAGACAAAGCCGCTCCCGTGCGGAATCGGTTTGACGCTGCTCACGAACTTGGACATATCGTACTCCATAGCAAAATTTCTAATGAACAATACTTGAGTCATTATGACTTAATTGAAAGACAGGCTCACCGTTTTGCGAGCGCGTTTCTAATGCCTGCGGAGAGCTTTAGTCACGAAGTCAGCTACGCGACGCTGGATACTTTCCACTCAATGAAACCTCGATGGAATGTTTCAATTGCCTCAATGATCAAGAGGTGCATTGATCTGGAGCTGGTTTCCCCTGAAGCAGGTATAAGACTTTGGAAAGCTAGGTCAGCTCGGGGATGGGTTAAGTCAGAACCACTGGACGACTCAATACCTTTTGAGCAGCCAAAACTCCTTTCACGCAGCGTACAAATGCTTGTGGAAAACAAAATTCTATCAAAGGATCAGTTGAGAAACGAATTAGGCCTACCCACCGCTAGGCTTGAGAGACTATGCAACTTACCTAAAGACTACTTTTCAACGAGCAGCAAAGATAGAGTGCTGGACCTTCGACTTCGAACTTCCAGTTCGAAAACAAGCAACTCAACTATAGCCAACGGCCATCAAAAGGTCTTACACTTCCCTAAGAAATCATCATAAAAAGATCAGTTGCTGCCGTATAAGTGGCAACCGATTTAATCACGCAAGGCGTGGTACCCGGGCGCATAACAGCATCGACATCTCAATTTTCTGATTTCGGTCACCCGCTGGTGAAGACACTTAGGCCTCACCGCACTACTGATCATTATGGTTGGGGTAATCATTTTCGGGGTCGTTGCAGAACCTATAAAAAATAAGCCTGATCTCCCGTCTAACAATGCCCGTGGAATTGCAAAAGCCAGCCCCTCAAATAGAGCACGACCCACAAACCACACCATCACCAAAAAACAGCAATCAGTAAACCAACAGAAAAACTTACTTCGTCTCACACGTCGTCGTAGTTTAATACACAAGCTGCTAACATTCGCGTGGGCGCATACACGTCGTATCCTCCCCTTTTACGACCGGTTCCGAAAACAGGTGCAAATTCTTTCGCGAGCGCGACCCCACAACTTAGAGCAGCTTCTGCGCACTATTATCCCCATCTGAGTAATTGAAGTGCGGCACCATTCCTTCCGGTAGCGCATAAGCATGGAGAGCCTCATGACTCTCTGATCGCCAGCTCAAAGCGGAAAACCGAAAGACAAGGATTACTCCTCAGTGATGGAGACGGCCCCATACAAGTTACCTTGAGAGGCCGATGGAGAGCTGAGACCGATTCAAATATTTCGCCCCAACGGCGAAAAACAAGGCGCACTTTTCTGCAATTGCGCCAACACCTCCTCGTACTCCAAATCTCCCTCTGCCTCTCGAGCAGGAATCACTTCTCCATGTAGCTGAGCACGCAGGTCATCCCAACGCTCCAACAGGACCTGCCAGTTATGCTCGTCGTAAGTCCCTCGAAAGATCACTGGATGCACATCAATGCGCGGTAACTCTGCCGCTGGACTCCCCCGCGCCAGCGCTTCGCACAGCCGGCGACTCCAATGACTGCCCACTCGATCGACTCGGCCGATCTGTTGTTCGACTACCCCGGGGTTCCACTCCGGGTGCATGAGGATGACGGTCTTGCATGCCAGATGCAGGTTGAGGCCTTCGCGGCCGACGGTGGATTGGGCCACGAGAACACGGGGAAAGCTGTTCGGGCGGTTGAAAGCCAGTTGCAACAAGCGGCGGGTAGATTGTTCAGTGCCGCCGTACATCAGGCGAGCGAAACCACCCTCCTGGTGGGCAAACTCAGGCTGTAGACGGGCGAGTAGCAGTTCCCATTGCAACGCAATTTCGCCGGTATCCGGTGTGTGAGGATTATCGTCCGTGTGTTGGTCGCCGGCAGCGCTCAGTAGTTGGCAAAAGGCGGTGCACGCTTGCTCAGGCGTCAGATGTTCGACGTCCCCGCCAGTGAAGTCGAGGATCGCCCGGGTAAACAGCGCTACGGGATGTTTCTCGGCGGTGCCCACCAGATCCTTGTTGAGCTCAGCCTCCTGAAGGTGTTTGAACATCGCGCGGGGTACCTGCTCATGTTCGGGCAGTCCCGCATCCAACCAGCCGAGCAGACGCCGGCGTAGCTGCTCACGACGTGTGCTGTGGGTACTGTATTGATTGGCCAGCAGCTCAGGGATGGAGCTGAGTTTCAGCCGGCAATTCAGCTGACGGTGCGCAATCTCCACTGCTGCCCATTCCGAATGGTCATCGGGCTCGTCGGCACGAGCATGGATTACGCTCTGCGGCCAGTAACGGCCGGCCTCAAGGCTACTTAGCATTTCACGCGCGTTCAGCAGCCGGACCAAGGCCCGCATGGGTGCGGTGAAACGGCCGAACACCAGCACCTTTTCCTCTTGCTCGTGTGCGGCTTCGATGGCCGTGATGGTGGCCAGGATTGCCGGGTGCTCAAACAAGTGGTGGGGATTCTGAAACGCCTGCGCAGCCGTCTTCAACCACCACTGCACGCGTTGCTGGCGCTTGTCATCGACCGCGCTGGACTGTCCCTCATCCGGCAGGGCAGAAGGCTCCGCTGGTTCATTAATTTGCGCCAGTAGGTCAGCGATGCCATGCCCATTGGCTAGGGTCAATCGCAAGCGTTTGGCCGTTGAGTTTTCGTCCAGTCGCGAGGCCACGGACAGCGCCTCGGTTGCGCACACGGCCTGTCTCCAAGGTAACTTCAGCGTGCGTACATCCACACTGACGGACTTTTGGGTGTTGCGATAGCTTTCCCCCTGAGTTTCTTGGGCGAAGCGTGAAACGTCGGCGTCTTCACGTTTATCCCGGCGCAGCAGATAGGGGCTCAACGTCGTTTGAAAGGCACTGGCTGCAGCCTGATATTGTTGACGGGCCGTGTCACTGGAACGCCAATGAGCGCGTAGATGACGGATGGCCTGCGCAAAGTCGTTGATCACAGGCTGAAGTTGATCGCGCACTTTTTCGTCGAGACCAAGCCGTTCGAAGGTTTGCCGCCATTGCTCGACATCCAGCTCCACAGGAGTCGCTGTCATGCACAAGCGACGGCTGTGCTGAGTTCCCTGCACCAGGTTACCGAGCAACCGGCTCAGGCCGCTGTCGGTGCCGCGACTTTTGTGGGCTTCGTCGATCACCAGCAGGTCGAAGGAGCCCAGGCCAAACCCGACCACCTGTTCAAGCCAACTCCGATGAGGAGTACCGCTGCGGTAATTGGTGTGAGTATCGGGGTTTGGCCAGGCATGCCCGGTCGTGACGTCAGTCAACCAGGTGTAAGCGGGGTGCGCGGCGTCTTCGCTGATACGCGCCACAATGCTGGCAGCGGCTCGCTTGACCCTTTCATCATAAGAGCCTGACAGGTGGTAGCCATTTGGATACTTGAAACCTGCCTCCTTGCGCCAGCGTGCGAAGACTTCCGGCACCAACTCTCTGCGCCAGCGCGTTGCATTCTCGCCCATACGCCAGTTGGCAAAGGTATGGGACAGCACCAGGATTGGCTCCTGAAACCATGGCTTTTTATCAAGGACCTCTTCGGCACTTCTGGCTTCAAAGTAGCCGAGCAGACCACGCAACATAGCGGGAGTTGTAACGCCTCCCAGTTTCAACTCGGCCTGCCACTGATAGCCCAGCCCTGGCGGGGCGATGACGGCGGCTCGACCGCCAGCGTCCTTGACTGCGCGAATCAACTCGACAGCGATACGGGTCTTGCCCATACCCACTTCGTCGGCCAGCACTACCCCGTGTTCGCCAATTCGATCGGCCAACGCATGCAGGCTGGCTCGCTGGCCTGAATTCAGATGCGCAGCCGCCTCACCTGCGTCATCTGCAAATTGTTGCTGTTGCATCGCCCGCTCACGCAGTGAAGCCGCAACGGCTGCCCAACTGAAGGCGACCCGTTTCATGGCAGGACTCCCAGGGAGTGTGAGGTGTCGAGTTTCCAATGGGCCTCGATATTGCTCAGTGCGTTTTCGTAGCGCAGCCCTTCCGGATGGTCCACTGTCTCGGCAAAACGAGGCCTGAACGCAGGTTGACGCAAGGCATGGATGGGGTTGATTTCGAGTGTCAGAAACTGCTGCAACAACCCGCAACCGGCGGCCTGAATGAGCGACTGCTCCAGTCGGGCACACCACACCGGCCAATCCCGAGGCTCCAACGCAGTTTGTTTCGCGGCGATGCCTTCGATTAGTTCCATCATTTGCCGGATCGGGTAACGCGCCGCTTCTTTTCCTGGCGCAATGGTTCCCTGTTTGTCGGCAGAGCGCTTGCTATCGTCGAACGCGTCGGGCAGTTCTTCTTCACTGGGCGACTGTGGAAAACTGTCGAGTTGCATCCACGCATCCTCCAGGCTGATTTCTGGCAGCTCGGTGGCCGCCAATCGGCCAAACCCATCCAGCACTGGCACCGTCATGACATGCGTTGCACCCGCCTCTTGCCAACTGACAACCACCTGCCGCGGTCGTGGTCCGCACCAGGCGAAGCCTTGACCCTCAACATATGCACAAGGCTGTCGCGACGTATCCAGCACTGAGTAATCGCCCCGCGAGCGATCATCGGCGCTCAACCAGCCTTGCTCTGCTGTATCCGTGTCCCGCCACTTCAAGTAAGCCACGGGCGCTGCGCTGAACACCTCGCTCCCCACCTCAAGATCCTTGCCTTGCTGCAGCGTCTCAGGGACGCATTCCTGCTCCCACTGAATCGGCAGATAATAACCAATCGATTCGGGATCAGCGCCCCCCGATTTTGCCGGGTACCAGTTCAAAGGCGTCGGAGCGAATACCACCCCGGCCTCAAGGTTGCCCGTCGATCGCCCCATCTTCAGGGTGAAGCCTTGCCGGGTAAGATTGCCCGAGCCAAGGTACAGCCATGGGCTGGCTGTTTTTTCCGAATGCCGGGTCTCGCTGGCGCTGAAAATGAACTTGGCATGCAAGGTGCGTTTTTGCACGTCAGGAAAGTAGGCCGGCTTAGCCGCAGGTCGTACGCTGACGCTGGCAGCCGTCAATTTCGCGGCTGCCGTTGCAATGCCCTGGCAGCTCGCCTCGTTGATAAACAGATCTACAGTGCTGGTCGCCGTCAGCAGACGCGGTTCTCCTTTTTCACCGCGCAAGCGCCTGATGATGCTCAACGGGACCGATGCATGCTCACCGGGCATTGAAGACTCATAAAAACCCGAGCCCATGGCCAAGTAGTTACGCGCCGTTTCTCGACCCGAGGCATAAACGACTCGGGCTGGCAGTTGGGCGAGCAGCGACGCTTTTCGGTTATCGAAGAAACGTGCGTTCAATCCGGAAGCTTTCGGCTTGACCTGTTTGAGCAGGATCGCATCCATATCCGCCACGGCCTTGGCTGTCAGCGGGTTGGCGAGCAGTGCACGGTCGTCGTAATGCTCACGTAGCCACAGCAGTAAACTCCAGGCGCTGCAGATATCTGTCCGGACCTGCTGCGTTGCCTCGGTGGGTACTACCAGTTCGTCGCTGCACAGGTCCAGGCGCCAGATCAGGTCAAGGCTCTGCTCTAATGTCTGCCGGGTCCAGTTGCCGGTGGACACAAGCAAACGCAAACACCAGGCGTCACTCTTGTCAGTGCTGCGGTAACCCAGCACCGCGACCTTGGCGTGCATCAGGTTGAATGGCAAATCGGCTTTCGCCCAAGGTAAATGCAACAGGCCCGGCACTTCGACCGGGGTAATCTGGATCGCGCGCGGGTCCAGCATCAGTGCCAATAGCGTTTCCCCGGCATAGGCACGCTGATTGGCTTGCTGGTGGCTGAAACGCTCAAGCGCATCGTTGAGAAACCTGTCGTCAGCCGAGAAGCCGCACAGCCAACCGAAGTGGCCAGTAAAACCGTCCGGCGTTTCGAAGTGTTGGGCCAGAGAGGCAGGAGCATGACTCATAGACTTACCTCTTCAATGGCTACTGCTGGAGCCGGGGTGAGCCAGGCGCTCAATTGGCCCTGGAGATCCAGGTCCAATCGATGCAAGCGACCTACGCGATGGGAAATCCAGGCTGGCAGAGCGGCTTGGGAAGCCTCGCCTTGGGCCTCGATAACAGCCTGGCCAGTATCGACCTCCAAAACCTGATACTGGAACGCACCGCCAGGCAGAATGTCGTTGCCTTGCAGGCGCAGAACCCGACCGTCGCGGCTCACCAGACTGGCCAACAGGATCGAACTATCAGGATCTATACACTCATGGCAGAAGGTCGAGGCGACAGGATCGGTTCGCTGCCGCTGAGGGTTATCCAGGAACAATCGGGCCATTTCGCGCAAGTGAGTGATGTGCGTCGAGATGCGTTCGGGCAGGACACTCCCTAACTCGAACCGCTGCGTGCTCAACACCGCCATGTGTTGCTCCACCGCGTTCAGCACGTCGTAGGCGGCATCCTGCACTTGAAAAAACAGAGCGCCATAATGCAAGTCGTTCCAGTGTTCGGGGTCGATTTCATCGGGTCGCTCGGCCCAATCGAACACAGCTTCCGACATGGCGTGACGAGCCCGTACCCAGCCACGTATGGCTGCACGTCGCAAGCCACCGCTGGCTGGCGAGAGTTCCGCATCGATACGGCGAGACAACAGCGCACGGGCCTGTGCGGGTAATACTTGCAGAGGCGAGAGCAGCCCGGAAACGGGGCCTTTCAACCTATCTACAGAATCGCCTCGTTGTGCCCACTGCACCAACTCCTCTAACAGCGCTCCGTCATCCCCACAGCAGGCGTTAACGAATTCATGACCAAAGGCCGTGCAGGTAAAGGCATTGAATCGTTCACCCTGCGCGCGCACCAGACCCAGGGCCAACAATGCCTGGCCGGTCCCCATTCGCATCGGTTGGCTGACATAGAACCCTGGCTTGCACAGGGTCTTGAAGTCGAAATTCGCCTTGCCGCGCAGTTTCTCCGAACCCCGCACCCGGGCATCACCCTGGCCTTTGTTCTGTTTGAGCGCGTAGTAGCAGCCCAACGCTTCAATGGCGTTGGCCGCATTAATGTTCGAGACATTCGACTTGCGTTCGCACAACTTCTGCGCGAGCGCTATACCCAGCATCGCCAAAAACAGCTGTTTGGCGTACCACACGCCGCCCATGCCAGGGACAGCGCGCTCGTTGTACTCACGCACTGCGGCGCCAATATCAAGCGTGCGGGTGCGTCTCTCGCCGTCCAATTGTTCAGGACCAGAGAGTCCCCAGGTCATGCTCATAAAAGGCTTCCTTTGCGTTTGCAGCGAGTCAGCATTTGAGCTGGCGCATCGCCGGCAACGGTAGCAAAATGCCACAATCCCGTCCATGTAGCTTCGGAGGGACTCCATGATCGACATTACAAGTCTCAACTAAAGCTTGTCTGCCCCATGCCGATATCGTGCAGTAGATCTCTCTCGCAGGCACTCACGCTTACACGCACAAGGAAGTTGCGAATGTCTGTGGCCATTCTGATTTATCCACGCCTCATCTCTCTTCTCGTACCCCGCTGCCCTGCCGCTGAACGACTGGCCACAACCCGGCTGACTTCGCGGTGAGTGCTACACACCGCTGTTTATACGATCCAGACGTCGCGCGCGACACAATATGTCGCGGGCATGTTCGACATTTACTCGTCTTGTTTTACTTCTGAACCAGCGAGAGATATTCCCATGCATGAGTCCTTCTATCCGTCGCAGAAACGCTCGAAGCAGCCCACTTTGTTCCTGGCCATCGACATGTGGGGGATTGAATGTGAGTACGCCGACGGAAACTGGCATGTCCTGCTTCACAGGTTCGCTCTGGACTGGAGCAAGAAACATCCAGACCAGGCAACGGCGACGCTATGGTCAAGCGTTCAACCCTGCAGCCTTTTTGCCTATGGATCGTCTTGCTACGTCTCCGGCAGCTCCAGGTTGCCCGATGCGTTTTATCAGCAACTGGAGAGCTTTCTACGCTCAGAGTTCGGTAACTGCGCCCGTATTGGTGGAGAAATCCAGGTCAATCCGGATGAGTGGCAGGTGTACCTGCACTTTGAGAACGGCGCAGTCTGGGAGAAATACAACGGCTATGAATGGAGGGAGCTCAAGTTGTGAAACGACTGGAGCCCCTCACCCGCAACGATGCCCATAAACTTTTTTGATATACGCAAGGATTCGTACTGATCATGTTGAAAACCCAAAGTACCTACCTCAACTATCTGAAATCTATCCTGCCGCTCATTGTAGAAACCTCGATCCAGCCCGATGAAGTGACGCAGCTGCAGAACGATATCGAACATACCGAACTGCTCGTCCCCGTCATTGGTGCGTTCAGCGCTGGCAAGAGCAGCTTGCTGAACGCTTTCCTTGGCGAAAACGTCCTGGGTATAGGCCTGACGCCCGAAACCGAGTTGGCCACTGAGTTGCGCTACAGCAATGACCCGCATCTCCTGGCCATTCGCCTGGATGGTAGCAGTGAGCGCCTGGACGTCAGCGCTCTTGCCGGTATCAAGACTCGCGCCAACGAATTCACCCACCTTCAGTTGTACCTGGATAACCCGCGACTCAAAGCCTCGCTCTCACTGGTGCTGGTTGACATGCCCGGGTTCGGCTCCTCATTGGCCAACCACAACAAAGCAATCGCGTACTACCTGCCCCGCGGCGTGCACTTCATCGTGGTGACCAGCGTGGAAGACGGCAACATCACTCAGTCGATGTTGCGTCAACTGGATGACCTGCAGACTTACGGGCGTGATTTCACCTTCCTGCTGAACAAGGTCAACCTGCGCTCGGACGAGCAAGTGCAAGAAGTCGCGGAACTGATCGACGAGCAGATCCGGATCAACTTTGTCGACACGCGCCCCCTGATCAAGGTAGGACTCGACGGAGATATCCAACTGGCCGAAGTGCTTGCGCGCCTGCAACCCGAACAAATCGTTCGCCAGGTGTTTGAAGATCGATTGAAAGATCTGACCCATTCACTGCTTAACCAGATCAACCTTGCGCTGACCTCGCTGAAAAAGAACCAGGCCGAAAATCAACATGCCCTGAGCGAGCTGGTCAATGGTATTCGGCAGATCGAGCGCAAGCGCGACGGCATTCTTGAAGACCTGCGCGACAAGCAGCTGGACCGCGCCGTCGACAGCTGCCTCAACGCGGTCGGCCGTGAACTTGATAACGCACAGTCGGAACTGGTCAGCGCCGGTCTGGCGGGTAATCAGGAAGCTTTTTCGCGGATCGTATCCGAAGTGGTCCGAAGCTCGATGACCCGCACCATTAAGGAGCAGATGGACATTCTCAGTCGCTCCGTCGTCACCGACTTTGCGCAAGCCGTGGGTGACCTGGGCAAGAGCATGGGCCAGTTCAGCAATGATCCCAACTGGCTGGACCAGATCACCGACAGGATCAACCGCACCCTGCAAAAAACCGGAGAGGCCCTGGGCAACTGGAGCAAATCGCTGGCCGCACGCAATACAAACGAACTGGAAAGACTGAAACAAGAAAGTGGCTGGAAGGACGGAAACCCGCTACCCAAAGTGAGCTATCAAGGCCTGGCCACCGTGCTGGCAGTCACTACGTCCGTAGTCAATCCACTGATCGAACTGGCCATCATCTTTCTTCCGCAGATTCTGTCCTTCCTTAATGAGGGGCGTCAGCGTGACCAACTCCGCCAGAAAGTGACCAATGAAATCATTCCTTCGGTTAAACGCGAGTTGCGGGATCGACTGCCGGTCCTGCTCGCCGAACAGATGGAAGTGCTGGTGACTCAAGTCAGCGTGGAGTTCGAGCGCGAAATCGGTGAAAAACAGAAGCTCATTGATGAACTGGTCGCCAGCCGCAATCACGATGCCGAGGCGGCCGAGCATCAGATCGCGCTACTGACCCGCGCCAGAGAACAACTGCAACAACTCGCCAAACAAGCCCTCTACGAGTCGCAGCAATGAACGCACAACACGTCCTGGATCTAAACCAACGCCTCCATCAATGGATGGAAAAGTACAACCCTGAGCTGGAAAAAGACATCGCTCAATGGCTGCGCAAGCACGCCATAGACAGCACCGAAGACCTGGACATAGCCTTCAGCCAATTAGTCGAAGAGAATCGTTTGCTGCAGATCGGCGTCGTGGGTCGAGTAAAAGCCGGCAAGTCTTCATTGCTCAACGCTCTGATCTTCGACGGTCATGCGATTCTGCCAAGGGCTGCCACCCCGATGACCGCTGCGCTGACCACCCTGACCCATGGCGACACCTTCGGGGCCGAGGTTCAGTTCTACAGCGCGGCTGATCGGGAAAATATCGAGCAAAACGCCCTGCGTTACGAGCAACGACTTCGCGAAGAAAAGTCTCGCGCCTACGAAACGCTGAGCCAGCGCCGTCAGCGCAGTGGCCGACACGTAGAAGACGCGCAGTTCCATGCTGACGTCGAGAAAACTGCCCGGCGAGCCCTGCAAGGGGAACATGCGCTGGCGGCTGCCCATGACCAGTGGCAGAGCATTCGCAGCTCCAATGTCGATTTCAGATCCCTCGACAGCCTGGGCCGCCTGCAGGCAACTGATGCTCAGTCATTGGCCGACAAGCTGCTGGACTATGTCGGCGTCGGCGGCAACTACATGCCGTTGACCAAAAGCGTCGATATCTTCCTGCCGCTGGACTCGTTGCGTAACGTGCGCATCATTGACACCCCGGGCCTGAATGACCCTGTGCAGTCCCGCGAAGAACGTACGACAGCCTTGCTCAAGAATTGCGATGTGGTCTTTATCGTCAGCCCTGCCGGCCAGTTCCTCAGTGAGCAGGACATCGAGATGATGAGCCGGATCACCCAGAAAGAGGGTGTCCAGGAACTGGTGTTGATCGCCAGCCAGGTCGACAACCAGCTGTATGGCAGCGACACCCGCCAGCCAACGCTTCAGGGATCGCTGGACAAGATCACTCAGACGCTCAGCGCGCACATGGTCGATACCCTGCAACGCTTGAAGGTCCAGCATCCGGAGATCGGTGCGACTTTCGACAATCTGATTGATAAAGGCGCCGGCAAGGTCCTGCATACCTCGGGCATGTGCCACAGCCTTTCGGTTCGTTTTGACCAACAGAACGATTGGGACAGTGGCGAGCAGAAGGCGTGGGAAAACCTTCAAGCGAATTACCCTGACTTCTTTACGCCAGAGCATGCCGAACGTTGCCGAGGCAATCTCGACCTGCTGGCCAACACCGAAGCGCTGCGGGCGGTGCTGGACAGTGTCCGCGCGCAGAAGGACCGCATTATCGAAGATCGGCGCGAGGAGCTCATTCGCGCCAAGTCCTCGGCACTGGAAGCGTTCCGGGCCGACTTGCTGAACTTTACCCAGGCCAAGTATCAGGAAGTCCGCAATGCCGACATTGAGGACCTGAAGGCTCAGCGGCGCAAGCTGGACAGCCTGATGGTAGTGGGCACCTACGAGCTCGATAACGTATTGACCAATTGCGCAAAAGAGTTTTGCGAGGATCTGAAAAAGGATCTCACAAAGGAACTTGAATCTGCTTATCGCTCCACGCTTAAGGAGGTCGGTGCATCCGCTAGTGAAGAGTCGAAATCCAGAGAGGTGGTGCGCGACAGCATCGTGGCAAAATTTGCCAACTGGGGTTGGGGTGGCGGCAAGGAAACCCACCACTACACCGTATTCAAGTTGTTCTGGCGCCAGGTATGCAACGAGCTGGAGGAGTTTGCCGAAGGTCTGACAGGCACCCTGAAAAGCACAAGCGATGCCCTGACTAAAAAGTTTCGCGACAACCTAGTCAAGGAATCGACCGCGGTCGCCAGGCGTCACCTTGGCGATGACCTGGACACCGCGTTGATCATCCGAACCAACCAAGGTCTGGCTGCCCGCCTCAAGCTCCCCGTTTTTGAACTCAGCAGCCAGGAACTGAGCAAACTCAAAGGCACTGGCAGTTACCTGCTGGACGATGAGGCACGAGAGTTCCTGCACAATGCCCGGCATCTTCTGGATGGCCTCAAGGGACAGGCCAAAAAGCAAATCCGTCATTTGGCGGAGGACGTGACTGAAAAGCTTCCACCCTCCTACGGCAGTGCATTTTTCCAGGATATGCAGGCGCGGATGGAACAGCTGGAAGAACAGGTCGAAAATACTCTTCTGACCCTGGACCGCCTGCAACGCATGGCCAAGGAACTGGAGGCGGCATGAAGACTGAATTGTTTCCTCCAGCGCTGATGACCCAACTGGATAAACTCGGCCAGTTGTTCATCCGGCGTCGCAAGCTGCTGCGTGACGGTGTGGTCGAAACTCTCAAGGTTGCGGATGATCAGCACGATGCCTTGACCCGCGAATATCAGGGCGCAGTGGCGCATCTTGAGACGCTGACTGCCGACCATGGGCAACTGACCGAACGCCAGGCCAGCACCGCCGCCGAGCTGACCGACACCCGGCAAGCCTTGCACGCTGTGCAGCAGTCGCTGGAGCAGGCCAATACTGAGCATACGCACGCTCAGCAGACGGCGCGGCTGCGCTTCGACACCTTGTCGACGCGGCATGCGCAACTGGTGCAGGAACGTAACAGCATTGAGGACGCTCGCCAGGTCCTCGAACAAAACCTCGAGCAAGCGCGACTTGAATTGCACGCCGGTGCCGAAGCGCTCAAGGCGGCGGATGAACGTCATGAGACGCTGACCCAAGAGCACCAGAACACCCTGGCGCGCCTTGAAACCCTGACAGCGGAACATGGACAACTGACCGAGCGCCAGGCCAACACCGCTGCCGAGTTGACCAGCACCCGACAGACACTCGAAGGTGTGCAGCAGTCGCTGGAAGAGGCCCTCGACCAGCATCAGCGCGACCAGGAGCAGGCGCGCGAACGCTTCGACAGTCTGTCGATGCAACATGCCCGACTGGAACAGGAACGCAATACCGTCGAGTCGCAACGTCAGGCTCTTGAGCAGACACTGGAACAGACTCGCCTGGAACTGCAAGCCAGCATCAAGGCGCACGAAACACTGCAACAGATCCATGAAGATGAGCTACAACAGCACGCTCAGTTGGCGGACGAATTTCAAGCGTTGAATCAACACCACGGGGACACCTGGACGCGCTTCCAGCTCATCTCCCGGCTGCTCGCCGCTCGCCCTCGGGAAAGCGCTGGCCTGGCCCGTTTCAGAGAATTGCTGGCGAACGATTACATGGTGTTCGCAGACAATGAATCGTCCCTGGCCGCCGAAGCCAAGGCCCTCACAATGTTGCAGTCGATCCAGCAGGAACTGGCCTTGCTCGTAGGCTTTCCAGACGTTCATGAGCGCACCATCGTCGGCATTGTCGGTGGCTTCAGCAGCGGCAAGTCCGAGTTCATCAACAGTTTCATCCGTGACCCCGAGGTGCGCCTGGCGGTCGGTATGCAGCCAGTCACCGCTATCCCCAGCTACGTGCTGGCGACTGATGAACGGATGATTCGCGGGTACTCCGCGAACGGTGGCCATATCAAACTGGATGTGGACTTCTACAAAAGCATCTCCCATGCCTTCATCAACTCGTTCAGTTTCGACTTGAAGAGCCTGATGCCGTTCATGTGCGTGGGTGTTCAGATGAACCCTGACTACTTCAGCAACATTTGCTTCATCGACACACCCGGCTACAACCCACCGGCGACGGCGGCCGAACACAGTCAGGGTGACAAACGCACTGCCATCCAGTTTGCGCAGCAGTCCGACGCGATCATCTGGCTGATCGGCCTCGACTCCAACGGCACGGTGCCTGACTCAGACCTGGACTTTATCCAACAGATTGGCGTCGAGCAGCGGTCGGTCTATGTCGTTCTGACCAAGGCCGACCTCAAGTCCGAAGACGACATCGAGTACGTCATGGATGAGGTCCAGGACATCCTGCAATCCGAGGGAATTGTGGTTGTCGGGATCAGTGCGTACAGCTCCACCCTGCGCAACGAAGTGGCTTATCGAGACGTGCCACTTCTGGAGTATTTCTCCCGGATCAACCTACAAGGTGATGCGCGGCAACACCTCGATGGGCGACTGCGCGAAGTTTTCTCGATGTATGACGATGCCATTCAGGCAGATATCAGCGCGATGCGTACACAAAAAACCGCCATCAACGGACTACGACTCGACAGCCTGGAAATCGGTGGCAAGGATGTTTATGAGCGAATGCTCGGCCCCATCGACAAACTCGACAGCAAACTGGATACAGCACCATTGGAGCGCTGGCTCAAGGAGTCACGACGTCTGTTCGAGGACTTCAGCGATGCCGTCCGGCTGACTGCGGAAGTGCCCGAAACAGAGGTATAGAGGCGGGTTTGGCGAAAACCACTTCACCGTCCATCTTGATCACACAACCCTCGTCAAAACCAATGACCGTAGAGAGAAACCCATGTCAGACAACGCATTGGAAAAGGATTACTCAGACGACTCGTTCTGGGACAAAGTTAAAAACTATGCGAAATACGCTGGCGAGGCGGCACTAGAACCCGCACTGAAGATGTACTACGCCGCAACCGACTCAGACACGCCCACCTGGGCAAAAAACCACCATTTATGGTGCGCTCGGCTATTTCATCTCTCCGATCGACGTCATCCCCGACATCACGCCAATCGTGGGCTACACCGACGACATCGGCGTGTTGTGCGCAGCGTTGGCAGCGACCGCTACTCATATCAAGGCAGAACACGTGACCAAGGCGAAGGAAACACTGAAGCAGTGGTTTTCCTGATCTGACCGGGAAGCCTTACTACAGGTCCCGCTTGGGGTAAGGCTTCAGCGCAACCGTCAGCGTCATGGCATGGCCACAAACCATGACACACCCCATTCCATCTCTCCTGAAGAGTCAATCTCATGGATTACCAAACCCTCAAGGCGCGCCACCGACTTGAACGCGACAACCATCACGTCAACCTGACATTGCGTGTGCATCGGTCCTTGAGCTGGTTGCAACGCGCCGAACAAGCTGATGATCCCGACGGTCGTTTCGTTTTCCTGTGGATTGCCTTCAACGCCGCCTACGCAACTGACATCGACGAGAACTATCGGTTATCCGAACAGGAAACCTTCCGTGCCTTTCTGCGCAAGCTTTGCGATCTAGATCGCGAGCGGCAGATAGAGACGCTGGTATGGTCCGAGTTTTCCGGAAGCATCCGTGTGCTGCTGGATAACCCATACGTTTTTCAGAGCTTCTGGGATCACCAGAATGGCAAGATCACCGAGCAACAATGGAGCGAACGTTTCGCCGACGGCCGACGCAGAGCACAGTCCGCTCTGGCACAACGCGATACTGCCGATGTACTCGCGGTGCTGTTCAATCGCATCTACACCTTGCGCAATCAGATCATGCACGGCGGTGCGACCTGGGATAGCAGTATCAACCGACCACAATTGCGCGATTGCGGGAAGCTGCTTGGCAAGTTGGTGCCGTTAATCATCCATCTGATGCTGGAAAATCCCGACACGCTCTGGGGGGACGCATGCTATCCGGTCGTGCAGGCTTGAGTGGAAAGTGAATCAATCCCCGCCAGTGGCTGCCTTACGCCAAATATCGTTCTCTCGTTCCATTTGCTTGTACTTCTGGTACAGATCAAAGCTCTTTTTGAGCACCACGACCAGACCCACTGTTGCCAGCACGTTCTTCAGCATTGCTCATCCCTCTCTGGTCCATTTTGTGGATTCCAGACTAAGAGTCAGGCACGACAGATTGTGTCGAGCCTGAACACTCACTGACCACTGTTACCACGACACATTCTGACCAGCCCTCATCCCATCCTGCCTCCTCCACAGCATCAGGAGATTCAGCATGGGTACCCGACTCACCCCCTTCGCCCACGACAGCCGTCGCGCTGCCGACACTTGTGCACTCTCGCTGAAGTGGAGTTTCCAACTGCTGCTGGACCTGGGGGGGCATCGGAATTTAATCAGTCGACACGGGTTCAACGATGATGATCTGGCCCGTGAGGTTGGCCTGACCAAATGGGTAGACCGAGACGAGTACAGCCAACCGCAAGCCTTGTCGGCCCTGCGTCGAGCCGCTCGCGCTTTCGAGGCAAGCAATCTGGATACACCTTACCCGGATCGCCTGGGGAGCAATCTGGAGGCATTGGGGACATTGTTGGGACTGGAAGAGGAAGAGTTGCGGGTACTGGGTTTCTGCGTACTGATGCATATCGACCCGGTGCTCTGTGATGCTACCGATCAGTTGGGCATGGTGGGATTCAACCGTGCCATGAAAGTCCTCGCGGTATTGTTGGGCCTGCAACTCCCCGAGGTCGAGGCCTGCCTGGCGAGTAATAGCCCCCTGATCCGGGCGGGCTTGCTGGAGGTGGGGAGCAATTCCCGCGCCTCAACAGCACTGAGTTCGATGTTATCGGTGAGTAATCAGGAGCTTCCCGGCCTGCTGCGATTCAGCAAAGGCACATCACTGGATTTGTTTGCTTATGCCTTCCGCCTGAGTCCGCCAGGCAGCCTGAGCCTGGAGCACTACCGACACATCAAACAGCCACTGAACATCGCCGAACGCTACTTGGCCAAAGCCTTGGCACAGGGCCGTCAAGGCGTGAACATTCTGCTTTATGGTCCGCCAGGCACCGGCAAGACTCAGCTCAGTCGACTGCTCGCAAAGAGCCTGAGCAGCGCGCTTTATGAAGTGGCCTGCACGGACAGCGATGGCGACCCCGTGCATGCAAAACAGCGTCTGTGCTCCCTGCGCGCGGCCAATAGCGTGCTGCGCTCGCAACGGGCCCTGCTCGTACTGGATGAGATCGAAGACATCTTTCAAACCGCCAGCACCGACGCTCATAGTCGCTCGCAGAAGGGTTGGATCAATCGCATGCTGGAGGAGAATGCGCTGCCGTGTTTCTGGTTGAGCAATAGCATTGAGGCTATCGACGCTGCACATATACGTCGCTTCGATCTGGTGATCGAGATCCCCAACCCGCCCTTGGCGCAGCGCAAGCAGATGCTCCGTGAGTGTGGCGGGGGCAAGTTGAGTGATCAGTTGATAGAGCATCTCAGTGCCCATGAACAGGTGACACCGGCGGTGCTGGAGCGAGCCGTACGAGTAGGCCGCAGCGTAGGAAACCGTGCCAGCAAGACGCTGGACACGACGATCCGTTGCATCGTCGACGGCACGCTGAAAGCACAGGGCCTCGAGAAGCTGCAACAAGACGGTGGTAGCAGCTTGCCCACCTTCTACTCACCGCAATGGATCAACGCCGACCACGCTCTTGACGGTCTGGTTGACGGACTGCGCGTCCATCCCCAGGCACGCCTGTGCTTCTACGGCCCGCCAGGTACCGGTAAAACTGCCTTTGGCCAATGGCTGGCGCAAGAGTTGGGCAAGCCATTGATGGTCAAGCGCGTCTCCGACCTGGTTTCACCCTATGTCGGAATGACGGAGCAGAATCTGGCGGGCGCCTTCGAGCGCGCGCATCAGGAAGACGCAGTGCTGCTGCTCGATGAGGTTGACAGTTTTTTGCAGGACCGACGCAAGGCGCGGCAGAGCTGGGAGGTGACCGCGGTCAATGAAATGCTCACGCAAATGGAGAGCTATCAAGGGCTGTTCATTGCCTCGACCAACCTGATCCGAGACCTGGACGAGGCTTCCTTGCGGCGCTTCGATCTGAAGGTACATTTCGGTTACCTGGTCACCGCCCAGGCCCTGGCGTTGTTTGCCGCACACTTGAAAGCGCTGGCCTTGAAAGACCCGCAGCACAGCGCAGCCAATCGCTTGCGAGGTGAGGCGCATCTGACCCCGGGTGACTTTGCGGCAGTGGCGCGCCGAGGGCGTTTCAAGCCATTCGCCAGTGCCGACGAGCTGGCGGGGGCGTTGCTGGCCGAGTGCCGACTCAAATCCGCCGGGCAACAGCGCCCAATCGGTTTCATACATTAACCAGACTAAAGGTTGCCGGGTTGTCGCCGATAGGCAGACAACCCGGCAAATTCGCTAGCCACAGGCCAGCTTCAATATTACAAGGATGATTTCTCTTGCCATCAGCCAAGACCCATACCGCGTTGAGTCGTCAATGGGAGTTGTTGCAACAGCTTCCCAAACGCGCCCCTGGTATCACAGTGAGTGAGTTGCTGACCCGCCTGACGACCGCAGGCTACTCCATCAGCCGCCGCAGCATCGAGCGCGACCTGCGTGACCTGTCCCTGGTGTTTCCGTTGCAGTGCAACGATGGAGGAACGCCCTTCGGTTGGTATTGGAAGCCGGGCGTGAGCGTCGAGTTGCAGGGCATCACCTTGACTGAAGCCGTAAGTCTGGCGCTGGTCGAAGATGCCGTGCGCCCGCTCCTTCCGGGCAGCATGTTGAGCGTGCTGGAACCGCGTTTCGAACATGCCCGGCAAAAACTCAAAGGCCTCGAAGACGGCAACCCCGCTGCCCGCTGGCCCGACAAAGTGGCGAGCGTTCGACCGGATTTCAATCTTCGAGCGCCGGAAATCCAGGCAGAAACGCTGGAAGCACTGCAACACGCCCTGATCAGCGAACAGCAAGTCCATTGTCAGTACTATTCGGCACACACCGACAAACTCAGTGAACTGACTCTCAACCCCCTGGCGATTGTCCAGCGTGGGCTGATCACCTATCTCATCGCCACCGCTGCGCCCTATACCGATGTCCGTCAGTTCGCGGTGCATCGCTTTCGCGCGGTAACGGTACTCGAAACTCCGTGCCAAGGGCTGGAGACGTTCGAACTGCAAACCTACTTGGCCACCGACGCCTTGCAGTTTGGCAAACCGGAGAAGATCCGGTTCAAGGCCTGGGTGAGCGAACACCAGGCAAGGATGATTCGTGAAACGCCCTTGAGCACGGACATGGTGCTAGAGGCGCTGTCGGATGGTTTTCAGGTGCAGGCGACCGTCAACAATACCTGGCAGCTGCACTGGTGGATTTTGTCTTTGGGTGATTCGTTGGTCGTGCGGGAACCGCCGGAGTTGCGCCAGCAAATGGGAGACATATTGCGGAGGGCGGCTGCAGCGTACGAACAGGAGGAAGGCAAGGCGAGCCTGGTGTAACTCGCCAGGAGGGTTCCAGACTGGCGGATCAATGCACTTTGCGGGTTCTAGCGAAACGGTCGCGCCAGCCTGGCCTTGAAAATTTCCAGCCGAGAAGCCGGCCGTACATCCAATGCAGTGTGTCGGCATGAGGGGCAAATGGAAAACCAGTCGATCCCCTCACGCAGCGTATCGCTGGGCGGCACCGTTGTTTTTTTCCAGTGGCATTGGGGACAGGTGAATGTGAAGGGATGGGGCGGCCAAGGCATGGAGATAACCCGTCAGTCGTAGAAAAATGAAATCGTCGACGCTGCACGGCGTCAGGCCGAATCACCGGCGCGTTTGTCCAGTTCCTGTTTCATCTCGTTGTATTCACGGAAGAACTCGTAGCCTTTTTTTACAACGACGATGACGCCAATAATTGCGAACAGATTTTTCATGCTGCTGTCCCTTATGGTTGCCTGACTCAAGCGGTTCGGTTCGGTGTAAACCATTCGTCCTGCTGATGAGGCGAGCATGAGGGCGAAGCGCGACAAGACGTGTCGTGATCGGATGACTCATCGGCGCTTTGCTGAGGACTGCACCCTGCGCGCACTACTCCAGCAAGAGCCCATTGACCAATCGATAAGCCTCAGGCAACGCCAACTTTCCGCCTTCCACCGCCTCGATCAGCCGTAGCGCCTTATCGGCACTGATGACATCTTTCTCGATCACCTCACGAAGTGACGAAATAAAACCGGACTTGTCCAACAGCGTGACCGCCCCCATGCGCTCTTTGGCCTCCATCCCGGCCAACCGCTCCTGGTAGACCAACAACAATTCCTGCTTGCGCCCCTCTGACATCGCACCGCCGCGAATCCAGCGCGAGACGCCGTAGGCCAGAACACCACCGGCTGCCGCAGCGCCTAGTGCCCAGCCAAGTGGCGTCGCCGCCACGGCAGTGACACCGACCCAACCGGCGGCGGCGGTGAGGACCGGAATACTGGTCGCACCCGCGATACTCGCCACCGTGCCAGCTGCGGCGGCACCGAGGCCGATACCGAGCGTGCTGATGCCAACCTCCCCCAGGATGCGTACACGGTCGTGGGGGGCACGCTCAAGCTCATCGATGACCTTGAGCAGCTGCTTTTTGTTGATCTTCGATGGCCGACTCATGATGTTTTCGCCGAAGAAAATTCAGCCATGATGATCTGGAGCGTCTCAATGAACAGATCAAAGTACGTCCGGGCCATTTCGATCAGGTTCTGCGGAAGCTCCTCCAGGCTCACCCCTCTGCCGTTCCCGTCCGGATGCTTATCGCGTTGATGACCGGTGGCCGCGATCGTCACGCCAAGCAGTGCCCCCAATGGCGCCAATATCGAACCGAGCAACGGAATCGCAGCGATCAGCGAAGCGATAGCAGCACCCAACACGGTGCCAATGGCCAGATTCTTATGCGCCGTAATGAAGTCGCGCAACTTCATTACGATCAGCTTGCCGATGGAAACAACCTTGTTACCGATGCGCTGAGTCACGTTGAGCAGCTCTTTGACTCGTACAGCGATTTCGGGCGACAGACCGCATTCGCGCAACCAGATATAAAGATCGCTGCTGGCCATGGAATCACTTTCGGCTTGCATTAGTGCAAGCTCCAGCTCGGCTTGGGCCTTTGCAATTATTGTTGTCATTGCGCTTCCTTTTTGAGCGTTACGTAAGTTTCAGTTCAGTGGCTAAGGAGTTGCAGCCATAAAAAGCTCCGCTGATTCTGAATCTGTGCAGCCCCTTGCAAAGGGTTTTAACACCGTTTGCAATCCGTTGTGTTCAACGCTCAGCACCGCGACGCCAACACCATTGGCTTTCTGGTACGTCATCGTCTCCAACAATGGCGCACCTCCTGAGCGAGGCACCAGTAATATCGATAAATCCGGCTTGCGGCCCTTCCAGCGCAAGCAGTCCCGGTACAAATGCGCCGACACCATGCCCTCCAGTACCCACTTGCGCTCAACTCGGTACTTGGCGTCCATCACAATGAACGAGCTCCCCGCCGGGCTTTCCACCGTAACGACAATGTCGGGACGGCGCTCTCCAGAAATGCTGGAAAAACCGTGACTGGTTTTTTGGTCGAACGCCGGGCAGCACACCTGTAGCCAGACATCGACCTGAGTCTCAGCCCCCCTCCCTTCACAACGTACGACGTCCACGCGTGAACCGGGCCAAAAATCACGCCACTGCAGGTCGGGATAGATCGACTTCATCATGGCCACCACCTGGAGGTAGCACCAACGCTCGTATATCTCCCATGTCGGGCTGATCCATAAGCGCTCTCCCTCGCTACTGCCGTCAATACCAGGGCGCAGCACGTACCATCCATGACGATAGGCCCGAGCGTAAGCAGGATGAGCGGAAACCGCGTTGAGCCCGGCAGCGGAAATTCGAGGCTGGCGCAGAGAGCAGAACGGCTCCCTGCGTTGAATTCTACGAAGGTCACTGTGCAAGCCTTCGAGGAACTCAATCCGCCGGCCAAGCCGAGGAGTCAACGCGGAGCGAGCCCCCGTATCGCCCTCTCCATCAATGATCTTTAGCAAGGCGGCAATGACGTATCGGCTGCGTCGCAGGGTTTCGCCAAGGACAACAGCCAACGCCTGATTGGCCGGATTATCCAGGTCCTCGAACACAGTGGGCACATCAAAGTGCAACACCTCACCGCTGGTATTGGCCGGTTCGAGGTTATAGAGCAACGCCGTCGCCGCAGGGTCTTGCAAGGCGCGTCGCAGGGTCTGGCGATCAATACGACGCAATTGATGCGCTGGCCGTAATGTTCGCTCTCGGTGCAGCCGTGTCAGCGGCTTGCGCAAGACTTCGGTAAACGCTGACAACAACCCCGGGCCATAACGTTTCAGTCGGGCATATTGCAGGTGCGGGTTGCTGGTCAGACCTTCCCGACCCACCTCCAACCGGGCGTACTCGTTGCCCATCAGCAAACGTATATCGAAGGCAAGGAGCTCGTCGAACATCGCGGCAAACGAAGTCTCGCCGAGCTTGTTTTGATCCGGAGCCACATCAAAGTGGTAGGTCGCTAAAACCTTGCCGTCAGTATCAATCAACTCAGCGACGACTTTGCCCGCATAAAAACCCGGCTCCCATCGCCATGCATCAAATGCCTCATGGCGCGAGCTTTCCAACGGTTCATCATCAACAAACAAGCGGGACCCGGGGACAATCTCGAAATAATAAGTGCCGCGCTCCATGAAGCCCGAAGCCAAGGCTTCGGGGCTGACGGTAAACATGCTGCCTTGTTTGTCAACGCATCGGATAATCGCCATGTTTCAGCGCCAGAACCGGGCGGAACCCAAAGAACGCAAATCATCCAGCAACTCGCCGACTTTGGTTGCCGAATCCTCCAGCTTCATATCCCGCAACAAGGTACGGCAGTCTGCGAAGGCAGCCTGAACCCGAGGTGTGTCTTCACCCCGCAGTTTGGGCAGGACTTTGGCGTAGATGGCTTGATCCAGTGCCGCATCAAAATCAATCACACCGCCGCGTCCGGCCTGCTCGATGTAACCAATGACATCGTGGATTGTGCGCCAGCCGAAATGCAGGCGTGCCGGGCGCAAGGCCTTGACCAGCCCCTTGAGCGTGTCACGGACTTTGGTAATTTTCGCCTCAGGCAAAGCACTGGTTTTCCAGCCGGGGAACGCTTCAACGTCGATCTCCCAGAACTCAATCACTGCCGCCCGGTCGAGCACCTTGTCGCTCAGGCCGTGTGTCGTTTCATCCATATTCACGGTACCAATGATCACCAGGTTACTCGGGTACGTGATGGTCGCCGGCACGCCGCTGATGTCATTATCCTGAGCATGGAGCTCAATGTGGCCACCTGTCTCCATGGCCGAAAGCAGCGGTGCCAGATATTGCTCCGGGTGCGACAGGTTCATTTCGTCCAGCACAACAGTATATGGACGTTCGGAGTCGGCACTGGCCCTAAGCAGGAAATCGACGAATGCCGTGCGTACGTAGCTCTCGCTATTCAATGGATTGACGTAACCCAGCAGGCAAGAGGGATCATGCCAGCCAGGCTGGACAGGGACTGTAAGCAGTCCCTCTGATGGCTGGCTTTGCCCCTCGTGCAACGCCAGCGCATAACCTCGAGCGAGTACCGTTTTACCGGCGCCACTGAGCCCGGTAAGGACAGCAAAATGGCGGCGCGGATGACTCCAGAGTCCTGCATCAAGACGAGCCACCAGGCTGATCGGAAAGGCGATATCTTCGGGAAAACTACGCAGGATGGTTTCCAGCGAAGGGCGCTCGAACGGCACACCTTCGCCACTGGATGGCACCACGCTGGTTGAAACAGCCCCAGGGTCTGAAGTAAGTGATTGAGGCTCCCAGTGGATTTGCGCTGCCCAGGCCTCACCGAGCTCGGTCAGGTGCTGCAGTTTGTCTGCACGGGTTTCGACCAATTGCAGGGCACGCAGCCAAAAGGTCAGACTGGTCAATGCCCGATCGCTGGTCCATCCGGTGTTTACCTTTCTCAACGCTTCATTCAACGCACTGACGGACATTGGACCGCTGTGCAATGCATAGAGCATGTGATCAAACCCAAGAACGCGGGTCAGCAGCCAGTCCGATACTTCATCAGGCTCGCCAGTCTCCAGCAGTCCCTCACCTCGCGGCGTCAGATGGATCTCGTCGCCTTGAGCGCGCAGAACACCCCATTCGGCAATGAGTGAATTGAGTTGTGTTCGGATACTCGAAGTCGCGTGACTTGGGTTGATCGAGCGCATGTGCTCCACCAAATCTTCTCGCTTGCATCCCTCTTTGGCGAACTCAATAATCGCCCTGATGGTCGCGATACCACCACCGATGGCGAGCATGCCGCGACGTCGGCGCTCAGCTGGTAAAGGATTCAAGCGCTCCTGACCTGTAGCGGGGTCTGCGATTTCCGTGGCCTCGGCTTCCTGCTCTCTTACGAATTTCATGTAGAGCAGCCAAGGCAGAGTCATGCGCTCCAGCGTCGGTATTGATAGTCCTTTTTCTCGTTCACCCAAAACATCGTCCAGGCGCTCAAGCACACTCCGATGCAGAGAAAGCTCACGCTCCGTGCCTCCCACACCTATCAACGAAGCCAAAGTACGCAACTTCGGGTAGTGAGCGAGTGTGGTCAGTTCAGTTGGGCACAACGCTGCAAAAAGACGATACTTTTTAAGCCTCGGATTGCGTCGCACAAGGGGAGGAGCAACTAGTTGGTTCAACTCGCGCCAGCCTTCCTTGAGCACCTGATCATGAAGGTGAACATCACCAGCTTTGAGCGATGCCCGAATACTCCAAAGGCATTTGGCGACTCCAGGATCGGCGATCACCTCTGACACATTGACTGTGCCCATACCCGTTTTTGTAATGACCTCACTTTCCCACAGCAGCTCTTGAAACGCTGTACTACAAAACTCCTCCTGATCAGCGTCTTGTACTTTACGAAGGAACTCCGACAGCTTTTTCAGCCAGCTCTGATACCAAGGCAGCTCACGATTGTGAGCCAATACCGCCTCACAGGCTGCCTTCAGATTTGCGTTATCCTTCAGATCTACCGCCACCAGTCATGCCCCTTATTGTCTTGTTGGGCGACCGCGCCCAATACCGTATCTGCTAAATATTTGCATGCGGAGTTACACCACCTCCTAGGAGAATCCAGCCTGTAACACTGGCTTCTGGCCCATCACCTTTCAGGCAAACGATTAACACGAGCCACTAGCCGCAGAATACGTGCTCGCGATGCCAGGCCAAGTAGCTCAAATGACGGTCATGAAGGCTACGCAATCGGCATTGCGGGTTAATACCAAGCGCCAGGTGCAGTTCAGTGGTCAGGGCTTGCGCAATTACAATATCGCCCTTTTCGGTAAAGCTGATTAGTCCCAGGTCAAAGGCTTGATCCAGGTTCGGTGTCAGAAGCAATCCGTTAAAGGGATCGAGGCGCTCCAGATGCGTGGCGTCACGCCATGGTTTGATGTGTGAAGCGCGCAGCATGGAAGCGAGCGCAAAACCACTAACAGCACAACCTTGCCAATGTTCGAGCAGCGCCTGGCGATAGACGCCTTGTCCTACTCGCGCTCGGATGATGGCCTCACGTTCAGTCGTACCGATCTGCTGCCCAGTAGGTGATTGCTCGAAGAGCTCAATCAGGCTGACTTCGTCTTCCACCTGCTTCTCGATGCTCACCAACTCACCGCCAAGCACGCCAAACAAACTGAGCAAGTCGTCTACATTAGCCACATTGACTGCGATTCCGGTTTTGCTGGTCGAGCCCGGCGCAAACGGAAACGCTTCCAGGCTGGTACTTTTGTAAGTCTCATTGGGTACTCCCCGCGTCAGCGCCTTGATTTGCGCCCAATGCGCCGATTTCCGGTATGCCGGATGCAGCACCAATGGCTGGCGCCCAACGCTTCGGCCGGTGGCGTAATGCTTGACGAATAGCGGATGCTCAAGCCCCGGGTGCACATAACCCCGCGCATAGGCTCTTTCGTACTTCCTGCTGTAACCGTTGCCTTCCAGAAGCCTGCAAATCTCCAGCGAATCGAGCATGTACTCCTCCTAATGTCTACACCGTATCGGAGCCAAATCACGGGGCCTTGCACCAAGGCCCTCGTGCCTCACACCTAGGGCAGCAAAGCCTGCAGAATCTCCACCTTGCGCTGCAACTGCTCCACATGAGCCTTCTCCGCCCGAAGCGCCGATTTCAACTCGCGATTCTCTTCGGTGTGCCAGCTCAGCCGCTGCTGGCGCTCCTTCGTGGTCGCATGCCAATGCTCGAGCAATCTCCAGGCTTTGTTAGTCTGCAGATACTGCACCAAAAGCATCAGCAGGATCATCAACAGCATCAGCATCGCTACCGACGCCGTCCAATCCCAACCATCCATAAACATGTCCCTCATGTCGTCAACTCCAAACTTGCCAGAGTCACGATATGTAGTGTTAAACGACACGTCTAGAATGTAGACTTATACAGGTAAAGTATTCACTCACATGGAGGCGACATGAAACGCAAGCAAACCATCGAGCAGGTCCGTTGGGACCTCGCCCTTCGCTACCGACTGATCGAAACCGTCGCGTGGTGGGAAGGCCGGCTGACCACGGTGCACTTGACGCAGAGCTTCGGCATCAGCCGTCAGCAAGCATCCAAGGACATCAACACCTACATCACCGAGCATGCGCCTAAAAACCTTACATATGATCGACAGATCAAGGGTTACGTGCCGAGCAAACAATTCAAGCCACTGTTCATCGATGACAGCGCCAGCGCCTACCTACACCTGCTTTACCAGAACAATGCTCGAGCGCCACACGTTGAGGGGCTGGCGTTAGCCTACGCCCACACCAAAGTACTGGAGGTGCCTGATCGCTCAATCAAGGCTGAGATACTGCGACCACTGCTCAAGGCTTGCCGGGAGCATCTACGTCTGGACATCGACTACGTCTCACTAAACAGTCCCGAGCCTGAAGGGCGAACTATTGCGCCGCATACGCTGGTTTACACAGGTATGCGCTGGCATGTGCGTGCTTACTGCGAAAAAAACCGCGAGTACCGAGACTTTGTACTGAGTCGACTGCGTGGGGTTCCTGAACTGATGGACGGCGAGACCGAGAATGGCCTCTCGGACGACGACCAGTGGAATAGCGAAGTCAACGTCATCATCAAACCCGATGAGCGTCTGACGGTGATGCAAAAAGCGATAATCCAGGAGGATTTCGGGATGGTCGATGGGCGACTGCAGATTCCCTGTCGCCAGGCGTTGGTCAAGTATGTGTTGCAGCGCTATCAGATTGATCCAAAGAACATGGACCCGAAACCAGAGGCGCAACAGATCGTGGTGGAGAACCTGAAGGAGTTGAAACCCTGGCTGTATGACTGATACCGGTCCCTTTCGACTGCCCTGTTCGCGACAACCTTGCCGCTGGCACTCGACTCCAAAAAATACCGAGCCCTGACGCAGTGCGACATGATCTGTCGCATGAGTGAATCAAGCTCTGTATCAGACCCCACGAGAGAACGCGATATTGAATAATCTGGAAGCCCTGAAGCTGGTGGAAACTACGTTCACCGAGATACTGAACGCCGACAAACTGTCCGACCTGCAAAAGATACTGACGTCCGATCCCCTGTTGGAAAAATGGCAGATGGACCGCAACAAGTACCCAGAATTGCAGTTGAAGTTGACGGACCACGACATCAGTTCCCTCATGACTAAGGTTGGCAACGATCTTCGCTTGCATGCGGACCTCAGCGCCAAACTGGAAACTCCTCTGGAAAAGCTGCTCTACGCCCTGGTCTGGAAAAATGGCGACCTGCAAAAGGTGGCGCACATCATCAAAGGTGCAGCCGATGTCAGACCAACATCGCTAACTAACGGCCCAGGCCAGGTATTCAGACAGTTCGGTCGGCACCTGGCTGATCGCGCGGAATCCATTGTCGATCAGCACGTGCTTCGAGCCTTCGAACTCTATGAGCAGATCAACGACCCAAACTTTTCCAAGGTCAAGACCATTCGCAAGAAGATCAACTGGGACAAGGATGTCGCCTGCATCGAACGCTACAAACGCTGGCTCTGCGTGCACTTCAAAGAGCGTCAGGATGCCGAACCTGGATTCGTGGTGAACATCGACATGGTGCTCTTCGCGCTCGGTCGAGCGGTAAAGATCACCAGCAAACGCGGCAACGGTGAAGCAGCGTAATCCCATCGCCATCAAGGACAGCGCCATGAAAACCTACAAAGCCTTCATGCAACGTATGGTTGCTACCGCCGGCCCCCAAGCCAACTTCACAATTACTGTTCAGGCGGTGACCTCTGCCATGGCAAAGGTCACCGCTGAAGCTCAGTACCCAGGCTACAAATGCCTGAACGCACCTACTCAGGTGCGTTGAAGTTTCCCCAGTTCGTCTTGCAGTTGCAGCGCCAGGCCGCTGGTGCGCTGCACATTGCGACTCACCGCCCCTTCAAACACACCCGGACTGCTTTCGACCAGGCTGAACCACTGTTTGGCACGGGTGATGGCGGTGTATAACAGTTCCTTGGTCAACACCGGGTTCAACGCGTCGGGCAATACCAGAGCCGTATGGTTGAACTCCGAACCCTGGGACTTGTGCACCGTCATGGCGAATACCGTCTCGACCTCCACCAACCGACTCGGCATCACGAAACGTACGCCGCCGCTGCCATCGTTTCGTGGGAAGGCCACACGTAGAACCCCTTCTGCGGAGGGACCTCGTACCCAGAGGGCAATGCCGATGTCACCATTCATCAAGCTCAGGCTGTAATCATTGCGGGTGACCAGTACCGGTCGCCCTTCGTACCAACCCTGGTCCCCCGACAACAACTCACAGCGGCGCAGTTCGGCGGCCACTCGTTGATTCAGTCCCTCGACACCCCAAGGCCCGCGACGCAGCGCACAGAGCAGACGGAACTCATCAAACGCGCTCAATACTTTGCCAGCCCAACCGGCCCAGACGGCACTATCCCAGGGAGTGTCTTTCGCAGGACGCTGGTCTCGTAGCTGCTCAAGGTAATGGCGATAACCAGGAGCATCGCCTTTGCCATTGATAATCAACTCGGTGAGTGCGGCATCATGCTCGCCTCGCAACTTGAGGTTGAACAGCTGAGGCAATTGCTGATCAAGCAGGCTTCGTGCTTCGGCGGCGTTTTTCTCATTGACCAGCTTGGCCAGACGCCCAATGCCCTGCTGGGCGTCGAAGCGTCGGGAGTAGCGCAGCATGACGGTTTGCTGGGCCAGCGGATCGCCAGCACCGACTGCCATTTGCAACCCCGGAGCGCTGACCGACTCGCCACTGTGGGCTTCCAGCCAGGCAACTGTTTGCTCGCTATAGCCGCCGGCTTCAGCGTTGCGACAAAGGTCGCCCAACACGGAGCCTGCATCCACCGATGCCAGCTGATCCTTGTCACCCAACAGAATCAAGCGCGCCTGCCGAGGCAAGGCATCGAGCAAGCAAGCCATCATTTCCAGGTCAATCATCGATGCTTCATCGACCACCAACACATCCAGTTCCAGCGGTTTATCGCGGTGGTGAATGAAGTTGCGCGAATCCGGTCGACTGCCCAACAGACGGTGCAATGTGGAAACATCCGTCGGGATCGCCTCCTGCACCGCGGCGCTGACAGGCAACTCACGGACGGCTTTGCCGATGGATTCTGACAAGCGCGCAGCGGCCTTGCCGGTGGGTGCGGCGAGACGAATTCGCAGAGGTTTTCCGTCCTCTACGGCGGGGGTTTGCAGCAGCCCCAGCAGACGCACCACCGAGGTGGTCTTGCCTGTGCCCGGACCGCCAGTGATCACACTGAAATTGCCTCGCGCCGCCAGTGCGCAAGCAATTTTTTGCCAGTCGCTGTGGCGTTCATCGTTGACTTTGAAGGTGTCAGGGAACAAGGCATCGAGCCGACTGGAAAGTTTTTCCGGTGTTACCGCGTCCACGCTCAAACGGGCGCTCAGCGCCTGGGCAATGCTGCGCTCATAGTTCCAGTAACGACGCAGGTACAGACGCTGTCCGGTCAACACCAGCGGCCGCTCCGGGAATCGCTGCGGCTCGTCCCGATCCTCCACCATCGTGCTCAAGCACAACGCCCGGCGCCATTGCGCGACATCCAGGTCCAGCAACCATTGCGACGGTAATTGGCCGCCCTCCTCCCCTTCAGGAGGTAACGACAACACAAAGTCAGGCGCTTGCAGGGTAGCGACCAGATCCAGGCAGGAATGCCCGCGACCCAGTTGATGACTGGTCATCGCGGCGGCCAGCAACACACTGGCCTGGGCCTGGGGATCCTGTTCAAGTATGAAGGTGGCGAATGAGCGATCCAGTGCACGCAACCAGCCTCGGTTCACCCAATTGTCGAGTTGATGCAGCAGCTCGCTGCTGTCGGCATCGCCAACGAACAACGGCGGGTGACCAACGTTGCGTTGGCTGTTGCTCAGTTGCTTAAGGGTCTGGCTCATGCGCTGGCCTCCGCGTGTTGGCCCATGAAGAGTTGGTCCAGTTGTTCAATCAACTGCCGTGGCGGTCGTTCGAAATGCACACCATGGGTGGGCGCCTGGTGTCCACGGACGAACAGGTACACCGCCCCGCCCATGTGCTGTTCGTAGTCATACCCAGCAAGGCGCAGCTTGAGCTGGCGATGCAAGGCCAGCAGGTACAGGCACAGTTGCAGGTCGTAACGCTTGTCCAGCATCGTCTCGATCATCGCTTCGGCGTCGTAGGCCTGGTCGTTGCTGCCCAGCCAGTTGGATTTGTAGTCCGCCACGTAGTAGCGACCCTGATGTTCAAACGTCAGGTCGATGAAGCCTTTGAACATGCCGTTCAACTC
>LNAP01003137.1_pt3 | contig 33163 bp, 26 predicted proteins | sample 602601 | NCBI WGS metagenome assembly LNAP01 (sample SAMN02440304, study PRJNA202911) | soil metagenome | biome: Subtropical and temperate rainforests or woodlands; isolation source: soil samples (1 kg each in a 20% v/v slurry with milli Q water) were... ...
GCCAAAGGCGTCAGTCATCGAAGTGGTGTTAGCCAGCGTGCCGTCGGTGGTTGTCCAGGTGACGACTACGCCAGTGCCAACCGAGTTGCCGTTGGCATCTTTGACCATCGCCGTGAGGGTCGAGGTGCTGCTGCCATTGGCTTCGATTGAGTCCGGTGTCGCCACCAGGGTCAAGCCGTTGTTACCCGCTGCTGGAGCGCCAGCAGTAAAGGTCACTAGCGCCGAATTTTTTGCTGAACCGGCTGCTGCTTCAACCGTTACTGCACCGGCTACCTTCGAGCTGGTCAGTACCATGCTGGCGGCGCCAGAGGCGTCCGTCATTGAGGTGGGGTTAGCCAGCGAGCCGGCAGTGGTTGTCCAGGTGACGACTACGCCCGTGCCAACCGAGTTGCCATTGGCATCTTTTACAGTCGCTGTAAGGGTCGAGACGCTAACGCCATCGGCTTCAATCGCATCCGGTGTTGCCACCAGAGTCAGGCCGTTATTACCCGCTGCCGGAGCACCGGCAGTGAAGGCCACCACCGCGGTATCGCGTGCTGCACCCGCGGCCGCTTCAACTGTTACTGCTCCCGCCACGGTCGAACTGGTCAGCACCATGCTGGCGGCGCCAAAGGCGTCAGTCATCGAAGTGGTGTTAGCCAGCGTGCCGTCGGTGGTTGTCCAGGTGACGACTACGCCAGTGCCAACCGAGTTGCCGTTGGCATCCGTGAGGTTCGAGGTACTGCTGCCATTGGCTTCGATTGAGTCCGGGGTGGCAACCAGGGTCAGGCCATTGCTGCCCGCAGCCGGAGCACCGGCGGCAAAGGTCACTAGCGTCGTATCGTGGGCAGCACCCGCTGCGGCTTCAACCGTTACTGCACCGGCTGTTTTTGAGCTGGTCAGTACGGCGCTTGCTACACCATTGCTGTTCGTGACGGATGACAGAACATCCAGCGTGCCACCGGTGGTTGCCCAACTGACGACGACGCCAGCGCCAACCGCGTTGCCGTTGGCATCCTTGATCGCGGCGGTGAGGGTGGAGGCACTGCTGCCGTTCGCTTCAATCGAAGCGGGTGTTGCCGCCAACGACAAGCCGTTGCTACCCGCTGCCGGAGCACCGGCGGTAAAGGTCACTACGGCCTTGTCATTTGCAGCACCCGCTGCCGCTTCAACCGTTACTGAGCCGGCTGCTTTCGAGCTGGTCAGCACCACGCTGGCGGCGCCGAAGGCGTCTGTCATCGAGGTGGGGTTAGACAACGAACCGTCGGTGGTTTTCCAGGTAACGGCTACGCGTTGCCATTGGCATCCCGGACCATGGCGGTGAGGGTCGACGTACTGCTGCCATTGGCTTCGATTGAGTTTGGGCTTGCCACCAGCGACAGGCCATTGCTACCCACTGCTGGAGCGCCTGCAGCAAAGGTCACTGCAGCCGTGTCGTGCGCAGCACCGGCTACCGCTTCAACCGTTACGGTAGCGGCTACTTTGACGCTGGTCAGTACTGCCGTCGCCACACCGCTCGCGTTGGTGGTCGAGACGCTGTTGTCCAGAGCGCCGGCACTGGTGGTCCAGGTGACGGATACGCCGGCACCAACAGGGTTGCCATGGGCGTCTTTGATAGCCGCGCTCAATGTCGAGGTGCTGATGCCATCCGCTTCAATCACATCCGGTGTTGCCACCAGGGTCAGGCCGTTGTTACCCGCTGCTGGAGCGCCAGCAGTAAAGGTCACTAGCGCCGAATTTTTTGCTGCACCGGCTGCGGCTTCAACTGTTACTGCACCCGCTGCTGTCGAGCTGGTCAGCACCACGCTGGCGGCGCCGAAGGCGTCTGTCATCGAGGTGGGGTTAGACAACGAACCGTCGGTGGTTTTCCAGGTAACGGCTACGCGTTGCCATTGGCGTCCTTGACCACTGCGGTGAGGGTCGAGGTGCTGCTGCCGTTTGCTTCGATAGCATCCGGGGTCGCCGCCAGGGTTAGGCCGTTGTTACCCGCCGCTGGAGCGCCGGCGGTAAAGGTCACTACTGCCGTGTCATGTGCTGCACCAGCCAGCGCTTCAACCGTTACTGCACCGGCTACTGTCGAGCTGGTCAGCACCATGCTGGCGGCGCCAAAGGCGTCAGTCATTGAAGTGGGGTTAGCCAGCGTGCCGTCGGTGGTTTTCCAGGTGACGGCAACGCCCGCGCCAACGGAGTTACCGTTGGCATCGCGGACCGTCGCGGTGAGGTTCGAGGTGCTGCTGCCGCTGGCTTCGATTGAGGCCGGTGTGGCCACCAGGGTCAGGCCATTGTTGCCCGCTGCCGGAGCACCGGCGGTAAAGGTCACGAGGGCCGAATTGGTAGCCTTACCAGCTACCGCTTCAACGGTTACTGCGCCAGCCACTTTAGAACTGGTCAGTACCGCCGTCGCCACACCACTGGCGTTGGTGGTGGACGAGACGTTATCGAGCGTACCGGTACTGGTCGTCCAATTAACGCTGACACCCGCGCCAACAGCATTGCCATAGGCATCCCTGACGGTCGCGCTCAAGGTCGACGTGCTGCTGCCGTCGGCGACGATTGAGCTTGGGGTCGCGACCAACGTCAGGCCGTCGTTACCCAGCGCTGGAGCACCAGCGGCAAAGGTTACGGTCACCTTATCGTGGGCAGCACCCGCTAACGCCTCAACTGTTACGGCTCCGGCTACTTTGGAGCTGGTCAGTACCATGCTGGCGGCGCCAAAGGCGTCAGTCATTGAGGTGGTGTTAGCCAGCGTGCCGTCGGTGGTTGTCCAGGTAACGGCAACGCCCGCACCTACGGCGTTGCCATTGGCATCTTTAACCAGCGCGGTAAGCGTCGAGGTGCTGCTGCCGTTCGCTTCGATTACGTCGGGGGTTGCTACCAGCGACAGACCGTTGTTACCAGCGGCTGGCGCACCCGGGGTAAAGGTCACTACTGCCGAATTCTTTGCCGCACCCGCTGCCGCTGTAACCGTTACTGCACCCGCTACTTGCGAGCTGGTCAGTACCATACTGGCCGCGCCAAGGGCGTCGGTCATGGACGTGGTGTTCGCTAACGTGCCATCGGAAGTTGTCCAGCTAACGGCTACGCCCGCACCAACTGGGTTGCCATTGGCATCTTTGACCATTGCCGTGAGGGTCGAGGTGCTGCTGCCATCCGCTTCAATCGCATCGGGGGTGGCCGCCAGCGTCAGGCCGTGGTTGCCCATTGCTGGAACACCGGGCGTGAAGGCGACTGCTGCCGAATTTTTCGCCGCACCGGCTTGCGCTTCAACGGTTACCGCACCGGCTACCGTGGAGCTGGTTAGCACTGCCGTCGCAACCCCGCCGGCGTTGGTTGTTGTCAGGGTTTTGTCCAGCGTGCCACGCGTGGTGTTCCAGCTCACCGCGACACCAGCCCCCACGGTATTGCCATTGGCATCCTTGACCACTGCGGTGAGGGTCGAGGTGCTGCTGCCATCCGCTTCGATCGAGTCGGGCGTGGCCAGCACTGTCAGGCCGCTATTGCCTGTTGCTGGAGCGCCAGGGGTAAAGGTCACTGCCGCCGAATTCTTTGCTGCACCGGCTTGCGCTTCAACCGTTACGGCACCGGCTACTGTGGAGCTGGTCAGCACCATGCTGGCGGCGCCCAAGGTGTCCGTCATCGAGGTGGTGTTAGCCAGGGTGCCGTCGGTGGTTGTCCAGGTGACGGCAACGCCCGCGCCAACGGAGTTACCGTTGGCATCGCGGACCATCGCGGTGAGGTTCGAGGTGCTGCTGCCGTTGGCTTCGATTGAGGCCGGTGTGGCCACCAGCGACAGCCCATTGTTACCCGGTGCAGGTGCACCAGGGGTAAAGGTCAGCGCTACGCTATCGCGCGCAGCACCGGCCACCGCCTCAACACTGACTGACCCGGCTTTTTTCGAGCTGGTCAGCAGCATGCTGGCCTTACCTGTGGCGTCGGTTGTCGAGGTGGTGTTGGCCAAGGTGCCGTCGGTAGTGGTCCAGGTGACGACTACGCCAGCATCGACCGGGTTGCCGTAGGCATCCTTGAGCGTTGCGGTAAGGGTTGAGGTGCTGCTGCCGTTCGCTTCAATCGAAGCAGGTGCCGCCAGCAGTGTCAGGCCGTTATTGCCCGGCGCTGGAGCACCGGGAATAAACGTCAGCGCTGCCGAATCGTGCGCCGCACCGGCTACCGCTTCAACGGTCACCGCACCGGCTTTTTGCGAGCTGGTCAGCACCATGCTGGCTTTGCCTGCGGCATCCGTCATTGAGGTGGCGCTAGCCAGCGTGCCGTCGGAGGTCGTCCAGTTGACGACAACCCCGGCGTTTACCGAGTTGCCGTTGGCATCCCGGACCACCGCCGTGAGGGTCGAGGTGCTGCTGCCGTTCGCTTCCAGCGAGGCCGGTGTCGCCACCAGCGTCAGGCCGCTGTTACCAGGCGCTGGCGCACCCGGCGTAAACGTTAGCGCCACCGCGTTCTGCGCACGGCCGGCCTGCGCTTCAACAATAACGGCGCCGGCTACTTTTGAGCTGGTCAGGACTGCGCTCGCAACCCCGCTTGCGTTGGTCGTGGAGGTTGAGCCATTTAGCACACCGTCACTGCTGCTCCAGCTTACGGCGACACCTGCACCCACAAGGTTTCCATAAACGTCGCGCACGGTAGCGCTTAAGGTTGAGGTGCTGAGGCCATCGGCTTCGATCGCATCGGGCGTCGCCACCAGTGTCAGGCCGCTGTTACCAGGTGCCGGAGCACCCGCGGTAAAGGTTAAGGCGGCGGTATTACGAGCAGCACCGGCGGCCGCTTCAACCGTCACTGCACCGGCTTTTTGCGAACTGGTGAGCACCGTGCTGGCTTTGCCTGAGGCATCCGTTGTGGAGGTGGAGTTCACCAACGTGCCGTCGGTGGTTGCCCAGGTAACGGTAACCCCCGCACCCACTGGGTTGCCGTTGGCATCTTTAACCTGCGCATTGAGGGTCGAGGTCGTGCTGCCATTTGCTTCGAGCGAATCCGGTGTCGCCACCAGCGTCAGGCCATCACTACCCGCCCCCGGGGCACCCGGGGTAAACGTCAGCTCTGCCGTCTCATGCGCAGCGCCAGCTACCGCTTTAACCGTTACTGCACCGGCCACTATGGAACTGGTGAGTACCGCGCTCGCCGCGCCACTGGCGTTGGTGGTGGACGAGGTGACATCCAGCACGCCGGCAGTGGTGCTCCAGTTGACCGCAACACCTGCACCCACAAGGTTGCCATAGGTGTCTTTGACCGTAGCGTTCAACCTTGAGGCGCTGGTGCCATTGGCTTCAACCGAAGTCGGTGTCGCCACCAGGGACAACCCGTTGTTACCCGGCGCCGGAGCACCCGCAGTAAAGGTGATAGCGACGGTATTGCGCGCATCACCGGCTGATGCTTCAACGGTTACCGCGCCGGCTTTCTGCGAGCTGGTCAGGACTGCCGTTGCTACGCCGTTCGAGTCGGTGGTGGACGACGGGACATCCAGCTCGCCTGCGCTGGTCGTCCAGCTCACGCTTACACCTTCATGCACCAGATTGCCGTGAGCATCCTTAACGGTGGCGCTCAAGGTCGAGGTGCTAACACCGTTGGCCTCAATACTATCCGGGGTCGCAGTGACCGCCAGCATGCTGGCCGGGCCGGCCATAAAGTGCACCGATGCGGAGCGTTTGGTAGCGCTAGCGGTAGCCTCCACCATGGCGATATCCACACCGGTATGGCTGGTGAGTACAACCGAAGCCTCACCATTGTGGTCGGTTGTGGTGGTGTCGCTCGACAGCGAACCGGAGGTGGTCGTCCACGTAACCGGAACACCCGCCGATCTTGTCCGGCTCTGGGTGTCCATAATCTTTGCTTTCAGCGTGCTGGTACTGATGCCATTGGCGACGATTTTTGCTGGCGTGGCCACCATGGTAAATGCCAAGGCGTGCACCACCACCGACATCGTGCTGGACGTGACAACGCGCCCATTTTTATCGGTGCCGACGGCCTGCAGGCTGTAGGTGTTATCACCATCTGGCACATAGGCCGGCATTTGCAGCGCACCTTGACCGTTGCCCTGATAGGGCGAAGCAAAGCCTGCCGCAGTACCGGCCCAGGTTATGGTTTGCAGACGGGAAGCACCGGTTACCGCAAACGACACCGTTTTATATTCGGTATCGGAGATGACCGCAGGCAGGGTCATGCGAATGGCATCGTCTTTACGGTCCAGAACGATCTCGTTATTACGCTGAACCAAGTCGTAGCGCATGTTTTCCAGCATGCGGCGAGACATCAAATTGTCGCCGGAAAGCTGCTTGGCCAGTGGTTCGCCAATGCGGTAGTTGAACGACAGCGTGGCCGAGGTATCGGCCAGGCCACCTTGGCCCATGCGGTGATTGACGCTCAGACCCACCATGGGAATTGGGTTGTACATAACACCAACTGTGAGGGCGCGCGGATCCTTCTGCCGATCATTGGCCGAGAACAGGCTCACCTCGTTACCGTAGTACTGCTCAAAGCCCAGTTTGGCTCCGAGTTGTGGGTAGGCCGGCAAGTAACCTTCAGCGCGCACATCCCAGCCCTTGGCTGGACGCTCTAGGTAGTCAATTTGGTCAGGCGAAGCTTTCCATTTGGAAAGCGGCAAATAGCTGTTAGCGCTCAGCTTGAGGAAATCTCGCCAGGCTTCCACACCCACACCCAAGCGGTCGTTTTTGCCAGTGAGATCGCGGTCGTAGAAGCTGTTGCCGCCCAGCAACCAGCCCTGTACATCACGGCGGTAGCCCATACCGAGGTTGAGCGTGTTGCGGTAGTCCTCGGTGTAGGTGTCCATACGGCGGGCGCCGGCTTGCACAAAGAACAGGCTTTTGTCCTGGTCATACAGCGGCAGCAACAGATCCAGGGCACCGCCACGAATGCCGCCATGGCCGGCATTCAGGGTTAATTCGGACGTGATGTTATGAAGGGAAAACCAGTTGCGGCTGGCATCGCTGACGGCCCCGGAAAGTATCCCGACGCCTTGAGCCACCGCCTGCTCAATTCCCTGCGTGCGGTTTTGAAGAACGCTGGGGGCCAGATCGTCGTGGGTGGCCGCCTGCGATAACCATTCGGACGACGTGTCGCGCGCAGGAAGGTCAGCGCCTTGCGACTGCCCTATGGCTGCGCTGCCCAGTTCAGGCAAATTCTGTTGTTGAACAGTGGAAGTGGACTGCCCATACGCAAGGGCCGGTGCAACGGGGGAAAACGCAACACTAAACGCTAGGTACAGCGTTAACAGCTTTTGGGCAATAGGGCGCATGGGATTCGACTTCCGCAAAGCTAAGGCAATTTGAGGCGTCGAATTCTGCAAACAAATCAATAAATTAGAGGTAGCCCCGATCGCAGGCGCGCGCGGGAAACTTCTTGTAAAACGCCATGGAAAATCAGTAAGTCAGGCTAAGCGCCATGGCGTTTGTGGCGACTAGGGCGGTTGAAAAAACCCTCTGAGTTAACAATCCCCTGGCGAAGAATGGCTTTAGCTGCGCCGCTTTTGGCCTTTTTTCAGGCACAAAAAAACCGGGCAAAAGCCCGGTTTTTTTCACAGCGTTGTTACGCCATCAGTAAGGTTTACACCTTCAGTTTTACAACAGCGGCAAGGTATAGCTGACGATCAGACGGTTTTCGTCTTGGTCGTTCTGGTTAGCCACGGTGCTGCGCAGCGCAGCGTTACGCCAGGAGAAGCCGACGCCTTTGAAGGTGCCTTCCTGTACCGCGTAGTCCAGGCGGAAGTCGCGTTCCCACTCGGACTGGTCGCCAGTGGCGGAGTCGATGTTGTCACCCTTCAGGTAGGTGATGGTGGCTTTCAGGCCCGGCGCGCCGATTTTGGCGAAATCGTAGGCGTATTCAGTGAGCCAGGTGCGCTCGCCGGCACGCAGGAATTTGCCGATCTGACGGTCAGTGATCAGGTAGGCAGTGGCGCCATCACCTTGGTCGAGGTATGGGAAGTTGCTGTCGCCCGACACTTGCTGGTAACCGGCGCTGATCGCGTGGCTGCCCAGGGTGTAGGTGAACTGGCCGCTCCAGGTGCGGTTGTCGACTTCGCCGGTGGTGGTGGAAGTGCGGCCGCTGGAAGCGGAAGTGCCGTAGTAACCCGTGGCGTAGTAACCGCCGGCACGGCCATCAGCACTGTCGTTCTTGCCATCAGCGGTGCTGTAGAAGTAGCGCAGATCAGACTTCAGGCTGCCCACTGGCAGGGCCAGGGTGTGGGTCAGACCGAGGAAGTGTTGCTTGTAGAAGTCGTCCAGGGTGCCGTAGTAGTACTGGGCCAACAGATCTTTGTTGACCTTGTAGTCCAGGCCTGCGAAGTAGAACTCGTTGCTGTAATGGCCATTTTTGGCATTGCTACCGCCGTTAGCGCCACCGATCGACAGGCCTTCGTTGTTGCTCGAGTTACGGCCCTTGGCGTGTTCCAGCTTGCCGCCGATCACGGTCAGGTTGTCGATTTCGTTGGAGGTGATTTGGCCACCTTCAAAGGTTTGCGGCAGCAGACGACCGTCGTTGAAGGTAACGACCGGCAGTTTTGGCTGCAGGGTGCCGATGCGAGCTTCGGTCTTGGAAACTTTGACCTTGCCGGTCAGGCCCACACTGGAGAAATCGTTAACCGCTTCACCGTTGCTGTCGGTGGGGAACACGATGCCGCCGTAGGCATTGCTGTTGGCGTTGTAGTGGGTGCCTTTGCCCGAATCCAAACGCACGCCCAACAGGCCCAGCGCATCAACGCCAAAACCAACGGTGCCTTGGGTAAAGCCGGAGGTGTAGTTGAAGATAAAGGCTTGGCCCCACTCTTCTTGCTTGTTCGGGGTGGTGGCCGGGTTGTTGCTGCGGGCCACATTGCGGTTGTCGGCATTGATGTAGAAGTTACGCAGACCCAGGGTGGCCTTGCTGTCTTCGATAAAACCAGCGGCGCTAGCCTGCTGAGCGATGAGACCGATAAGTACGGCCAACGCCAAGGGAGATTTGGTCATGGTGCTTGCTCCAGATGCAGTTCTTTTAGTTTTCCGACACTGCAAGGGAGACCACGAGCGGGGGACGCGGGCCTTGGTGCGGGTCGCTTACGGGGTGCCGTTCGCGACCGCGCCACAGTAATAAAAATTCCATAAATCTAAAAAGACTTATTAGTTTGTTTTTAATGCTTTTTAAGAATATTCGACACATTTGGCAAAACACGCCCACGGCACCGGTCACGCAGAAAACTCCTACGCAACCATCGGAACGTGTCGTGACTAAAACCCACTCGCTGTTCACGCCTGATCCCGTCACGCTCAACGCGCAGCCAGGTACTCCTCAGCGGAAATCACCGGCGCATAGCCAAAGGCCAACGCTGCCATAAACGCGGCATGTACGTGGGCAGCGGGCACTTTCACGCCGTTGAACTCCAGGTCCAGGGTGGCGCAGGCATCGTGAATAACGGTGGTCGCGTAACCAAAGTCCACCGCCGCGCGGGTAATGCCGTGGGTGCACATGTGGCTCATGCTGCCGACAATTACCAGGGTGTCGATGCCGTGTTGATCGAGCACCGCTTGCAGCTCGGTTTCGCGGAAGGAATTGATATGGTGCTTGACGATCACCGGCTCGCCGGTGTGATTGATGACGCTTGGATGGATCTGTGCGCCTTCGGAACCGGCCACAAAAAACGGCGCGTCCTTATCGGTGGACTCGTGGCGAATATGCACCACCAAATCACCGGCCGCGCGAAACGCGGCTAACACTTGCGCTGCTTTGGCGGCGGCGGCATCGGCGCCAACCAGGGTCCACTTGCCGCCGGGGAAGTAGTCGTTTTGGATATCAACTACGATGAGCGCTGATTTGGACATGCTGTGTTCCTCGATAGGTAGATGATCTTGGCAAGGTCTCTTGCGTGGGATGAAGTATTAAGCGGCGCGAACCGGCCGAGGATTAGCCGGAACGACAATAGCGGTGGGAAAAATGACAACGCCTGAAAACAAAGCGGTGATCGAGATTGGTCTGCTGGTTTACCCCGGCGCCCAAACCGCCGCCGTGCATGGTTTGACTGACCTGTTTGCGGTGGCCAACCGCATCGCCTGCGAACAGCAGTCTGCACAACTGCCGCTGCTACGCATCAGCCACTGGAGCGCCAGCAGCGCCAACGCTGAGCCACAGCGCACGTTCGACACCCAGCCAAACGTCGCCAGCCGCCTAGGCGCCATCGTGATTCCACCGTCACTCTACGACATGCCCACCGCCGAGGAAGCCCAGGCCTTGGCCGGCTGGATTCGCCACTGCCACAGCCAAGGTGCCACGCTCGGCTCGATCTGCCTGGGCGCGTTTTTGCTGGCGGTGACCGGGTTACTGGATGGACGCACGGTGACCACTCACTGGACCCACGCCGAAGAACTCAGCGAGCAATTCCCCCAGCTAAAGGTGGACGCCGATAAACCCATCATCGACGACGGCGACATCATCACCACCGCCGGCATGATGGCCTGGGCAGAAATTGGTTTGCGTTTGGTCGACCGCTTGCTCGGCCCGAGCATCGCCACCCGTACCGCGCGCTTTTTGATGGTTGAACACAGCGACAGCGCGCAGGAATGCGGCAGCAATTTCGCGCCGATTCTTGCCCATGGCGATGCCGCTGTACTCAAGGTGCAGCACTGGTTGCAGGGCAATGGCGCGGTGGATGTCAGCCTGGCGGCCATGGCCAATTGCGCTGGGCTGGAAGAGCGCACGTTTTTGCGTCGTTTCCGCGCTGCCACCGGGTTAAAGCCCACCGAATACTGCCAACACGTGCGCGTCGGCAAGGCGCGGGAAATGCTCGAATTCACCAACGGCACGGTAGACCACATTGCCTGGACCGTTGGCTATCAAGACCCCGGTGCGTTTCGTTCGGCGTTCAAAAAAATCACCAACCTGTCGCCAAGCGAATACCGCGGCAAATTCGGGGTAAAACCGAAGACCGCCGAGGCAACCCGTAGGTTGGGTTGAGCGCAGCGAAGCCCAACATGGAGCCCGCAGGGCTGCGCGTGCCAATTTATCTCAACACCGATACGCTCAAGACCGATACGCTCAAGACCGATACGCGCCGTCCTACGGCCGGCCTGTTGGGCTTCGCCTTCGGCTCAACCCAACCTACGTACCGAGTCCCTATGCTCCTCTCCCCCGCCGACCTCGCCCAAATCACCGCCCTCACCTTGCAGCACTACAACCAAAGCGCGGAAAGCTTTCGCGAGGGCACGCGTGACCATGACGTTAGCCAAAACATCGCCGCGCTGCTGCGCCATATCGAGGCGCCAGCCCCGCTACAGATTCTCGATTTTGGCTGCGGGCCTGGCCGCGACTTAAAGGTATTCCGCGACTTGGGGCATACCGCGGTGGGCCTGGACGGCTCGGCAAACTTTGCCGAAATGGCCCGCGCCGATAGCGGCTGCGAAGTGTGGCAGCAGGATTTTCTAGACCTGGATTTACCCGCCGAACGCTTCGACGGCATCTTCGCCAACGCCGTGCTGTTCCATGTGCCGGCGCAAGAGCTGCCACGGGTTTTGCGCCAACTGCAGGCCAGCCTAAAACCCGGCGGCGTGCTCTTTAGCTCCAACCCACGCGGCGACAACCAGGAAGGTTGGAATGGCCCACGTTATGGCAGTTACCACGACCTGACGGCCTGGCAGCAGTACTTGGGTGAGGCTGGCTTTACCGAGTTGGAACACTACTACCGCCCCGCTGGCCTGCCACGGGACGAACAACCCTGGCTGGCCAGTGTGTGGCGCAAGGTTTAACCGACCACCCGTTGCAGCACCTGCTGCAATTGCGCCGCGCCGTCGACGCCCGAACGGTTTAACCACTCACGCAATTGCTGCTCGATGGCCTGCAGCGGCGCACGCACGCCGGCCAATTCCAAGTGCTCGGGCAGTATCTCCTCGCCGCTGCTAACCAGCAGGGCAAAGTGAATAACGTTCTCCAATTCACGGGTATTGCCCGGCCAGTTGTGCCACTCCAACACCTGCTGCGCGGCAGCGCCAATCAGCGGCACCGGCAGGCCCAGGCGCTGGGTATAAATACCGAGAAAATATTCGGCCATGGGCAAAATATCGCCAACGCGTTCGCGCAGCGGCGGCAGCGCCAGGCGCCCTTCATTGAGGTACAGATACAGGCGCTGGTGGAATTTGCCGACCTCCACGGCCTGGCCCAGGTCGATACTGGTGGCCGCGACCAAACGCACATCCACCGGGCTGGCGACGCCTGCGCCAACGCGGGTCACTTCGCGGTTTTCCAAGGCGGCCAGCAGCTTGTCTTGCAGCGCCAGCGGCAGGTCGCCGATTTCGTCCAAGTACAGGGTGCCGCCGTTGGCCGAGCCAAACCAGCCGGCACGGCTACTGGCAGCGGCGCCGCCATACGCACCCGCCGCATAACCAAACAGCTCGGCCTCGGCGTGGTTATGGCTGAGGCTGCTGCAACTCAAGGCAACGAACAAACCGGCACGGTCGCTTTCGCGGTGAATATGTCGCGCCAACAATTCCTTGCCGGTGCCCATCTCACCCTGAATCAACACCGGCAAATGGCTGGGCGCCAGCTGGTTAACGTCTTCGCGCAGTTGCCGCGAGCGCGCGTCGATAAACACCAAGGCCTTGGCGCGGATGCTCAGCGGGCTTTTATCGGCGTCGGGAAAGGTCAGCAGCGGCTGGTTGGGGTGTTCGGTGCGGGACATGACAAAAACTCCAAACCAGGCCAGCTGCACAAACAGCGGCCCGGGTAATAAAAGCAACAGAGGCGGGCGCGTGGCGCCGGATCAGGCGCTACGACGGTCGTGCTGTTCGATGCGGTTTTGCAGGCGGTAGAGGTAGGAAAAACCACGCTCCCAGCGTTGGTGGCCGGACTTCACATTGATATGCCCGACGCCGCTGAGAATCGCCGTTTCGGCGCCCCAGTCGCGGGCCAACTCAATCGCGCGGGCGGCACTGGCGGCTTGATCGTTGTCCGAACCCACCACTTGCACCGGAAAGGGCAATAGCTCACGGGGGATCGGTGCAAAACCTTTTAGTGCTTCAGGGCAGGCGGGGCGCTCAACATCGGCGGGCGCCACTAGCAAGGCGCCGCGAACACGGCGCAGCAACTCCACCGGCGCACTGGCCGCCCAATGGGCGACGGTGATGCACCCCAGACTGTGGGCGATAAGAATCACTGGGCCGGGTTGCGTGGCAATCGCCCGGTTCAATTCGGCAACCCAGGCGGCGCGGTCCGGCGCCTGCCAATCGGCCTGTTCAACACGCAGGCTGTTGGGCAGGCTGCGCTGCCAATGGCTTTGCCAATGCTCGTCCGGCGAGCCTTGCCAGCCCGGCACAATCAGATAGCGGATGGATTCGCTGCGCATGGGTTACGCCTCCTGGGTCGTACGTGTGGAGGCCAGTATAGGAAGGGTTCATATACTCGTTAAGGAATAAGAAATTATTTACTTATGCTTTTAACGCATTTTCGATCATGGCAAAAAGCCGCTCTCGGCTTTTCCTCAATCCTCCCACAACCCTCTAACAGCGGGCTCTGCGAGCGTTTATCCAGCGCTGCTGCGCCCGCGCGCGTCGCGCTATAGAGATGGGCAGCCGCCGACAACCGGCAAAAAGTTAAAACGGTTATATAAAAATTCTTAAATAGTCTTTTTAAGAATATTAGGCACCCTCTACTATCCGCTCCACGCCCACTCACGACGATTAACAGGAGCAGATTGATGAGCGCACCCCTTCGTAGCGTTGAGGGCCAGGACGAAGCCGGCATCCTCCGCGAGATTTCCGCCGCCCTGCAGGGCCTGCGTTTTGGTTCGGTGGAAATCACCGTGCACAACGGCCAGGTGGTTCAGATTGAGCGCAAAGAAAAATTCCGCTTGCAGCCACCGGCTGCTGGCAAGCAGGCCTAGCACGTAGTTCATAAGAATTAACCGATAAGAAACTCAGCCAAAACACTTGAACAAAATTTGAAATCTTAGGAGTTACACCATGTCCATTCGCCGTTTCGCTTTGGCAGCTTTGACCAGCGCCCTGTTCGCCGGTACCGCCGTCGCCAAGGATTACGAGCTGCTGAACGTGTCTTACGACCCAACCCGCGAGCTGTACCAGGAGTACAACGCGGAGTTCATCAAATTCTGGCAAGCGTCCCACAAGGACGACAACGTGGTTATCCAGCAATCTCACGGTGGCTCAGGCAAACAAGGCCGTGCGGTGATTGATGGTCTGCGTGCTGACGTGGTGACCCTGGCCCTGGCCGGTGACATCGACGAAGTGGCCAAACTGGGCAAATTGCTGCCGGAAAACTGGCAAACCCGCCTGCCACAAGCCAGCACCCCCTACACCTCGACCATCGTGTTCCTGGTGCGCAAGGGCAACCCTAAAGGCATCAAAGACTGGGGCGACCTGATCAAGAAAGACGTTTCGGTGATCACCCCGAACCCGAAAACCTCTGGCGGCGCCCGCTGGAACTTCCTCGCCGCCTGGGCTTATGGCCTGAAAACCGGCGGCAGCGAAGCCAAAGCCAAAGATTACGTAGAGCAGCTGTACAAGCACGTGCCGATTCTGGACACCGGCGCTCGCGGCTCAACCATCACCTTTGTGAACAACGGCCAAGGCGACGTATTGCTGGCCTGGGAAAACGAAGCTTTCTTGGCCCTTAAAGAAGACGGCGGCGCCGACAAGTTCGACATTATCGTGCCTTCGCTGTCGATCCTGGCCGAGCCGCCAGTGGCTGTAGTCGACAAAAACGCCGAAATCGCCACCGAATACCTGAAACACCTGTACAGCCCAGCGGGCCAGGAAATCGCGGCGAAGAACTTCTACCGCCCTCGTGACGAAAAGGTAGCGGCCAAATACGCCAGCCAATTCCCGAAACTGGACCTGGTGACTATCGACAAGGACTTCGGCGGCTGGAAAACTGCGCAGCCGAAATTCTTTAACGACGGCGGCGTGTTCGACCAGATCTACCAAGCCCAGTAATCACGCGCCGTAGACACACGTAGGGTGCGCACGTAACACCCTACGAACAGCCCTTAGCCCGGAGTCACTTCCGGGTTTCGTGCGTTCAAACCAAGGATATATATGTCACGCAAGATCTCCCCCGTCATACCCGGCTTCGGGCTGACGCTGGGGTACACCTTGGTGTACCTCAGTCTGATCGTGTTGATTCCGCTGGCGGCCATGTTCGTCCACGCCGCCCAACTAACCTGGGACCAATTCTGGGCCATCATCACCGCTCCGCGGGTGATCGCTGCGCTTAAGCTCAGCTTTGGCACCGCGCTCTACGCAGCCCTGATCAACGGCGTCATCGGCACACTGCTGGCCTGGGTGTTGGTGCGTTATGACTTCCCCGGGCGCAAGGTCATCGACGCGATGATCGACCTGCCTTTCGCCCTGCCCACCGCCGTCGCCGGTATTGCCCTGACTGCGCTGTATACGCCCACCGGGCTGGTCGGTCAGTTTGCCGCTGACCTGGGTTTTAAAATTGCCTACACCCCGCTGGGTATCACCTTGGCGTTGACCTTTGTGACCCTGCCGTTTGTGGTGCGCACGGTGCAGCCGGTACTGGCCGATATTCCCCGCGAAGTGGAAGAAGCCGCCGCCTGCCTGGGCGCCAAGCCGTTTCAAGTGTTCCGCTACATTCTTGTGCCGGCGTTACTACCTGCCTGGCTGACCGGGTTTGCCCTGGCCTTTGCCCGCGGTGTGGGTGAGTACGGCTCGGTGATTTTTATCGCCGGCAATATGCCGATGAAAACCGAAATTCTGCCGTTGCTGATCATGGTCAAGCTCGACCAATACGACTATCGCGGTGCGACCTCCATTGGTGTGTTGATGCTGGTGGTTTCTTTTATCTTGCTGCTGCTGATCAACTTGCTGCAGCGCCGCATCGAAAAACCATAAGGAGCGCGCCATGTCTTCCCCATCGCTTAGCGCCGCCGCTTCTGCCAATGCCGCCCGCCGTGGCAGCGTCAATGCGCGGCGCGTGTTGATTGGCCTGTGCTGGCTGATTTTTATCCTGTTCCTGGGCCTGCCGCTGTTTATCGTGGTGTCCCAAGGTTTGAAGAATGGCCTGGGTGCGTTCTTCACGGCGATCTTTGAACCCGACGCGCTTTCGGCGCTGAAACTCACCGTGATAGCGGTGCTGATTTCGGTGCCGCTCAACGTGGTATTTGGCGTCAGCGCCGCCTGGTGCGTGAGCAAATACTCGTTCAAGGGCAAAAGCATTCTGGTCACGCTGATCGACCTGCCGTTTTCGGTATCGCCGGTAATCGCAGGCTTGGTCTATGTGCTGATGTTTGGTGCCCAGGGCTTGTTCGGGCCGTGGCTGCAAGACCACGACATTCAGATCGTCTTTGCCCTGCCGGGCATTGTCTTGGCAACCATCTTCGTCACTGTGCCATTCGTGGCCCGTGAGCTGATTCCGCTGATGCAAGAGCAAGGCACCCAGGAAGAAGAAGCCGCACGCCTGCTGGGCGCTAACGGCTGGCAGATGTTCTGGCATGTGACCATCCCCAATATCAAATGGGGCCTGATCTACGGCGTGGTGCTGTGTACCGCACGGGCCATGGGTGAGTTTGGCGCGGTGTCGGTGGTTTCCGGGCATATCCGTGGCGTTACCAACACCCTGCCGCTGCACGTTGAAATTCTCTACAACGAATACAACCACGTCGCTGCCTTTGCTGTGGCCAGCCTGCTGCTGATCCTGGCGCTGTTTATCCTTCTGCTCAAGCAGTGGAGCGAGTCCCGTATCACCCGCCTGAAAGCCAAAGCGGACGAGGAATAAAGTCCGTAACGTCAGCAAGAACTTCAACGCCTTCAAGGCGCTTAACGACATCAACCTGGATATCCAGAGCGGCGAGCTGGTGGCCCTGCTTGGCCCGTCCGGCTGCGGCAAAACCACCCTGCTACGCATTATTGCCGGGCTGGAAACGCCGGATGCCGGCAGCATTGTGTTCCATGGCGAAGACGTGTCCGGCCATGACGTGCGTGATCGCAACGTCGGGTTTGTTTTCCAGCACTACGCCTTGTTCCGTCATATGACCGTGTTCGACAACGTCGCCTTCGGCCTGCGTATGAAGCCCAAAGGCGAGCGCCCCAGCGAAAGCCGCATCGCCGAAAAAGTGCACGAACTGCTGAACATGGTGCAGCTCGATTGGCTGGCTGATCGCTACCCGGAACAACTCTCCGGCGGCCAGCGCCAACGTATCGCCCTGGCCCGCGCCCTGGCGGTGGAACCGAAAGTACTGCTGCTCGACGAACCCTTCGGCGCACTGGATGCCAAGGTGCGTAAAGAACTGCGCCGCTGGTTGGCGCGCCTGCACGAAGACATCAACCTGACCTCGGTATTCGTCACCCACGACCAGGAAGAAGCCATGGAAGTGGCCGACCGCATTGTGGTGATGAACAAGGGCGTGATCGAACAGGGCGAGGTGTATGAAAACCCGGCCAGCGACTTCGTCTACCACTTCCTCGGCGACTCCAACCGCCTGCATGTTGGCGACAACCATGTGCTGTTCCGCCCGCATGAAATCTCGCTGTCGCGCCAGGAGATTGAAGACCACCACGCTGCCGAAGTACGTGACATTCGCCCGCTGGGCGCGACCACGCGTATTACCTTGAAGGTAGAAGGCCAGAGCGAGCTGATTGAGGCTGAAGTGGTAAAAGACCACGACAGCTTGGCCGGGTTGGCCAAGGGCGAGACGTTGTTCTTCAAGCCCAAGGTTTGGCAGGCGCATAAGCAGGTTTAAAGCCTCACACCGTCGTCCCCGCGCAGGCGGGGACCCAGAATCGCGCAGGAGAACGGTGTTTGCAGACCCATCTGCGCGCCTGGGTCCCCGCCTACGCGGGGACGACGATGTTTGTGCGGGTATTACCGCTCATGGCTCATATGGCGCAAGGCCGCAAACCGATTAAAAAACCGGTGCAACACAAACACCGCCAGCAGCGTGATAAACACCGTCACACACACCGAACTGAGCCGGTACGCCAGGCTGAACATCATGTCCTGGCTCGGTGTCAGGTATTGGCCAAAGACGATGGCAATCGTCGTCAGCGCGCCAAAGCCCACCCCTTGCGCGCCCTCTCGCGCATGAATTCGTGCGCAGAAAAACGTCGATATCCAATACAGCAACGTCACCAGCGGCAGCACGTCGTAGTGGTCGAACAGCACCAGTTGCAGTGACATGCCCAGCAAGCAGCCCAACAGCGTGCCCAACGCGCGAATACGCCCAGCGAAGCGGATGCCGTTCCAGTGCATGGGGAACAACACCAGAATCGAAGCGATCTGCGCCGACAGCGAATCACGCAAATCAAAGGTCTGAAACAACATAAATGACAGCGTCGCGATGCAGGCACCCAGCAGCGCTTCATGGCGTTGGCTAGGCAGGTCTTTGGCCACTGGCGGACGTGCCGGACGCGGTTCGACGTCGGGGAACAGAAAGAACATCAACCAAGCGATCAGCACCGTCTGCACCGCAGCCAGCAAGTTGCTGGTGACCAGGTCGTACAGGTGCGTATCCGGGTAGCTGGCGAAGTGCAGCTGCATAGACAGAAACACGCAGCCCAACGCGCCAAACATAAACAACGGCCCCTGCGCCATCAGGCGAAAACGCCAGAAGAACGAGGCAAATACCAGGGGCACAATCAGCAGCGGGCGGTCGCCAAACAGGCCGTATATCAACAGCACTTCCAAACAGGCCAGCGCAGCCTGGGCGAGAAACTGGCGAATCACATGGGCGTTGATCACCGGCGTCAGGCCCAGCAGCAACATCGGGTAAACGGCGAAAAACGAGCCGTTGTCCCAATCCATCAGCTTGCAGATAAACAATCCCAGCGTGCCGCCCGTGGCGATACGCAAGCATTGGCGCAGGCCGTTGTCGGTAAGGGCGGGAAGGCTCATGGCGCGCCTAGTAGATGTAGTGCAGCAGGCTGATCAGACGGATTTGCACCCGGCCAAAAAACGCCGCCAGGGGCGCATCGTGTGGGTACAACTGCACGGTGGCCTTGGCGCCGCTGGGCAGCGCTTGGGGCAACGCCTGGTCCAGGGCGATATGCAGGCGCTGACGCTGGGCGTCACGCACCCAGCGATCAGAAATAGCCGGCGACGCCAGGTCACCATTGGCTTCCAACTGGCCTTCTTTCACCCCGGCATCAATGGCGCTGACGGTTGCGGCAAACACCTGGCCCGGCAGGCCGTCGAACACCACCGAAGCGGGGTCTTGCAGGCTGACATAGCGCAGGGCTTTTTCGCGGAAGTCGGCGCTGATATCGGCTTCATCTGCCACTAACGCCGCCACCGCACTGCCCGCTGCCACATAGGCGCCAGGCGACAGTTGCAGGTTACTCAAGGTGCCGCTGCGTTCAGCGCGCACTTCACTGTAGGCCAGTTGCAGCTTGGCCTGCTCCAGCGCGTTACGCGCCAACCGCACGGCCAAGTTGCCGCTGCCCGACTCACCGCGCTCGACCAGTAACTCGCGGATACGGGCATTGGCGGCGCTAACCTTCGCCTGGGCCGCAGCCGTTTGCGAAGCGGTTTGGTCGTACAGCTGGCGCGACACATTCTGGCTCGCCAACAACTTGGTCAAGCGCCCGCCTTCACGCTGCAATTCAGCGGCGGTGGCTTGCGCGGCCTGGTGCTCGGCACGCGCCGCGGCGAGAGCGGCGTCCAATTGCTGATTGTTCTGCTCGGCCTGCTCCTCAGCCAGCTCGGCGGCGTGCACGGCCAAGCGGAAGGGCTCGGGATCGAGGCGAAACAACACCTGCCCGGCCTGCACGTGGGCGTTGTTCGCCACGGCGATTTCCAGCACCTGGCCGCTGACCCGCGGCGCCAGGCGCAACACTGGGCGCGTCAGTTGCGCCTGCGGGGTGATGGGCATCCACAGATCGGCCGCGAGGAAGTAGCCGAACAACAGCACGAAGGCCGCAATCGCGACCCGCACGCGACGAGCAAAGCGCTGCTCCGCAGTCATGCGCACCTCTAAAAATAGGATCAAAACGGGAAAGAACCGGCAACGGCGAAGCCTGCGCGGTGACAGTGATTGGCAGGCAGTATATTTTGCTGCTCAGAGTAGATAATCAGCGTGGTTGGTGATGCAGCCTTACGCTGCGCGCAACAATATTCACGCGATAAAAGCGGAGCCTTGATGGACACCTTACAAAGCATGCGTGTGTTCGCCCGGGTGATCGACACCGGCAGCTTTACCGCCGCCGCCCAGGCGCTGAACCTGTCGACAGCGCAGGTATCACGGCTGGTCTCGGAGCTGGAGCAACAGCTGCAAGCACGTCTGCTGCACCGCACCACCCGGCGCTTGGCGCTGACCGAAACCGGTGAACGCTATTTGCAGCGCTGCCGGCAAATTCTCAGCGAAGTGGACGAGGCCGCTGCCGAAGCCCGTGGCGCGCACCTGATTCCCAGCGGGCGTTTACGCGTGCACACCATGACCGGCTTGGGCCTGCAGCACATCACCACGCTGGTGGCCAAATACGCCGAGCGTTACCCGCAGGTAGTGGTCGACCTTACCTTGTCACAGCGCAACCCCGACCCCATCGAAGATGGCCACGACGTGATCATCGCCTTCGCCCGTGAGCTGCCCGACTCGCAACTGGTCGCGCAAAACCTTGGCAGCATGTACAGCGTGCTCTGCGCTGCGCCCGCTTACCTGGCTAAGCACGGCATACCGCAGGGCCCGGCCGACCTTCGCCAACACCGCTACCTGCGTCTGCTCGACCCGCTGTATGTGGATAACTGGGTGCTTGACGACGGCGAAGGCAGCTACGAAGTGCTACCCCATGAAGCCTTTCAAGTGAACATCGCCGAGTCGTTGGTCAAGGCAGCGCAGGCCGGCATGGGCTTCTGCCTGTTGCCCTCGTTTGTCGCCAGCCCCTCCTTGCTCGACGGCAGCCTGGTGCGCCTGCTGCCGCAATACCGCCTGCGCGAACGCAATATCTATGCGCTGTACCCGTCGCGGCGCTTTCTCGATGCCAAGATCAAAACCTGGGTGGAATTTCTCAAAGCCGAGCTGCCGCCGCTGTTTGCCCAGGACGAGGCGATTTTGGATAACCCAGCCCACTGGGCGCGCTGAGCCGGCACTGTTGCAATTTAGGTAACAGCTCATCACCAAAACCAGTGTTTTTCTCGGCTTTACCCCTCTTTAGACTGGGCACGTATTCACCGATGAGCCCGTCTTGAGGATCACACCATGTCACGTAATTTGCTTTTTACTGCCCTGTTCGCCACCAGTTCGCTGTTTTTCTCCCAACTTAGCCTGGCTGAAGAGTCGCCAGCCTTTGTTGCGCGCAATGCGGCAATCGCCCAGCAACAGCAGACGGCTACAGCTGAGGCCGTAGCCACCCAGAAGGCCGAAAAGGCCGCGCAAGACAGCTAATACCCCACTCGCGCGCCCTGCCCGGCCCGCGAGTTACCGATCTCTAAACGTTGATGGCGGTAGCTCCTCAATCAACGTTACTCCACGACCGCTCGATGCCCTGTTGAGCGGTTTTTTTTCGCCTGAATTTTCCGTATTCGGCGCTTCTATAGCCCCGTCGGCCGCAAGCGGTAGCACTTTTGGCCCATAACAACGGCAAAAAACGACCAATCGGTCACGTATACCTGCACAAATCACTCTTTGGGGCTAATTTCCATAACGCAGCGGTGCAGTACCCTACGCGCGGGGAATTACTGTCCGCACTGCTCACAACAATAATAAGGAGCACCTCGGTATGCGTTGTACGTCCATGCTTCACGTTCTCTTCGCCTGTCTATTGGCCACCCTCGCGGGCCTCTCTACAGCCGCCGTTCAAGCCCAGACACCGCAGGAGCAAATGCAGGTACAAGCCTGTCGCGCCGTAGGCAGCCTGCTGCTGTATCGCGGCGAAGGCTTTCAGGCCAGCTATGCCGAACGGGTCGACAGCGACCTCGCCGCACTGGCAGCGGCCGTGCAAAGCAGCCCGCAAGCCAACAGCGAACTGCGCACCGCCCAGCAAGCCCTTGTTACCCAAATAAAACGCGGTGTTTCTTTCGGCCCCAACGAAGAAGACGTGCCCTGGGGTTACCAGAAAGAACTGAGCAAAGCCCTACGCGACTTTCTCATCAGCGCCCACGGCCTGGGCGCGGCCACAGCGGTGGACGAACTACCGGTAAAACTGGAATACCTGTCGGTGCAGTACCTATTCCGCTCCTACGTCGGCAGCCTGGAGCTGGCCCGCGAACACGCCGACCAATACATCGGCCAGGATGAGCGCCTGCTGGTACCGGAGATAGACGGCGAGATAAACACCCTGGCGCTTGGCGATGCGGCCACCAAGAAAAAACTCGACACCCGCTGGGGCTACTTGCGCGTGGCGCTGGCCGATATGAACAGCGGCGTAACCGCCATGACCAGCACCTCCGGCCGGCCCTTTGCGCCAACCATCGTTGACCGGCATGCGCGGGCGATGAGTGAGCAGTTGATGAGTGCGAACTAGCCACTGGCAAAGCGCTTTTCCTACAAAGGCCGGGCGCCACTACGTAGGGTGTGCTGTGCGCACCACGGTGTATACGCGCAACAACCTGGTGCGCGCAGCACACCCTACAGAGGCCGATTTGCGCTAGGCGAGCTCCTCGTCGCGCAGGCTCAGAAACAACAGCACCAACCCCACGCACCCGATAAACCGGAACGCCGCCTGCTGGCCGTTCCAGGTGGGTGATCGCCACATCTGAAACCACTCTCCGCCGATCACCATAAAGCCGAAAAACCAGAGGGCGAACGCCAACGCCAAGCCTGCGATGGCGATAGATTTTGCCCGGTTGAAACAGCGTGTCGATGCCGCGCGCTCAAGCCACAGGCGCGCGGCGCCATATACGCAGAGCAAGCCAGCGAGCATCTCGACGGTAATGATCAGCGCGTAAACGAGCTTGTGCAGCAAAGGGCTGTGGATGGCCCGCGAGAGAAGTTCGGACTGAGGCGCCAGCGTGTCCATCATCATTACGTGCTGCACAAAGGCATAGTTGGTGCCGTAGTCGAGCAAATTATCCACGCCCACTAGCAATAGAAACAGGCCGATCATTGCCACCAATCCCATCTTGGCGATACGCACAACCATATTCATCACCCTCGCTACAAAAAAGATAACTGTGTTGCACCCCTCGAGAGTTAGCAGCCAGACACTCCATTAATTTCAGTGGTTGTTTCTGTTCGTTCCGCACGAACGGTAATAGTCCACTGTAGGAAACCGCACAAGTTGGCAACATAAGCCTTAAATAGCCAAAAAACAGCGTGGCTGCGGCGCACAAAAGCTGATTGGCGGCAAGCTCGATACAACAGCCGGTAATATATTTCGCACATCACTTTCGGACAGCGGCTATAGCATTAGAACTCAAACAGCAACTTAATAAAGTTTCACTCACATCAAAAATTTAACTTGCTCGTAAATGTTTACCGACTTCCATAAGGAACCGCAGACATGAAAAAGTTAAACACTATAAAAGACACAACTGGGATTAGCTGCTGGATCAGCGCATGCACACTATCGCTGTTGTCATTATCATCCAGCAATTCATTTGCCGCGATAAGTTGCCCAACTGGCCAGTATGAGAATAGCTCGGGAGGATGTACCGTAGGAGATGGTTATACACCTGGCGATCAAGGCTCAAAGGCCCAACAACACCTGAATAACTACTACCAAAACAAAACGCTTTTTGCCGATTATCAAAAACAGTGGGAAGAGTGGAATACAAAAAACCTAGAGCTTAACCAAAAACTAAATGAACCGCTAATTCAACAGTACCAAGTATTAGCATTGCGTTTAGCAAAGTGGCACAAAGCGGATAGCAAAACCTTCGCTGAGTACTTTAAGAAAGTCAAAACCACGATTCCAATTGATCTGCTCCGAGATATCCCCAATGAACTGTCCAGCGACGCCCATCGAAATTTCATGATGGCGTTTGTAATGGACACCTACGCCAAAGGCAAATACTCGTTATTGGTTGATCAATATAATGTAAACCTGAAGAAAACTGCTCAACTCTACTTTCAAATGAACCCAACAATAATGAAGTCTATCCGTATTAATTACTGGACAAAGGCGTATGCGCCCAGTGTTTCCGGAAAGTGGGGTTTTACTAAAAGCTACAGTGACGACATGTCATTGCCAGACATACAAGCTGTTTATCCCTTTATCCGGCCTGCCGATGCCAGCAACTATGACTTCAGCCAGACCGAAGAAAACTTTTCCGACTTCTGGAATAATGCCCACACCTCGCCCTCGACAAAAACAGAAAAATCAATCCGCTACTACAAATTTGTGCCACGGGATCTATCCAAGACATTTACCGACAGGCTCAGCGCGAGTATTAATCCACTACTGATTGCCAGTGTTAATAATGAGACCCTGGCACAGACTCAATCTAAAGTTGTTGGCTTTAGATTCAACAGCTTAATGAGCTCATATTTGAGCGCCAATGTAAACCAAGAAAAGCTTTTACAAAACTCCGTCAATCTCGCCCTGGCCTATCCTCAGACAGGCCCGATAAGTCAAGTTAGTCGCGTGGTTAACCAGGCTAAAAAAACATGTTTAGCCCCCTCCCAATCGCAAGTATCAGCGGAAAAAATCAATCTTGAATACCGTGTAGAAACCACAAATTGCAACACGGCAACACGTTCATTGGACTGGTACGTTATCGAAAACGAAGATAAAACCATACAGTTGAAAAATGCGTTCTCGGGTCAGTGTCTGACATCGCCACGGCAGGCCGATACTGGTGTTGCCACATTGGTTTGCGGCGGAAGAGTCAATAGCTACGAGCCAGGCGCGCAAAACTGGCAATGGACGGGTGATGATCGGCTGCGTCGGTTAGGTACAGACTACCTCTACAGCCTAACCGTAATGGCGCCTACCGATATGTCTAACAGCGCAAGAGCAGGAAGGGAATTAGATATCTACCCTTTCGATTATTTGCGCGCAAAGGCTGCGCCCAGAGCAAAGTGGTTAATCAACACTGGCTATATGCGCAAGCAAATGCTCAAAGCGGAAAACTACAAGACAGCCGAAGCCCTCGGGAAAAACTTTTTTGCCTTGATGTATAGCTTTACCGAAGAGCTACCTTTCATGGATAGAATGAAAAGTGTAAACGCCGGTAAAAACCTGCCTACTGTAGACTCAAATAGAAGAATTGAAAATGAAAGCTACACGTCGCAAGAAAGCGCTAAAGCTTTTTTTGACAAAATTTACACCAGCGGCGATTTATACAATCAATTGCCGGCTAGCATAAGGGACTTTATTGCCGCGCTACATTCCGGAACACCGTTATTGGACGCGTATAGCCAACATGCGCTGGCGCTATATGACGACATCCAAAAAATATACATGTATAGACCCACCACCTGGAATGATGAGAGCAATAGCACAGGATCAATCCATGCGTATGAAAACCCCAAGGACAATAGCGTCGATATATTCATTTCAAACTTTACCGGCAACCCCGCCAGCAGTCGAAAATATTACCCAACCAATAAAAAATCAAACGAAAACTGGACTTATTTGACCAGTCTGGGTAGCAAAGAACAAGTTAAAAACCTAGTAAGCGGCATCAGCAGTTACTTTCCTGAATGGGGTCAAGCAGCTAATTACGGCGAAATCTTTCGTTATAATAACCCTGCCTCCAAAAAGCTCGAGTTCTTTCAAGCGACCTTCAAAGGCATGGCAAACAATAGTTCGACGTACTTCCCGACAAATCAGACATCCAGTCGTAACTGGCACTATCTAGGCCAGCAAACTAGTGCCGACGTTTTACTGGCCGCGCTGGCCAATGATATGAACACCGCCTACTTATCCTACATATATAATATGGTTAAGCTGAATATTGGCAGCAAAAAAATCATACCCAACCCTGAGCAGTATGTCTCCTCAACAACAAAAGAAAACGAACAGGACGGTTTCGAGTTCGATAACTGGATAGCATCCGGAACAACCGAGCACAATCCATCTTATGATGTTGCTGGCCAAGACTCATTGGGCCAACATTTCTACGTTTCAAGCCCGACCATAGCCAGCGCGGCCCTGTATATGGCACCCAATTTTGGTGCCCTTAGTGCTCTATCCAATGCGCTGCTAAATGTGAAATTCGGAATTCTTCCAGCGTTCAGCAAATCCGAACTGCTTTTGCAACGAGCACTGTTGCGGCAACAGTTTGAAGAAATGATTAATCCTAGATACAACCAGATCCTTGGTGAGTTGGGGGTTGATCCAATCAGTCAGTCACCAGATGAGCTTTTTAACTATCCGGTATCGCCTCGCTATATTTATGAAGAATGGTCGGAGGGTAGACTTAACCCCCCGGATAACTTCCAAGAATTCAGAACAAACTTTAGATCCCTGTTTAGGGAAGGTGCGGAGGGCGATATAGATTTCAATAACTACTTGGAAACGCAACTGGACGATGCCGCCTTTCTCAACCCCGCTAATCAGGGCTTACTTGCATTAAACAACAGTTCGTTAAGCAGCGCTTTTAATGCATTAACGATCACTGAGTCTAGTATCGCCGTCAGTACCGTGAGCGTGAGCGCAGCGATGTCTACGATTATCGGACTCGGTCTTTAGTTGGTCTAACCCCTCTGCCACAGACTGTTTTAACCAGCGGTGGGAGAAAGCTAACCGTCTTTAATGTGGCCCCCAAAAACAAATGCCCCGTATCGAGCGATACGGGGCATTTGCTGTGGCTTATCTTATTCGCCTAGCGAACGGCGCTCAGACCAAGGCGTCTTTACCGCGAATATGGGTTACACCGGCGCGCTCTTCGATGGCTACGCGCAGTTCGTCACGGATGCCCAGCAAAAAAAGCAGCTCAGCCACAACAAACAGCGGCCCAACGATCAGGCCAGACAGGTCGTCAACAAACGCTGGCTTGCGTCCTTCGTAGTAGTGGCCAATAAATTGGATGATCCAACCCACTACAAACAGGCCCACACCACCGCTTAGCCAGACCATGGTGCTTTGCATGGCCAGATTGGCACCGCCCCACAGGCTAAGGCCGAGCAAGGCACTCATCAGCGCGCCGAGGCGCAGGTCCAAACGCAGATAGAAGATCGCCGAGGCCAGCGCACACAGGGTGGCGGGCGAGAGCCAGAAACCCAGCACATGGAAACCAGGGCGCGAGAGCAAGGCGGTGACGGCGAAGGCAATCATCGGCACGCCGATAAAGTGGGTGAAGATATTGCGTCGGTCGCGGTGGTAAGTGGCGTACTGCGCAAGATGGTCTGTCAGGGTTTTCATCTTATGTCCTCGGAGGCTGCCTCTATTTGGGCTGGAGGAATCATGCAGGTTGGGTAAGCTGCAACTCTGTCAGCTAGCTGACAAACCGTGCCCGTTATCCGGAAACAGTCATGAGCCATTCTCTGCCGTACCTGCCCCTGCTGCGCACTGGCCATTGGTTCAGCAATCTGTCGCCAGCGTTGCAGGACGAATTGCTCAGCAGCGCCCAAGTGCGACGCCTGCAAGCGGGCGAGCGCCTGTTCCATCGTGGTGATCAGCCGTGCGGTTTGTATGCCGTAGTCGAGGGCGCGATACGCGTGGGCGCGGTCAGCGTCACCGGCAAGGAAGCGCTGTTAACCCTGGTGGAGCCGCCGTACTGGTTTGGCGAAATTTCTCTATTCGACGGCCAACCACGCACCCATGACGCCTTTGCCGAAGGCCCGACCGTGTTGTTACACGTAGCGCAAAACGCACTCAGCGCGCTACTGCACCGCCAACCCGGCTACTGGCGCGACTTTGCCCTGCTGATGAGCCAGAAACTGCGCTTGGCGTTTATCGCCCTGGAACAAATCAGTCTGCTGCCTGCGGCACCACGCTTGGCCCAGCGGCTGCTGATGATTGCCGACAACTACGGCGAGGGTGACCCCCGCCGCGTGATTCACCTGGCGCAGGAGCAGTTGGCGTTAATGCTGGCCATTTCCCGGCAAACGACTAACCAGATTCTCAAAGACTTGCAGGCTCAGGGCATCGTGCGCCTGACTTATGGCGAAATTGAGATTGTCGATTTTCAGCGCCTGCGTGAGGTGGCCAGCGCTAACTGCTAACACCGCCGCCTCATGCCGTCGTTCCCGCGAAGGCGGGAAGCCAGAGTTTGGCAGTAGGACGGTGTTTGCTCTGCGATTCTGCATCCCCGCCTGCGCGGGGACGTCGGTATGGCGTCATTACGCTTCGGGCCGGTAGCCCAAGCGCAAACCGCCCCAATGCCGGCCCTGCACGGTGATTGGTACCGACAAATCGTGCATCAGCTCGCCGGTATCGCGGCTGTAGGTTTGCAGCAGCAGCGCCTGCTGGTGGCTGCCGCAGCGGATACCGGTGGGGTCGTTGAACAGGCGTTTGTTGCGGCTCTTCAGGGTGTCTACGGCGCGGTCACCGGTTGGCGCATGGCTAAAGGCGCGGTTATGGGTCGGCACATAGCCTTCCGGGGTGCTGGCGATGGCAAACACCAGGCCTTCATGGCGGGCCAGAAGCGGCTCTTGAATCGTCGGCAAGACCTGATCGGCATAGGCGTCAAAACGGGTGCGGTATTTGGCCGGAAAACTATTGGCGATAGGTTGATAGCTGCGGTCAAACAGGTCGGTGAGGCTGACCCGTCCAGCCTGAATATCAGCCTCAAACTGCGCACCGATGGCGGCTGCGCCTTCGCGGGCCAGGTCGTAGATGCGTTGGTGATAGTCATCCAGCCCCACCTCGGCCAACTGTTCACTAACGCTTTCAGCCTGCCCCACCAACCGCTGCGCGGCCTGGGCCAATTCGCGGGTTTGCGCTTCGCTGCCGTGCACGTCGCTGCGTAGCTGCTCCAGGGCGACAAACAAGGCCGACAGCTGCTGGTGGTTGCTCTCGGTGCCGGTGTTGATAAAGGCCACTTGGCTTTCCACCTCGCTGGCTAGTTCGGTGATGCCTTGCAGTTGCCCACCGCTCGCCTCGACCTGGGCGGCCGCCTGGTCCAGCTCGCTGGCTTGCTGTTGGATATGGCTGACCACCGCGCTGCTCTGCTGGCGAATATCGGTGACGATCTGCGCCACCTCCTCGGTGGCCTCGGCAGTACGCCCGGCGAGCTTACGCACCTCGTCCGCAACCACGGCAAAACCCCGGCCCTGATCACCGGCGCGGGCTGCTTCGATGGCGGCGTTAAGCGCCAGCAAATTGGTCTGGCTGGCGATGGCTTGAATCACTTGGGTGACTTGCTGAATCTGTTCGGTACGGCTGCTCAGGCCATCCATCAACTCGCGGCTATCGGCGGCCTGCACGCTCAGCTGCTGCATACGGGCGATGGCCTGTTGCAGCGCGCGCTGGCCTTCATCGCTGCGCTGGCGCACCGCATGGGCGGCGCTCAGGGTTTGCTCGGCACGCTGGGCGCTGGCTTCTTCGGTGGCGGTAACGGCCGAGGCACCGTTACTGACCTGCGCCACCACCTGCAGCTGCGACTGCAACTTGTCGGCCATGCGCTGCACACCAAAGGCCACCTGCGCGGCCGCAAGGGCGTTATGGCAGGTGCTGCGCGACAGGTTTTGACTGAGTTGGTTAAATGCGCTGGTCTGCTGTTTGGCGCTAACCGGCTCTTCGGCCGGCAGCTTCCACGGGCCGAGCCAGGGCCAGAGGGCGAGCAACAGGTAGGCGGGAATGCTCAGGTACAAAGGCAGCTGCATCTGCTGGTACACCGCCATCAAAATCGCCAGGCCAACGGCATGCAGCAAAAAAGCCCAGGGGCGACGGGAGTAGGCGGGGCGCATCGGCAAACCTCTTGTTTTTATAGTGCGGCGTGGCGGCATTGAGCCCCGACAATGTAGTGCAGAGGGCCGCTGTATTCGAGCATGTCATCGGCCGCGCTACCACTGCGCTTTAGTCCTATGTGCTTGGCCCTTTTGCCAGCAGCGCGTCGCGGTATTGGCTGGGTGCTTGGCCGGTCCAGCGTTTGAAGGCACGGCTAAAACTGCTGCTGTCAGCAAAGCCTAGCAAATAGGCGATCTCACTGATGGAGCAATGCGGGTCACGCATATGTTGCAAGGCCAGGTTTTGCCGGGTTTCGCTCAGCAGGTTTTCGTAGCTGCAGCCTTCGCCGGCAAGGTGACGCTGCAAGCTGCGCAGGCTCAAGTGCATGCTGCTGGCAATACGCTCGGCCGAGGGTTCGCCGTTGGGCAATTGGTTTTCCAGGCACGTGCACACGCGGCGGCGCCAGGTCACCGGGTGCAATTGCTCAAGGGTGCGTTTGAGCACGGTTTCGTTGTGCTCGGCCAGTTCCTGATTGCCGTCTTCGAGGGTGCTATCGAAGGCTTCGCGGGGGAACTGCAAATAGTCTTGCGCGGCGCCGAAATGGATCGGCGCGCGCAGTGCTTCGTGCCAGGGGCCTGGGTCGGCGGGCTCGGGGCGCCGCAGGTACACAGCCAGCGGCGCGAAATCGCGGCCCAGGCGATTGCGGCAGGTACGCACATAAATGGCGATAAAGGCATCCACCGCTTCCAGCGCCGGCGCCGGACTACCCGCAGGTACTTTCAGGTGGAACTCGTAGCGATCCGGCAACGCCTTGAGCTCCAGGCTCAGGGCATCACTGACCACCTGGTGATAACGCACGATGCGTTCAAACACCTCGCGCAAACTGCTGCTGGCCACCAGCGCATAACCGAGTGCGTGAAAGCTGGTGGGGCTGACGTACTGCGAGGTTTTTAAACCCAGCGCCGGATCGCCGCTGGCTTCCACCGCCAGGTGCCACAAGCGCGTCGTCGCCGACAACGGGTAGCGAGCGTTGGGATGCTCCATCAGTGCCGGGTCGACACCGGCATCCAGGCACAGCTGCGCGCTATCCAGGCCCAGTGCATCAAGCTGTTTGCGCAGGGCACGGGTCCAGCTGGCAAGCGAGGTGGGTTCAGCAGTCATGCAGATTGGCGCATCCGGTCAACAGGTTGGCGTTCGAGGTCAGGCTGGTTAGTGCCGGGGCCGGCACAGTAGCCTCACGTTAAATAGAGGATGTAAGCATGTCCCAGTCTGCTGCAAGCCCCGTGAACCAGAATGCGCAACAACGCGCTGCACATATTCGCGAAGTGGTGATGGCCCATGGCGTTGAACTACGCCAGCGCTACCCGATTCTCAACCACCAGAACGCACTCGGCGCGGGCATCCTCGCCTTTGCCTTGCTGGGTATGATCGGCAGCGCCGTGTTGTACATCGAAGGCTATATGGCTTGGTGGGCGTGCTTGCTGCTCAACGCCTTTTTCGCTTCGCTGACCCACGAGCTGGAGCATGACCTGATCCACTCGATGTACTTTCGCAAACAACGTATCCCGCACAACCTGATGATGGCCCTGGTCTGGCTGGCGCGGCCCAGCACCATCAACCCCTGGGTACGTCGTCACTTGCACCTGAACCACCATAAGGTCAGTGGCACCGAAACCGATATGGAAGAGCGCGCCATCACCAACGGCGAGCCTTGGGGCTTTGCCCGGTTGCTGATGGTGGGCGACAACATGATGTCGTCGTTTATCCGCTTTTTGCGGGCGAAAACCTGGACGCATAAATGGACCATCGTCACCCGCACTCTCAAGGTTTACGCACCACTGGGCTTGATGAACTGGGGCACCTGGTATGTGTTTCTGGGCTTTCATCTGAGCACCTTCGTTGCCACCCTGCTGGGCTCCCCGATTGAGTGGTCAGCGACCACCCTGGAAGTGATGAACGTGGTGAACATTGCCGTGGTGGTGCTGGTCGGCCCCAACGTGCTGCGCACCTTTAGCCTGCACTTTGTCAGCTCGAACATGCACTACTACGGCGATATCGAGCCGGGCAATGCCATCCAGCAATGCCAGGTGCTAAACCCGGTGTGGCTGTGGCCGCTGCAAGCCTTCTGCTTTAACTTCGGCAGCAGCCATGCCATCCACCATTTCGTGGTCAAAGAGCCCTTCTACATCCGCCAGCTCACCGTGCCGTTTGCCCACAAAGTGATGCGCGAAGCGGGCGTGCGCTTTAACGACTTCGGCACGTTCACACGGGCCAACCGCTGGACCCGCACCGCCGAAAACCAGGCCGGCGGCGTAGGTTGGGTTGAACCAAAGGTGAAGCCCAACATGGAGCCCAACGGGCTCCGCATGTAGATCCAAGCGGGACCGACACGCGCCGTCCGCTAGACGGCCTGTTGGGCTTCGCTACGCTCACCGCACGCGGACCGACCCAACCTACGCGCTGACCGACCCAACCACGCACAGGCTTAGGCATGAATATTCTGATCGTCCACGCCCACCCCGAACCACAGTCGTTCTGCACGGCAATGAAAGACCTCGCCGTCACCACCTTGGAACAGGCCGGCCATCACGTACAGGTCTCTGACCTCTACGCCATGAACTGGAACCCGGTAGCCAGCGCGGCTGACTTTGCCGTGCGCAGCAATCCCGACTACCTGGTGTACGCCCTCGAACAACGCCACGCCCATGGCCAGGGCGCGCTCGCCGCCGACATCAGCGCCGAGCTGGACAAGCTATTGGCCGCCGATGTGGTGATCTTCAACTTTCCGATTTTCTGGTGCTCGGTGCCGGCCATTCTCAAAGGTTGGATCGACCGCGTGCTGGTTTCCGGCGTGTGCTACGGCGGCTTGCGCTTCTATGACAAAGGCGGCCTCAGCGGCAAAAAAGCCATGCTCAGTTTTACCCTCGGTGCGCAGCCGCATATGTTCGCCGACGAGCAGGCCATTCACGGCGAATTAAACCTGATGCTGCGCCACCTGCAGCGCGGCACCTTGGCCTATGCCGGCCTGAGCGTGCTGCCGCCGTTTGCCGCCTACCACGTGCCCTATATCGACAATGACGCGCGCACAGCGATGCTCGCCGACTACCGCGAGCAGCTGTTGCGCTTAGATGAATTGCAGCCCTTGAGCTTGCCAAAAATGGCGGCGTTTGATCGGCAGTTAAATCCGCTGCAATGAGCCCTACTGGGGAACTGCGTATACGCGGCGATTGATTGGTGCAGGCAGGCGGCGGCTAATCTGCGGGCAAAAAAAGACCCGCCTAAGCGGGTCTCAAAACTGCCGAGCTGGTGAGCCCTAGGCGAGTTCGTCGAAGCACTCGGCGACAATGGCCAGGCCTTGGTCGAGCTGTGCATCAGGAATGGTGACCGGCATCAGGAAGCGGATGACGTTGTAGTAGGTACCGCACGAAAGCAGGATCAGGCCTTTTTCACGGGCACGGGCAACGATCTTGCCGACCAATTCCGCAGCGGGCTTGTGGGTGTCGCCGCCTTCAAACAGC
>LNAP01000880.1_pt2 | contig 33141 bp, 35 predicted proteins | sample 602601 | NCBI WGS metagenome assembly LNAP01 (sample SAMN02440304, study PRJNA202911) | soil metagenome | biome: Subtropical and temperate rainforests or woodlands; isolation source: soil samples (1 kg each in a 20% v/v slurry with milli Q water) were... ...
ACAGGCGGAAAATGCTCATTTAGAACACCTAGACTCCGCTTTTCCGCCTGTTTTTGCCTTGTCTTGCCTTCGCTCGTGACGTTTTCACACAGTCTGGGTAGGACCGGACTTGTCCGGGAAGGCGGCTTCCATGAAAAAGGCGATCCCGAGGGATCGCCTTTTTTTATTTCACCACTTTCAGGCTCGGTCGACCGCTGGGACGCGGTGGCTCAGTATCCGGTGGCGGACTGTCATCATCCTGCTCGATCGCGTCATCATCCTCAAAGGGAGGCTCCAGATCGAAAACCATACCTTGGCCGTTCTCCCGGGCGTAAATGCCCAGAATCGCCGCCACAGGGACGTACAGGGTGTGCGGCACGCCGCCGAAGCGACCCTCAAAGCTGACCGCTTCGTTATCCATGTGCAAATGACGCACGGCGGACGGCGAAACGTTCAGGACAATCTGCCCATCGTTGGCAAAGCCCTGAGGGACCTGAACCGATGGGTATTCCGCATTGACCAGCATATGCGGGGTGCAATCGTTATCGACGATCCACTCATAAAGAGCACGAATCAGATAAGGGCGACTGGAGTTCATCAACGGCTCCTTAAGCCTTAGCGCATGTCACGCTCGACACCAGACAGACTCGCCTGAAATGCCTCACGCGCAAACTGGCGCTCCATATAATCAAGCAACGGCTTGGCAGGCCGCGGCAACTCGATACCCAGGACGGGTAAACGCCAGAGTATGGGCAATAGACAGCAATCAACCAGACTTTGCTCGTCACTCAGGAAAAAAGCTTTTTCCGCGAACAACGGCGAAACCCCGGTCAGGCTCTCGCGCAGCTCTTTACGCGCCTGAACACGGGCGGTTTCCTTGCTGCGCGGATCCAGAATCAGATCCACCAGTGCACACCAGTCACGCTGGATCCGATGGATCAGCAACCGACTGTTGGCACGCGCCACCGGGTAAACCGGCAACAGGGGTGGATGCGGATAACGCTCATCCAGATATTCCATTACCACCGTCGACTCGTACAACGCCAGGTCACGATCAACCAGGGTTGGCACGCTGCCGTACGGATTCACCTCGATCAACTTCGGCGGATGACGACCCGCAACAACATCAATGATCTCGGCGCTGACACCTTTCTCGGCGAGCACTATGCGCACGCGATGGGAATAGTGGTCGGCGGGGTCGGAGTAACAGGCCAACCGGTTGGTCACGCCCATGGCGGTCCTCCTCGCTTGTTGAATTTATCGAATACAAAAAAAACGAACGCGCCCTGAGGCGCCTCCGATAACGACCGCTTTTGAAGCTGGTGGTCGTCGCGGGCGACAAGATAGCTCATTTACGCAAAGTAAATTCTGCAATCTTTGCCGCCGCTACTATACCCGCCCCGCGCTCACTACCTGAAAGAGGCGCCCGAGGGCGCGTTTCGTCGACAGTCAGTGTTGCAATGATCAGTGATGAATATCTTTCCAGTACTCGCGCTTGAGCAGGTAGGCGAACACGAAGAAAAACGCCAGATAGAGCAGCACGTAGGTGCCGATCCGCTGATGCTGCAGCTTCACCGGGTTTGCCGAATAGGCGAGGAAGGTCACGAGATTCTTGACCTTCTCGTCGAACTGCTCTTCGTTCAGACTGCCGGTTTTCGGCACGATGGTCAGTTGATCACAGGCTTCGTGAGTCAGCGGCGAGCCGGTCAGCGGGTCGTATTGTTTCTTGCCGTCTTCCACAACCTGCACTTGCTTGCAGCCTACAACCTGACGCCCTTGCAGACCCACCAGCACGTTCGGCATGCCGACATTCGGGAAGACCTTGTTGTTCACGCCCCATGGACGCGCCGGATCTTCATAGAACGAACGCAGATAGCCGTAGAGCCAATCCGTGCCACGCACCCGCGCCACCAGCGTCAGGTCCGGCGGTGCCGCACCAAACCAGGCCTTGGCGTCGTTGGACTGCATGCCAATGCTCATGTGATCGCCGATCTTGGCGCCAGTGAACACCAGCTTCTCCAGCATCAGGTCATGAGGAATGCCCAGGTCGTCCGCAACGCGCTCATAGCGCTGGAACTTGGCACTGTGACAGCCCATGCAATAGTTGGCGAAGGTCCGCGCACCGTCCTGCATGGCCGCTTTATCAGAGACGTCGATATCGACGCTTTCCAGTTCCGTGCCGTGTACGGCAGCAAACGAGAGCACTGGCAGAGCAGCAAGAATCAATACAGCAAATAGCTTTTTCATCAGCCAGTCACCCTTTCTGGAACCGGTTTGGTCTTCTCGAGCCGGGTATAAAACGGCATCAGAATGAAGTAGGCGAAGTACAGGAAGGTACACACCTGCGACAGCAACGTACGAGCCGGGGTTGGCGCCAGGACGCCCAACACACCCAGGATCACGAAGGACACACAGAACACCAGCAGCCAGATCTTGCTCAGCCAGCCTTTGTAACGCATCGACTTGACGGGACTGCGGTCAAGCCAGGGCAGCACGAACAGCACCGCAATTGCCGCACCCATGGCGATTACGCCCAGGAGCTTGTCGGGAATGGCGCGCAAGATTGCGTAGAACGGCGTGAAGTACCAGACCGGGGCGATATGCTCAGGCGTCTTGAACGCGTTCGCCACCTCGAAGTTAGGCTTTTCGAGGAAGTACCCTCCCATTTCGGGGAAGAAGAACACAATCGAGCAGAAGACAAACAGGAACACCACCACGCCAACGATATCCTTGACGGTGTAGTAAGGGTGGAAAGGAATGCCATCGAGCGGGACGCCATTTTCGTCCTTGTGCTTCTTGATATCCACGCCGTCGGGGTTGTTGGACCCCACCTCGTGCAGCGCCAGAATGTGCAGGACCACCAGGCCAAGCACCACAATCGGCAAGGCGACCACATGCAACGCGAAGAAGCGGTTCAAGGTGATGCCGGAGATCAGGTAATCGCCGCGGATCCACTGCGTCAGGTCGTCGCCGATTACCGGAATCGCGCCGAACAGCGAAATGATCACCTGGGCACCCCAGTAGGACATCTGGCCCCAAGGCAGCAGATAGCCCATGAAGGCTTCAGCCATCAGCGCCAGGTAGATCAACATGCCAAAGATCCACACCAGCTCGCGGGGCTTCTGATAGGAACCGTAGAGCAAGCCACGGAACATGTGCAGGTAGACCACGATGAAGAACGCCGAGGCACCGGTCGAGTGCAGCAGGCGCAGAATCGAGCCGTACTCGACGTCGCGCATGATGTATTCGACGGAAGCAAACGCCTCTTCAGCTGACGGCGTGTAACTCATGGTCAGCCATACGCCGGTCACGATCTGATTGACCAGGACCAGCAGCGCCAGGGAGCCGAAGAAGTAGAAGAAGTTGAAGTTTTTTGGAGCGTAATATTTGCTGAGATGGTCTTCCCACATTTTTGTGGCGGGGAAGCGGGCATCTACCCAATCCATGAATTTGCTCATCACGCTTTCTCCTGATCAACGCCAATGACAATAATATTGTCCGACTCATAGGAATGCGGCGGCACTGGCAGATTCAAAGGTGCGGGTTGCGATTTGTAGACGCGGCCTGCCAGGTCATAGTGCGAACCGTGGCAAGGACAGAAATAACCACCGACCCAATCCTTGCCCAGGTCGGCAGGCGCTACTTCAGGTCGGAAAGTCGGGGAGCATCCAAGGTGCGTGCAAATACCGATCAACAGCAGGATTTCCGGCTTGATTGATCGCACAACTGGATCGACGTAAGTGGGTTGGACCGAACTTTTGGATTCGGGGTCGGACAACTGACCTGTAATTTTGCCAAGATTTCCGAGAATCTCCTGGGTGCGACGGACGATGAAAACAGGTTGACCGCGCCATTCAGCAATCATCTGCTGTCCTGCTTCGATCTTGCTGATATTCACCTTGACCGGTGCTCCCGCGGCTTTCGCCTTGGCACTGGGAAACCATGACCCCACGAACGGGACCGCAGCCCCCACCGCTCCTGCTGCGCCAACCACAGATGTGGCCGCCACGAGGAAGCGACGCCGGCCTGCATTCACGCCGTCATTGCTCATTCCGTCCTCTCCCATCAGCTTTGTGGCCTGTTAAATCAGGCGTCTACTTAAATAAAATTTAGCTGTTATAAATTTTGCCGAATGGTAATGAAAAACCCTTCATTACACAAGGGAATTGCGTTTGGACATAAAGCCGCAGCCCTTGTATTTCGCGGCTTTCACGGATGAGTCACGTTGTCACACCTAATAGCCACCTACATAATAGACGCACATAAAAAAACGCCCAGCTCCGTGAGGAGGCTGGGCGTTCTTTTTGAACGAAGTGCGAATTAACGCTTCGAGTACTGCGGACGCTTACGCGCTTTACGCAGACCGACTTTCTTACGTTCAACTTCGCGAGCATCGCGAGTAACGAAGCCAGCTTTGCGCAGAGCGCCACGCAGGGTTTCGTCATACTGCATCAGAGCGCGGGTGATACCGTGGCGGATTGCGCCAGCTTGACCACTCACACCACCGCCAATCACGGTGACGTAGATGTCGAACTTCTCGACAGTCTCAGTCAATTCCAGCGGCTGGCGAACTACCATGCGGGCAGTTTCACGACCGAAGAAATTTTCCAGCGAACGGTTGTTGATGGAGATATTGCCAGTACCCGGACGCAGGAAAACGCGTGCGGTTGCGGTCTTGCGACGGCCAGTGCCGTAATTTTGAGTCGCCGACATAATCAACTATTCCGTTAAAACTTCAGTTCTTGGGGCTGCTGAGCAGTATGAGGGTGTGCAGTGCCCGCATAGACTTTCAGCTTACGATACATGTCGCGACCCAGCGGGTTCTTAGGCAGCATGCCTTTGACCGCGGTCTCGATCACGCGCTCAGGAGCTTTGGCGATCAGCTTTTCAAAGTTGATCGACTTGATCCCGCCCGGAAAACCGGAGTGTGAGTAGTAGATCTTGTCGGTGGTTTTGGCACCGGTAACGCGGATTTGCTCAGCGTTGATAACGACGATGTAGTCGCCGGTGTCAACGTGCGGAGTGTATTCCGGCTTGTGTTTGCCACGCAGACGGCTGGCGATTTCAGTAGCCAGACGACCGAGGGTCTGGCCAGCAGCGTCGACGACGAACCAGTCGCGCTTAACTGTTTCCGGTTTAGCAGTATAAGTTTTCATTAATTAGCCTCAGGGGCCGCCCTGATAAATTGAGACGGCGGATCTTACTGAATAGTGCGTACTTTGACAAGGTCAAAGGCAGCCGAAAACAGCCGTTATCGAGGGCTCGGGTCGACACGTTCGGTTTACGGCAAGATTTCTCAGGCAAATGGCGCATCACTTCCACTGCAAAGAGCCGCCGGATTATGCAGATTGCGAAAAAAATTTCAACCTGCTTTTATGTTTCCCTTACCAAAGGAGACGCAAATGGATTATCGCCAACTCGGCAGAACCGATCTCAACGTCAGCGCAATCTGCCTCGGCACCATGACCTGGGGCGAGCAAAACAGCGAAGCCGAAGCCTTTGCCCAGATCGAACGAGCCAAAACGGCCGGGATCAACTTCCTCGATACCGCCGAGATGTACCCTGTGCCGCCAAAACCGGAAACCTATGCCAGCACCGAGCGCATCATCGGCAACTGGTTCAAGAAACAGGGCGACCGCGCTGACTGGATCCTGGCCAGCAAGATCGCCGGCCCCGGCAACGCCATCGAACATATTCGCGGTGGCAGCCTCAAGCACAACCGCGAACACATCGTTGCTGCCCTAGACGCCAGCCTGGCGCGCCTGCAGACCGATTACCTGGATCTGTACCAGCTGCACTGGCCGGAACGCAGCACCAATTTCTTCGGCAAGCTGGGCTACACCCATTCCGATGAAGACTTCACCCCGCTGGAAGAAACCCTCGAAGCGCTGGACGAACAGGTCAGGGCCGGCAAGATCCGCCATATCGGCCTGTCCAATGAAACGCCGTGGGGCACCATGAAGTTTCTGCAGCTGGCCGAAAGTCGCGGCTGGCCGCGTGCGGTGTCGATCCAGAACCCGTACAACCTGCTCAACCGCAGCTTTGAAGTCGGCCTGGCGGAAGTCGCCATTCGCGAACAGTGCGGTCTGCTGGCTTATTCGCCACTGGCGTTCGGCATGCTGTCGGGCAAGTACGAAGGTGGCGCGCGGCCAGCCAAAGGTCGTCTGAGCCTCTACAGCCGCTTCACGCGCTATTTCAACCCGCAGTCCGAGGCAGCCTGCAGTCGTTACGTGGCTCTGGCCCTTGAGCACGGCCTGGAGCCGACGCAGATGGCGCTGGCATTCGTGACACGCCAGCGTTTCGTGACCAGCAACATCATCGGCGCCACCACGCTTGAGCAACTGGACAGCAACATCGCCAGTTTCGAGCTTGAGCTGTCCGAGGAAGTGCTGGCCGGGATCGAGGCGATCCATAAGGATCATCCGAACCCTGCGCCTTGAGTGACAGCCATATGATCTTGTGGGACCGGCTTTAGCCGGGAAAACCCCGGCACATTTGATGCATCTGTATCGCTTGAAATGCCGCTTTCCCGGCTAAAGCCGGTCCCACAAAAGCCGGCCCCACAAAGGTGCTAGCCCAGACAAGCACACCTACAAGCTGCGCGCCACAATCTCCTTCATGATTTCGTTGGTACCCGCATAAATGCGCTGCACCCTCGCATCCGCCCACGCCCTGGCGATCGGGTATTCCCACATGAAACCGTAGCCGCCGTGCAGCTGCACGCATTCGTCGAGCACTTTGCATTGCAGGTCGGTGGTCCAGTATTTCGCCATTGCCGCGGTTGGCACATCCAGTTTCCCCTCCAGATGCAGTTCCAGGCAGCGATCGACGAATACCCGGCCAATCTGCACCTCGGTGGCAATTTCCGCCAGCTTGAAGCGGGTGTTCTGGAATTCGGCAATCGCCTTGCCGAAGGCCTTGCGCTCACGGGTGTATTCCAGGGTCCATTGCAGCGCGGCTTCGGCCGACGCCAACGCGCCAACCGCCACGGTCAAACGCTCCTGGGGCAGCTCCTGCATCAGGTAAGCAAAGCCCATCCCGGCCTGGCCAAGCAAATTTTCCTTGGGTACGCGAACATCCTGAAAGAACAGCTCTGATGTGTCCTGGGCCTTCATGCCGACTTTCTCAAGGCGTTTGCCCTTGGCAAAACCCGGCGTGTCGGCCTCGACCAAAAACAGACTGGTGCCCTTCGCGCCCGCCTTGGGGTCGGTCTTGGCGACGACGATAACCAGATCCGCCAGATAGCCGTTGGTGATGAACGTTTTCGAGCCATTGATCACGTATTCATCGCCGTCCAGCACGGCGGTGGTTTTCACGCCCTGCAAGTCGGAGCCAGCGCCGGGTTCCGTCATGGCGATGGCCGTGACCATTTCGCCCGATACCAGTTTCGGCAGATATTTGAGCTTCAGCGCTTCGCTGCCGTAATGCAGGATGTAAGGCGCGACGATGTCCGAATGCAGGGAAAAGCCGATGCCGGTCAAACCCAGGCGCCCGATCTCTTCGATCACCACCGTACTGTAGAGAAAGTCCGCGGCCATGCCGCCGTACTCCTCCGGCAGATGCGAGCACAGCATCCCCTGCTCGCCCGCCTTGCTCCAGAGCTGGCGGTCGATGTAGCCCTGTTTTTCCCATTGGGCATGGAAAGGCACGGCCTCCTGTTCAAGAAACTTGCGCACGCTGTCGCGAAAAAGTTCGTGCTCTGAGCTGAACAGGGTTCTGGGAATCATGCGGCACCTGAAGGGTGAGAAAGCCGGGATTGGCTTGCAGAGCCTATGCCGATGAAGCCCGCGAGGACACTGGACACATCCGACAAAAAATAAGACGATCCAGCCGTTGCTTGACCACTTTCCCATATAAGAACAACAGAATATGTCGACCCAATCTTCCGCCTCGCTGAGGCGTGTCAGCATCCTGGCCATTGACGGGGTGTTCGCCTCGACCCTGATGCAGGCCAAGGATTTTTTCCACGTCGCCAGCCTGCGCTACAGCAAACAGCTGGGCCTGGGCCGAACGCCCGCGTTCGAGACCCGCCTGGTCAGCCCGGACGGCAAGTCCGTGCGCAGCTTCAGCGACGTGATCCTGCCGGTAGACGGCGATCTTGCTCAAAGCGATGTGATCGTGATCCCGGCATTCTGGGATGACTTTGATGCGTTGCTTCAGCGCTATCCGCAAATCCTGCCCTGGCTGCGCGAGCAACATGCCAATGGCGCGGTCTTGTGTGGCGAAGCCAGCGGCGTGTTCTGGCTAGCCGAGGCGGGTCTGCTGGATGGCAAGGAAGCGACCACTTACTGGCGCTTTTTCGACCAATTCAGTCAGCGCTTTCCCAATGTCCTGCTCAATCAGGAGAAACACCTGACAGACGCTGACAACCTGTACTGCGCTGGCGGGACCACCTCAGCCTGTGATCTTTATATTTACCTGATCGAGCGGTTTTGCGGCGCCAACGTGGCCCAGGCCGTGGCCCGGGACATTCTGTACGAAGTGCAGCGCAACTATTCACCGGGACGCATGGGTTTTGGCGGTCAGAAGCTGCATCAGGACGTGATGATCCTGCAGATCCAGCACTGGCTGGAAGAGCACTTTGCCGACAAGTTTCGCTTTGAGGACGTCGCCCGGGAACACGGCATGAGCATTCGCAACTTCATGCGCCGCTTCCAGAGCGCGACGGGCGACAAGCCGCTGCATTACCTGCAGCGCCTGCGCATCGAAACGGCCAAGGGCCTGCTCTCCGGCACCCGCAAGAGCATCAAGACCATCAGTTATGAGGTGGGCTACGACGATGCGAGCTTCTTTGCCCGCCTGTTTCGCCAGCACACTGAATTATCACCGAATCAGTATCGGCAGCAGTTTCAGCAAGCGGCCTGAAAGCCGCTTGGCCTCCAGCTGCAAGCCGCAAGCCGCAAGCCGCAAGAAGATATGCGCGCACTTCTCTTGCAGCTTATAGCTTGAAGCTTGCTGCTCCCGGCTAGGGCTTATGCGCCCGCGACAGGAACTCGTGGGATTGCATTTCCAGCAGGCGACTGAGCGTGCGCTGGAATTCGAAGTTCAGGCGTCCGCCGGTGTACAGGTCCTTGAGTTCGACTTCAGCCGAGATGATCAGCTTGACGTTGCGGTCGTAGAATTCGTCGACCATGTTGATGAAGCGGCGCGCGATGTCGTCGGTGGTGACGTTCATTTGCTCGACGCCGCTGATCAGCACGGCATGGAAAATCTTGCCCAGTTCGATGTAATCGTTCTGGCTGCGCGGCCCGTCGCAGAGCTCGCGGAAATCAAACCAGGCCACATCGTCACAGGTACGAACGGCGCGGATTTCGCGATTCTCGATCATCAACACATCATTTTCGATGGCTTTGGTACATTCCGGCGTCAGGGCGCGGAAGCTTTTGCGCAGGCTTTCCTGAGCAGCATCGTCAAGAGGAAAGTGGAACAACTCGGCTTGTTCAAGATGGCGCAACCGATAATCCACGCCGCTGTCGACGTTGACGATTTCGGTGTTCTGCTTGATCAGGGCTATCGCCGGCAGGAAACGCGCACGTTGCAGGCCGTCTTTATAGAGACCGTCCGGCACGATGTTCGAGGTGGCAACCAGAGTGACGCCATTCTTGAACAGCTCTTCCATCAGCGTGCCGAGGATCATGGCGTCGGTGATATCCGAGACAAAAAACTCATCGAAACAGATGACCCGCGCTTCGTCGGAAAAACGCTTGGCGATAATCGTCAGCGGGTTTCTTTCGCCCTTGAGGGTGCGCATTTCTTCGTGCACGCGCTTCATGAAGCGGTGGAAGTGAGTGCGGACCTTGTCTTCGAACGGCAAGGCTTCGAAGAAGGTGTCGACCAGATAAGTCTTGCCGCGCCCTACGCCGCCCCAGAAGTACAAACCCTTGACCGGAGCCTGCTCCTTCTTGCCGAACAACTTGCCGAACATGCCCGGCTTGCTGGTGTGCGCGGCGACCAGGTCGTCGTACAAACGCTGCAAATGGCGCACGGCAGTTTCCTGCGCGGCGTCATGGAAAAAGTCGGGGCGCTTCAGATCTGCTTGATATCGTTCTAGGGGGGTCATATTCGTTAGCAAGGCAACAAAAACGGGCCGTCACTGTAGCGACGGCCCGGCAGAATGGCAATCAGTCCTGTTGCGGCGTCAGTGCCGTTTTCAGGCTTTCGATGGCGGCATCCCGAGCCGTGGCATCGGCAAATACCGGACTGTCGGCCACACATTGGCCATCAAGCCACAAGGTGAAGCTATCGCCTTCAGCGCGAATGTCGAGTGCGCCGCCCTGCTGCAACTGTTTGCTGGCAGCGCCTGCAGCCTTGCCGTCGGCAAAATTGCGCGACAACAACAGCTGTTCGCCATCGGCGGCGAGCAGACGGAAGCGGAAACTGCCATCGTCCTCACGGAAGCTGACGAAGCGCGCGCCCTTGGCGGCTTTTTTCTTCCCGGCGGTCGCTACCTGAACGTTGCTGCGGAACGAGCGCAGGCCGACGGCTTCGCGCAGTTCGCCGAGGAACGGCGTGGCGACGCTGCGGGCTTTCGCGGCACCTGCAAACAGAATGTCTTCCAGATCGCTCGGACGTTCGATCAGGCGATGGTAGTTTTCCCGCGCTTCGCCCAGCTGACTGTCCAGCAGGGTGAACAAGCGATTCTTTGCCTCGCCCCAGCCCAACCCCTGCAACAACTCGGAACGGAACTCAGCGTTCTGCTCAGGCGTTGCGAAGGCCTGATAGAGGGTGAACAGGTGCGAGTTGTCCGGGTCTTTCGCTTCGCCCGGCGCACGGGAGTCGGTGACGATGCGCGAAATCGCCTCTTTCATCTCTTTGGCATTGCTGAACAACGGGATCGTGTTGTCGTAGCTTTTCGACATCTTGCGTCCGTCCAGACCTGGCAGCGTGGCGACGCTTTCCTCGATCAGGGCTTCAGGCATAACGAAAAATTCCTTGCCCTGGCCGAACAAGTGATTGAAGCGCTGACCGATATCCCGAGCCATTTCCACGTGCTGGATCTGGTCGCGACCGACCGGCACCTTGTGGGCGTTGAACATCAGGATGTCCGCCGCCATCAGCACCGGGTAGCTGTACAAGCCCATAGTGATCCCGGCGTCCGGGTCTTCGCCGGTTTCGACGTTCTTGTCCACCGACGCCTTGTAAGCGTGGGCGCGGTTGAGCAGGCCCTTGGCCGCCACGCAGGTCAGCAGCCAGGTCAGCTCCGGGATTTCCGGGATGTCGGACTGGCGATAGAAGGTCACGCGATCCACATCAAGGCCGGCAGCCAGCCAGGTCGCGGCGATTTCCAGACGCGAGCGCTGGATGCGCAGCGGGTCATCGCATTTGATCAGGGCGTGGTAGTCAGCCAGAAAGTAGAACGAATCGGCGCCGCTCTCGCGGCTGGCAACGATGGCCGGGCGAATCGCCCCTGCGTAGTTGCCCAGGTGAGGTGTGCCGGTGGTGGTGATACCGGTCAGGATACGAGTGGTCATGGCGGGTCGCTTATCGGGCTGTCATCAATTCGAAAGGCGTGGCATGACCAGATCCTTGAGATCGGTCAGCTTGCCGTGAAAAAAGTGTCCGCATTCTGCCACTTTCAGCAGCTCATGTGGACGCGGCAGCGCTGCGGACCAGTCATACACCACTTGCGGATCGATGACTTCGTCGGTTTCCGGCTGGATCAGGGTCAGCGGGCAGTTCTGTGGCAACTGATCCTGTTCGCCCAGGCGCATGACCGCCGGCGCGATCATGAACAGATGTTTCAGCTGTTCACCGCTGGTTTCAAGCCGCCCAGCCAGGGTTGCCGCGACGTAGCCACCGAAGGAAAAGCCGAACAGGGTGATCGGCAGTTCGGGCTGCTGCTCGCGCAACCAGCGGGCCACCGCCACAGCGTCTTCGACTTCGCCGACACTGGCTTCGGAGGTGCCGGCACTGGCGCCGACGCCGCGATAATTGAAGCGCAGGGTACTCAAACCGGCGTCGCGAGCCGTACGTTGCAGGGTCGAGACGACTTTATTGAGCATCGTGCCGCCCTGTACCGGGTTAGGATGGCAAATCAGCGCCAGGCCTTTGGCATCCGCCAGATCCAGGTAAAGCGCTTCGAGCTGGCCGACTGGGCCATCAATCAAAACAGGGGTTTCGCGCATGAGCAAAAATGAACTCCGTGACCTCGGATTGGGTCGACTCGTCTAGCTGATTGTCTGCCGGTTACGTATCCGTGAGCGTGTCGCGGTATACAGAGCAGGTTCGAGCCGTTAACGTAAAGCAAAGCCGTTTATAGAGGAAGGACTCGTGGAACACTCGCTCTTAGTTTGGTTGTTGCCGACCCTTGCGCTGGTCGCCGGTCTGGTTATCGGTTTCCTGGTCGCACGTCTGCTGCCCAACACCGCCCCCAATGGAACCCAGCGCCAGCTGGATGACGTTCAGGAGCGTTTCGACAATTATCAGAACGAGGTGGTCACTCACTTCAACAGTACGGCTAATCTGGTGCAGAAGCTGTCCCAGAGCTATCAGGAAGTTCAGGAACACCTCGCCGAGGGCGCCAATCGTCTGGCCCTTGATGAACAGACCCGTCAGCGCCTGCTCGCAGCCCTGCACCCGGAAGCCAATACGATCCAGCGTGATCGTCTGACGCCGCCACGTACCGCAGCAGAGCCTCCCAAGGACTACGCGCCGAAAATGCCGAACGCCCCTGGCATGCTGGATGAGCATTACGGCTTGAAAAAGTAATTCGCGACACGCAGCACACATAACCCCGCCATTGGAATCAATGGCGGGGTTTTTTGTGTTTGGTGTGGTGGGAGCGAGCTTGCTCGCGAAGCGGCCGGTACATCCGCCACACTTTTCGAATCTGAAAAGCTTCGCGGGCAAGCCTCGCTCCAACAGGATCAAGCCCACAAACAAAAAACCCGCCATCATCTGGCGGGTTTTGGTTACAGCGTCAGATCAAGGATCAGATCGCGCCACGGTTGCGCAGCAGTTCCAGCACTTGCTTGACGCTTTCTTCCAGGTTCAGCGACTGCGTGTCGAGGACCAGGTCGGCGTTGAGCGGCACGTCGTACGGGAAGGACTCACCGGGAATGTTGTCGCCATCGGCGGCGTACAGGCCTTGTGGGTCACGCTCGCGGCAAACGGCAGGCGACGCCTGGACGTAAACGGTCAGCAGACGATCAGCACCGATCAGCGATTTGGCTTGCTCGCGACCTTCGGCATCCGGCGCCACGAACGCCGCCAGCGTCAGCAGGCCCGCTTCGTTGAACTGACGCGCCACGTGAGCGGCACGACGCCAGTTCTCGGTACGCCCGGCACGATCCTGCGGCAGCCCCTTGTTCAGGTCGTGACGCAGGTTCTGGCCGTCAAGCACGAACACTGCGCGACCCATGTCGAACAGCTTGCGCTCGACCGCATAGGCCAGGGTGCTTTTGCCCGCGCCGGAAAGGCCACTGAACAGCACGGTGGCCGGTTGCTGGCCGAAGCGCTGGGCACGTTCTTCGGTCGCTACATGGGCAAGTTCGCCATGATGATTGGCGCTGCTGCTGCCCACCGCTTTGGCGATGATCATGCCCGCCGCCACGGTGCCATTGGTCAAGCGATCAATGACGATGAACGAACCGGTGGTGCGGTTGCTGTCGTAACCGTCCAAAGCGATAGGCGAATCAAGGCTGACCTTGACGCGACCAATCTCGTTGAGCTGCAACGAACTGGCGGCGCCTTCTTCAAGCGTATTCACATCCACGCGGTGCACGATGCTGGTGATCGAACCCGGCACGTAACTGGTCGCGCGCTTGATGTCGTACTTCTTGCCCGGCAGCATTGGCTCTTCAGCCATCCACACCAACATGGCGTCGAACGCGTCGGTAACCTGCGGCACGTTGTCGGCATGCACCAACAGGTCACCACGGGAAATATCGATCTCGTCTTCCATGGTCAGGGTTACCGCCTGACCGGGACCGGCATGCTCCAACTCACCTTCGAAAGTGACGATGGATTTCACACGGCTGCTCTTGCCCGACGGCAGCACGACGACTTCGTCGCCCTTGTGCACGATGCCGCTGGCCAGAGTACCGGCGAAACCACGGAAGTTCAGGTTCGGACGATTGACGTATTGCACCGGGAAACGCAGGTCGGTGTAGTTGCGGTCGTTGGCGATCTCGACAGTTTCGAGGATTTCCATCAGCGACTGGCCGGTGTACCAGGGCGAACGCTCGCTCTTGTTCACCACGTTGTCGCCCTTGAGCGCCGACATTGGCACGAAGGCCATGGTCGTGGGCTTGAAGGCGATACCTTCGGCGAACTTCAGGTAATCAGCCTTGATCGACTCGAACACGCTTTCGTCGAAGCCGTTGAGGTCCATTTTGTTGATCGCCACGACGATGTGCTTGATGCCCAGCAGCGAGGCAATGAAGCTGTGTCGCCGCGTCTGGGTCTGCACGCCGTAACGGGCGTCCACCAGAATGATCGCCAGGTCGCAGGTCGATGCGCCGGTGGCCATGTTGCGGGTGTACTGCTCATGGCCCGGGGTATCGGCAATGATGAACTTGCGCTTGGCCGTAGAGAAATAGCGGTAAGCCACATCGATGGTGATGCCCTGCTCGCGCTCGGCCTGCAGGCCGTCGACCAACAGCGCCAGATCCACGTCATCGCCAGTGGTCCCGGACTTCTTCGAATCGCGGGTAATGGCTTCCAGGTGATCTTCGTAGATCATCTTGGAGTCGTGCAGCAGACGCCCGATCAGCGTGCTCTTGCCGTCATCGACGTTGCCACAGGTCAGAAAACGCAGCATTTCCTTGCGTTCGTGCTGGCCCAGATAGGCGAGGATGTCCTCGCTGATCAAATCAGATACGTGCGACATGACAACCCCTTAGAAATAACCCTGACGTTTCTTTTCTTCCATGGAACCTGCGCCATCGTGATCGATGACCCGGCCCTGGCGTTCGGAAGTTCGCGTCAGGAGCATTTCCTGAATGATGTCGGTGAGGCTTGTGGCCTCGGACTCGACTGCGCCCGTCAACGGGTAGTCGCCAAGTGTGCGGAAACGGACTTTCTTCTTGACGATGCGTGCCTTGTCCTCATCGCTGAGGTGATTGAGCAGGCGCTCGTCGTCGATCATGATCCAGGTGCCGTTCATCTCGATGACGTCGCGCTCGGCGGCGAAATACAGCGGCACAATCGGAATGCCTTCGAGGTAGATGTACTGCCAGATATCCAGCTCGGTCCAGTTGGACAGCGGGAATACGCGGATCGACTCGCCTTTGTTGACGTTGCCGTTGTACACATTCCACAGCTCTGGACGCTGGTTTTTCGGGTCCCAGCGATGCTTGCTGTCGCGGAACGAGTACACGCGCTCTTTGGCACGGGACTTCTCTTCATCACGACGCGCGCCACCAAACGCGGCATCAAAGCCGTATTTGTCCAGGGCCTGCTTGAGACCTTCGGTCTTCATGATGTCAGTGTGCTTGGAGCTGCCGTGGGTCAGCGGGTTGATACCCTGCGCGACGCCATCGGGATTGACGTGAACGATCAAGTCCAGGCCCAGTTCTTCGACCATGCGGTCGCGGAAGCGATACATTTCCTGGAATTTCCACCGGGTATCCACGTGCATTACCGGAAACGGCAACTTGCCCGGGAAGAACGCCTTGCGCGCCAGATGGAGCATGACGGCAGAGTCTTTACCGACGGAGTACAGCATCACCGGATTATCAAACTCGGCGGCGACCTCGCGGATGATGTGGATGCTTTCCGCCTCCAGCTGTTTCAGATGCGTCAGTTTGTCGACCATGGCTACTCACGGATTGCATTCGTTATTGACCGGGCAAACACCCGGGACGGCCAGCGGGCCGTGTTCGAGGCGGCACTCTAGCACAGCGACTGCTTCTATTCAGGAGGCGGGATAGATCGAAACGATCTATGGATATACCGCCTCGTTTGGGTGATCAGATCGGATTGGAACAGTCGATGAACAGATGCTCCAGCGCAAAGCGCCGGGCCAGATAATCTCCCAGAGCCTGAACCCCGTAGCGCTCGGTCGCATGATGACCGGCGGCGATAAAGCTGATGTTGTTCTCTTGGGCGCTGTGAAACGTCTGCTCCGAGGCTTCGCCGCTGAGGAACAGATCGACGCCGGCCAGCACCGCCTGATCGATGTAACCCTGCCCGCCGCCGGTACACCAGCCAACCCGGCGAATCATCTCGCTGCCTTCGATCAGCAACGGTTCGCGGCCCAGCGCTTCCTGCACGCGTCGGGCAAAATCCCGAGGCATCATCGGCTCGGTCAGGGAACCGACCAGACCAATGACCTTCGGATTTTCCGGATCGAGCGGTCCTTCGACGGTGATGTCCAGTTGCCGCGCCAACTGCACGTTATTGCCAACATCCGGATGCAGATCCAACGGCAAGTGATACGCCAGCAGACTGATGTCGTGCTTGAGCAGGGTTTTCAGGCGACGCTGCTTCATGCCGGTCACGCAAGGATTCTCGCCTTTCCAGAAATATCCGTGGTGGACGAGGATCAGATCGGCCTGGGCTTCCACCGCAGCATCAAGCAACGCCTGACTGGCGGTGACGCCACTGACGATGCGCATGACTTGTGGGCGGCCCTCGACTTGCAGGCCGTTGGGGCAGTAATCCTGGATGCGGGCGCTGCTCAGATAGCGATCGGCTTCTTCTACTAGGGTGCTCAGCGCAACGGCCATGAAAGACTCCTGAATAATCGGTTCAGCGCGGATAGTGTCCTGACTCGGGAAAACGTACACTTTCGTACTGCTTATTTCCGAGACAGGACAGCAACTGCTCGTATAATGCCGCCCATTATGGCGCAGATGGGCGACCAGCCGCAGCGTCGAACAACTTTCAGGACTGCTCAATGTTCAAAGCACTGCGGTTTTTCGGCTGGCCGTTGCTGGCCGGTGTGCTCATCGCTCTACTGATTATTCAGCGCTACCCGCAACTGGTTGGTTTGCCCACTCTGGATGTGAATCTGCAACAGGCGCCACAGACCACTAAAGTTCAGCAAGGGCCGGTATCCTATGCCGACGCAGTGAGCATTGCGGCGCCTGCGGTCGTCAATCTCTACACGACCAAGATGGTTAACAAGACCAGCCATCCGCTCTTCGAAGACCCACAATTCCGACGTTTTTTCGGCGATAACCTGCCCAAGCAAAAACGCATGGAATCCAGCCTTGGCTCGGGCGTCATGATGAGTCCGGAAGGCTACATCCTGACCAACAACCACGTGACTACCGGCGCGGACCAGATCGTCGTGGCCCTCAAGGACGGACGGGAAACCATTGCCCGGGTGATCGGCAGCGATCCGGAAACCGACCTTGCAGTACTCAAGATTGACCTGAAGAACGTGCCGGCAATCACCATTGGCCGCTCGGACAGCATTCGCATCGGCGATGTGGCGCTGGCGATCGGCAACCCGTTTGGCGTCGGCCAGACGGTGACCATGGGCATTATCAGCGCCACGGGTCGCAATCAGCTCGGCCTCAACACTTACGAAGACTTTATCCAGACCGACGCGGCCATCAACCCGGGCAACTCCGGCGGTGCGCTGGTCGATGCCAATGGCAACCTGACCGGTATCAATACCGCGATCTTTTCCAAGTCCGGCGGTTCACAGGGCATTGGCTTTGCGATTCCGACCAAGTTGGCGATGGATGTCATGAAGTCGATCATCGAGCACGGCCAGGTGATTCGCGGCTGGTTAGGCATTGAAGTGCAACCCTTGACCCAGGAACTGGCCGAGTCGTTCGGTTTGAAGGATCGTCCTGGCATCGTGGTCGCGGGTATTTTCCGCGACGGCCCGGCGCAGAACGCCGGCTTGCAACTGGGTGATGTGATCCTGAGCATCAATGGCGAGCCCGCCGGTGACGGACGACGCTCGATGAATCAGGTGGCCCGCACCAAACCCAGCGACAAGATCGATATTCAGGTGATGCGTAACGGCAAGGAAATGAAGCTCAGTGCGGAAGTAGGCATGCGCCCGCCACCGGCGGTGACGCCGGTTGAGCAGGAGTAGTGCAAAATTTGTGGGACCGGCTTTAGCCGGGAAGGCGTCAGTTATAACGACGCCGATGCGGCGAACGCATCGACCTCTTCCCGGCTAAAGCCGGTCCCACCTGCGTCGCTGTTACAACCCTGCCAACCCATCCAGCAACGCCTGATTCTGCTCTGGCGTGCCAATGCTGATGCGCAGGAATTGCGCGATGCGTTCCTGCTTGAAGTGCCGCACGATCACGCCTTGCTCACGCAGCTGCGCCGCCAGCCCTGCCGCGTCGTGGTCGGGGTGACGGGCGAAGATGAAGTTCGCCGCCGAAGGCAACACCTCGAATCCCTTCCCCTGCAATCCCACGATCAGCGCTTCACGACTGGCGATCACTGCATTGCGGGTCGCGTCGAAGTGCTCGCGATCCTCGAATGCCGCCGTCGCGCCGACGATGGCCAGGCGATCCAGCGGATACGAGTTGAAGCTGTTCTTGACCCGCTCCAGCGCTTCGATGAGATCCGGATGGCCAACCGCCAGGCCAACGCGCAAGCCTGCCAGCGAGCGCGACTTGGACAAGGTTTGCGTGACCAGCAGGTTTGGATAACGCTGCACCAGGCCGATTGCGGTCTCGCCACCAAAGTCAATATACGCCTCGTCGACTACGACCACAGAATCCGGACTGGATTTGAGCAGTTTTTCCACAGCTTCCAGCGTCAGCAGGCAGCCCGTCGGTGCATTCGGATTAGGGAAAATGATGCCGCCGTTAGGCTTGGCGTAATCCTCGACGCGAATCTGAAAATCTTCATCAAGCGGCACGGCGTCGAACTCGATGCCATACAAACCGCAATACACCGGATAAAAGCTGTAGCTGATGTCCGGAAACAGCAGCGGTTTGTCGTGACGGAAAAACGCGTTGAAGATATGCGCCAGCACTTCATCGGAACCATTGCCCAAAAACACATGGCTGGCCGGAACGCTGTAGTAACCGGCTACCGCCTGCTTGAGCAGATCGCTGTTCGGGTCAGGATACAAACGCAGGTCATCGGTCAGCTCGGCACGCATGGCCGACAGCGCCTTGGGCGATGGGCCATACGGATTTTCATTGGTGTTGAGCTTGACCAGCTTGGTCAGCTTCGGTTGTTCGCCCGGCACATAAGGCACCAGATCATTGACGAACGCACTCCAGAATTTACTCATCTCAGTTCCCCTGCCCTTCAGTGCTGTCGATGATTCGGTACTCGGCGCTACGCGCGTGAGCGGTCAGAGACTCGCCTCGCGCCAGCACTGAAGCGGTCTTGCCCAGTTCAGACGCGCCCTGCTCCGAGCAATAAATGATCGAGGAGCGCTTCTGGAAATCGTAGACACCCAGCGGCGATGAAAAGCGCGCGGTGCCCGAGGTTGGCAGAACGTGGTTCGGCCCGGCGCAATAATCGCCGAGAGCTTCAGAAGTGTGGCGACCCATGAAAATCGCGCCCGCGTGACGAATCAGCGGCAGCCAGGCTTCCGGATCGGCCACCGACAACTCAAGGTGTTCCGGGGCAATCCGGTTGGCGACTTCAATCGCCTGCTGCATATCCACCACCTTGATCAACGCACCACGGCCATTGATCGACTTGTCGATGATTTCGGCACGTTCCATGGTCGGCAGCAATTTAGCGATGCTCGCCGCGACTTTATCGAGGAACTCAGCGTCCGGGCTGACCAGAATCGCCTGGGCGTCTTCATCGTGCTCGGCCTGGGAAAACAGGTCCATGGCGATCCAGTCCGGATCGGTCTGGCCGTCGCAGACCACGAGAATTTCCGAAGGGCCGGCGATCATGTCGATGCCGACCTGACCGAACACGTGGCGCTTGGCAGTCGCCACATAGATGTTGCCGGGACCGACGACCTTATCAACCTTGGGCACGCTTTCGGTGCCGTAGGCCAATGCGGCAACCGCTTGTGCGCCGCCGATGGTGAAGACCCGGTCGACGCCGGCAATGCAGGCGGCGGCCAGCACCAGTTCGTTGATTTCGCCACGCGGCGTCGGCACGACCATGACCACTTCGGTGACGCCCGCCACTTTCGCGGGAATCGCGTTCATGAGCACTGATGAAGGGTAAGACGCCTTGCCGCCCGGCACGTAGAGCCCGGCACGATCCAGCGGCGTGACTTTCTGGCCCAGCACCGTGCCATCAGCCTCGGTGTAGGTCCAGGAATCCTGCTTCTGCTTTTCGTGGTACATGCGCACCCGATCCGCGGCCTTTTCCAGTGCTTCGCGCTGGGCCGCAGTGATGCGCGTCAAGGCCAGTTCCAGACGCTCGCGCGGCAGGATCAGGTCCGCCATCGAAGCGACCTGCAAACCGTCAAAGCGCTGCGTGTACTCAACCAACGCGGCATCGCCACGTTCGCGCACAGCCTTGATGATTTCCAGCACGCGCTCGTTGACCGAATCATCAGACACACTTTCCCAGCTCAGCAGATGATCCAGATGATGTGCGAAATCAGGGTCAGCAGCATTGAGTCGGCGAATTGCAGTCGGTGCGGTCATAGCGAGAGCCTCATAGGAATGGCAAAAACTCAGGCGCCCTAAACTAGCAGTCGATCCGCTTGGGCACCCGAGAATTCTGGCTATGAGGCGGATAGACGGGCGCGACTCAAGGCCGCGCGGGTAAGTCAGCCGCGGTGTCGTGACTCCACTGCATTGCGCAGGGTGTCGATGAGCGCCTGAATGCGGGCATGCTGCATTTTCATGGAAGCCTTGTTGACCACCAGGCGCGAACTGATCATGGCGATCAATTCCTGAGGCTCCAGGCCGTTGGCGCGCAGCGTATTGCCGGTGTCGACCACGTCGATGATCTTGTCAGCCAGGCCAATCAGCGGCGCCAGTTCCATGGAGCCGTACAGCTTGATGATGTCGACCTGCCGGCCCTGCTCGGCGTAATACCGTTTGGCAACGTTGACGAACTTGGTGGCCACGCGCAGACGGCCTTTGGGCTCTACGGCACCAATGGCACCGGCAGTCATCAGCCGGCACCTGGCTATCTGCAGGTCCAGCGGCTCATAAAGACCCTGGCCGGTGTATTCCATCAACACATCTTTACCGGCAACACCCAGATCGGCAGCGCCATGCTCGACGTAAGTCGGCACATCGGTGGCGCGCACGATCAGCAGGCGCACATCGGCCTGGGTCGTCGGGATGATCAGCTTGCGGCTCTTGTCCGGATTCTCGGTCGGCACGATGCCCGCTTCAGCGAGCAGCGGCAATGTGTCGTCAAGGATACGGCCCTTGGACAGTGCGATGGTCAACATGGGAAACGTCAGTCCTTATCAGGAAACTTTTGTCCGGACGCAAATGGCGCCGCACAACCCTCATGCGAAGAACACCCGGCATGAGGTGGAACGAATCAAAAATCACACAAGTGTCGAAGCACATTCCAGACAGCCCGACCGAACTGATTCGGTCAGGCTGACGGCATGTCAGAAGCGACTAGCCCGGAACGCGACGGATCTTGGCGCCCAGCATTTGCAGCTTCTCTTCGATGCACTCGTAACCACGATCTATGTGGTAGATGCGATCGATCAGGGTGTCACCCTGGGCAACCAGCGCCGAGATCACCAGACTGGCGGATGCACGCAGGTCGGTCGCCATGACTGGCGCGCCTTTGAGAACCTCGGTGCCGGTCACGATTGCGGTATTACCCTCAACCTGGATCTGCGCGCCCATGCGGTGCATTTCGTACACGTGCATGAAACGGTTTTCGAAGATGGTTTCGATCACGGCGCCAGTGCCTTCAGCAATGGCATTGAGCGAAATGAACTGCGCCTGCATGTCAGTCGGGAACGCAGGATACGGCGCGGTCCGGATATTGACGGCTTTGGGCCGCTTGCCGTGCATGTCCAGTTCGATCCAGTCGACGCCGGTGGTGACTTCGGCACCTGCTTCCTGAAGCTTGAGCAACACCGCTTCGAGAATCGTCGGGTCGGTGTCCTTGAGCTTGACGCGACCGCCAGTGGCCGCAGCGGCAACCAGATAAGTACCGGTTTCGATGCGATCCGGCATCACCTTGTAGGTCGCCGAACCCAGGCGCTTCACGCCATCGATGGTGATGGTGTCAGTACCGGCACCGTGAATCTTGGCCCCCATGGCGATCAGGAAGTTGGCGAGGTCGACCACTTCAGGTTCGCGGGCGGCGTTCTGCAGAACGCTGCGACCGTTGGCCAGGCTGGCGGCCATCATGATGTTCTCGGTACCGGTCACGCTGACGGTATCGAAGAAGAAATGGGCGCCGCGCAGGCCGCCTTCAGGCGCCTTGGCCTTGATGTAGCCGCCTTCCACGTCAATGATCGCGCCCATGGCTTCAAGACCACGGATGTGCAGGTCCACCGGACGCGAGCCAATGGCGCAACCGCCAGGCAGTGCAACTTCAGCTTCACCGAAACGGGCAACCATCGGGCCCAGCACCAGAATCGAGGCACGCATGGTTTTCACCAGTTCGTACGGCGCGATCAGGGTCTTGATGGTACGGGCGTCAATTTCAACGCTGAGCTTTTCGTCGATCACAGGCTCGATGCCCATGCGACCAAACAGCTCGATCATGGTGGTGATGTCGTGCAGGTGTGGCAGGTTCTGCACGGTGACCGGTCCGTCGGCCAGCAACGTAGCGGCAAGAATCGGCAGGGCAGAGTTCTTCGCCCCGGAGATGCGGATTTCGCCATTCAGACGAACACCGCCAGTAATAATCAGTTTATCCATAAGAATCTCGACGCCAATTGGCTCAGGTGCGCTCGGCCCATGCAGCGCGGCTGAAAAATTTCATAGTGACCGCATGGATGCTGCCATCGGCGATCCAGGGGTTCAAATGAGCATAGATCTGCTGCTGACGCTTGACGGGGCTAAGGGTAGCCATCTCGTCACTGATCACGTTGAGCTGGAAGTTGCAGCCTTCGCCTTCAACTTCGACCTGGATCTCAGGCAACTTCCCTTCAAGGAAGCTCTTAACTTCTACGGCGTGCATGCTTAACCTCGATTGGCGACCTACGCGCGCGGGTCGGCCATCATACAAAAAAGCCCACTCAATGCGAACCCCGCAACGCGGGACCCGGACGAGGGGCTCATTTAAAGGACATCATTCAGTGGTTGCCGAGCAGCTCGGTCAACTCTGACACCTGGGCAATCTTGCGCATGTCTTCCGGCATCGCGCGAACGGTGACTGACTTGCCTGCGTCCCTGGCGTCGCGCATGAATGCGAGCAACAAGGCGAGGCCAACACTGCTGGACTTCTCGACACCGGCGCAATCGAGCACCACGGTTGACAGCTCGCTCGACTTGATCAGCGCCGAACCCTGCTTGCGCAAGGCCGGACCGGACCGGTAGTCGAGCACGCCAACCAACTGCAACTCACCCGGTGCGCCAAGTCGAATGGCGGACTCAGTCATTGCGCAGCCTGACCAGCAGCGTCAGGCGCTTTTTCCTTGGCCTTGGCCACTTCGCCAGCCCAACCGTTGATGGTTGCATCAAGGTTGTTGCCATTGCGCTGCATCGCGTCGGAGAACTGATCACGGAACAGCTTGCCGATGTTGATGCCGTTGATGATCACGTTGCGCACTTTCCACTCACCGCCAAGCTTGACGAGGGTGTAGGACACTGGGTAGTTCGCCCCGTTGTTGCCCTTGACCAGCATGTCGACGCTGGTGCGGTCGTCGCCTTCAGGCTTTTCCGGGGAAACAGTGATGCCCTGGTTGTTGTACTCCAGCAAGGCATTGCCATAGAACTGCATCAGGCTGCGCTTGAAGTTTTCCTGGAAGCGCTGCATCTGGGCCGGCGAAGCATTACGTGAATACTTGACGGTCATGATGCTTTTGGAAATGCCGTCGGCATCCACCACAGGCCCGACAATGCGGTTGAGTGCATCGTAGAAGGCACTGGGATTGGTTTTGTACTGTTCTTTGTTGGCCGCCAGGTCAGCGAGCAGTTCCTTGGTGGTGCGATCCACCAGGTCATGCGCGGACGGTGTAGCGGCCGCATTAGCCAGCATCGGTAGCACCGCCAGTAATACCAGCAGGCCACGGCGCAAGGTTGAGATCATGTAAAAGCTCCTCATTTGGCGTCTTTACTCACGGTATTGAGCAGGAATTTGCCGATCAGGTCTTCCAGCACCAGCGACGATTGCGTGTCATGGATAGTGCCGCCATCCTTGAGCAGGCTTTCATCGCCGCCCACGCTGATACCCACGTATTTTTCACCCAGCAAGCCGGCGGTCAGGATCGATGCGGTGGAATCCACCGGAAGATTATCAACCTTCTTCTGCAGCTCCATGGTCACCCGACCGGTGAAGGTATCGCGATCAAGATCGATCGCCGTCACCTTGCCAATCGTGACACCGGCCATGCTTACCTTGGCTCTGACAGTCAAACCGGCAATATTGTCGAAATTTGCATAAAGTTTATAGGTTTCGCTGGTGGCGCTGCCGCTCAGACCGCTGACACGCAGGGCCAGCAAGAGCAAAGCCAGTATCCCGGCCAGCAGGAACAGGCCGACACCGGTTTCGATGGTGCGGTTTTGCATCAGAAATCTCCAAACATCAAGGCGGTCAAGATAAAGTCCAGGCCCAGTATGGCCAACGAGGCGTATACGACTGTTTTGGTAGTGGCGCGACTGATCCCTTCTGACGTGGGCTCGCAATCGTAACCCTGGAACACGGCGATCCAGGTCACCACAAACGCAAAAATCATGCTTTTAATCACACCGTTGACCACGTCACCAGTGAAAGAAACGCTGTTCTGCATGTTCGACCAGAACGAACCTTCATAAACGCCGAGCCAGTCGATGGCGACCCAGGAGCCGCCCCAGATGCCGACCACGCTGAAAATCATGGCCAAAATCGGCAAGGAGATGAATCCGGCCCACAAGCGCGGAGCAATGATGTACTTGAGTGGATCGACACCAATCATTTCCAGGCTGGACAGCTGCTCGGTGGACTTCATGTTGCCGATCTCGGCGGTCAGCGCGGAACCCGCACGACCGGCGAACAGCAACGCAGCCACTACCGGCCCCAACTCTCGCAGCAAGGTCAATGCCACCATCTGGCCAACGGCCTGCTCCGAGCCGTAGCTGGAAAGGATGCTGAAACCCTGCAGCGCCAGAACCATGCCGATGAACATGCCGGACACGACGATGATCGCGAGCGACATGACACCGACCGAATGCAGCTGTTTGACCAGCAATTGAAAGCTGCCGCCAATCCCGCCACGACCGAACAAGGCATGGACCAGAAAAATCCCGGATCGTCCCAAAACAGTGACGATATCGATAGCGGCGCGCCCAAGCAGGCGTATCCGCTCTAGTAAAGACTTGCTGCGCATCAGCGCTTCCCCAAAAGATCTTCGCGATAATCCGGCGCCGGATAATGAAACGGCACGGGGCCATCAGGATCGCCGGTCATGAATTGCCGGATACGAGGGTTGTCCGAGCCCATCAGCTCTTGCGGAGTCCCCTGCCCCAGCACCTGGCCATCGCCCACCACATAAAGGTAATCGGCAATGCTGGCGGTTTCGGCCAGATCATGGGAAACCACCACGCTGGTGATTCCCAGCGCATCATTGAGCAGCTTGATCAACCGCACCAGAACACCCATTGCAATCGGGTCCTGGCCCACGAAAGGCTCGTCGTACATGAGGATCTGTGGATCCAGCGCGATTGCCCGCGCGAGCGCTACACGCCGCTTCATGCCGCCGGAAAGCTCGTCCGGCATCAATTCGATGGCGCCGCGTAGCCCCACCGCCTGCAATTTGAGCAAAACAATGTCACGAATCATTTCTTCCGGCAGTTCGGTATGAACACGCAAGGGAAATGCCACGTTTTCGAACACGTCGAGGTCGGTGAACAGGGCGCCGCTTTGAAACAGCACGCCCATGTGCTTGCGTGCGTCAAACAGATCGCTGCGCGACAGCTTGGGCAGGTTCTGGCCGTTGACCCATATTTCGCCGGCAGTCGGGCGCAGTTGTGCGCCCATCAGGCGCAGCAAGGTGGTCTTGCCACTGCCCGAAGGCCCCATGATGCCGGTGACTTTGCCACGGGGAATACGAATATCGACATTTTCGAAGATGCTGCGCGTACCGCGCTTGAAGGAAACGCCCTTCAGCTCGATCGCGTAGGCGTTATCGGCACTCATCAAAGCTCCTTGCGCTACAGACTCACTCTCAGCTGCCTGGTCCCTTGGCGGGCGGCATGCTGTCTAGGTGGGCCGAACAGGCCGCGAACTATACCACTGCAATATCACGCCGCCCAAGCGAGAACCGGAGGAATCAATATCACGACAAATAATTTGCGCCATATCCTACAAAGTTGTAGGCAGTTGCGGATATGTTCACGCGCTTGACAACAAAGTGTGACGATCAAGCGTGAGGGAATCGCGCATTACCGTTATAATCGCCGCCTTTTAGAAGGCAGAACGTTTTTCTCCATGAGCCAGACCAGCGACCTGATCCAGTCAGCACAACGCACCATTCGCCTCGAACTGGAAGCCGTAGAAGGCTTGCTCAGTCATATCGATGCGAATTTCGTCCGTGCTTGCGAGACGATTCTTGCCAGCAAAGGGCGCGTTGTCGTGGTCGGTATGGGCAAGTCCGGGCACATCGGCAAGAAAATCGCCGCCACGCTGGCCAGTACCGGCACCACCTCGTTTTTCGTGCATCCAGCCGAAGCCAGCCATGGCGACATGGGCATGATCACCGCCGATGACATCATCCTCGCGCTGTCCAATTCCGGCACCACCGCTGAAATCGTCACCCTGCTGCCGCTGATCAAGCGCCTTGGCATCAAGATGATCAGCCTGACGGGCAATCCGGGCTCGACACTGGCCAAGGCCGCCGACATCAACCTGAACGCCCGCGTTGAGCACGAAGCCTGCCCATTGAACCTGGCCCCGACGTCGTCGACGACGGCGGCTTTGGTAATGGGTGACGCCCTGGCCGTCGCCTTGCTGGAAGCACGCGGCTTCACTGCCGAGGATTTTGCCTTTTCTCATCCGGGCGGCGCACTGGGCCGACGACTGCTGCTCAAGGTCGAGCACGTCATGCACACCGGCGACGAACTGCCCAAGGTGCAGCGCGGCACGCTGCTACGTGACTCGTTGATGGAAATGACCCGCAAGGGCCTGGGCATGACCGCAATCCTCGAAGCAGACGGACGCCTGGCGGGGATATTCACCGATGGCGATTTGCGCCGCACGCTGGATCGCCCCATCGATATCCGCCTGACCACCATTGATGAAGTCATGACGCTCCACGGCAAGACTGCGCGCCCCGACATGCTCGCGGCCGAAGCCTTGAAAATAATGGAAGATCACAAGATTGGGGCATTGATCGTCGTCGACGAAAACGACTACCCCGTCGGCGCGTTCAACCTGCAGGATCTGCTGCGCGCGGGCGTCATGTAATGGGAGACGAGACCATGACCACGGATTTGCTGCAACGCGGCAAGAACATCAAGCTGGCGATCTTCGACGTCGATGGCGTGCTGACTGACGGCCGACTTTACTTCCTGGAAGACGGCAGCGAGTTCAAGACGTTCAACACGCTGGACGGCCAGGGCATCAAGATGCTCATCGCCTCGGGCGTCACCACTGCTATCATCAGCGGTCGCAAGACCCCGGTTGTCGAGCGGCGAGCCAGCAATCTGGGCATCGCGCACCTGTATCAGGGTCGCGAAGACAAGCTGGTCGTGCTGGACGAATTGCTCGGCCTGCTCAATTTGAGTTACGAACAGGTCGCTTATCTGGGGGATGATCTGCCAGACTTGCCAGTCATCCGTCGTGTCGGACTGGGCATGGCAGTTGCCAATGCTGCCGGTTTTGTCCGACAGCATGCTCACGGTGTTACCAGCGCACGTGGCGGTGAAGGCGCGGCTCGCGAGTTCTGCGAACTGATTCTCAGCGCCCAGGGCAACCTTGAAGCAGCCCACGCCGCCTACTTATAGAAGCCATTTATGTTCAGTAAAAAAATTCGCTCGTTTCTGATCTTCGGCGTGCTGGCTGTGCTGCTCGCCGCTGCCGGTTATTGGAATATCAGCCCTGAAAGCTTCATGGATCAGCCCGTGACGGCCGTGGACGAAAGCGCCATCGATTTCTACGCGATCAACGCCCACAGCGTTCAGTACCTGCCGGATGGCAAGCTGCAGTATGAGATGACGGCAGACAAGGTCGAGCACCTGAAGGCCACCGACGTCACGCTGCTGACCACGCCGGACCTGCAAATGTTTCGCGGCACACTCTATCCGTGGCACATCCAGAGCAAGCAGGGTGAAGTTTCCCCCGGCGGCACTCAGGTTGAATTGATCGATTCGGTTCGTGTGGCACGAACCGATGATAAAAACCGTACGACCATTATCACCAGTAGTCGAATGACCGTATTCCCACAGAAGCAATATGCGCAGACCGAGCAAGCCGTTAGAATCGACGGCGCGGGCGGTGTGACCACGGCCAAGGGAATGAAAGCGTATTTGAACGACGGCAGGATGGACCTGCTGTCCAACGTAAGAGGACAGTATGAGGCTCGTTAAAACCCTTCCTTTCTTGCTCGGCCTGGGCGCAGCACTGGGAAGCGCGAGCGCCTGGTCCCTGCCGACTGACCGCGATCAGCCGATCCACATTCAGTCGGACGATGCGCAGCTTGATGACAAAAAAGGCGTGGCCACCTACAAGGGCAACGTCATCATCACACAAGGCTCGATGAAGATCACTGGCAACACCGTGACCATTACCCGTAACGCTCAGGGCGAAGTCGACGTGTTCACCTCCGTTGGCAACCTGGCTTATTACGAGCAGAAACCCTCGGTGGACAAGCCAATCGTTCAGGCCTACGCCATCACCATTCAATACTACGCGGCGCAGGATCGCATCGTATTGATCGACAAGGCCAAGGTCATCAACGACGGCAACACGTCCGAAGGCGAGAAAATCGTCTACGACACCGTGAAGCAGATCGTCAGCGCCGGCCGCGCCAATGGCAACAAGGTCACCGCACCTCGTCCGCGCATCGACATGGTTATCCAGCCGAAAAAGAAAACCGACCAGCAGAAGGCCCAGTAAATGGCGACGCTGAAAGCCCAGCATTTGGCTAAAAGCTACAAGGGCCGTCAGGTCGTACGCGATGTGAGCCTGTCGATCGACAGTGGGCAAATCGTCGGCCTGCTCGGGCCTAACGGTGCCGGCAAGACCACCTGCTTCTACATGATCGTTGGCCTGGTTCAGGCCGATCAGGGCCGCGTCCTGATCGATGACCTGGACGTCAGCCACCAGCCCATGCACGGCCGCGCGCGCGCAGGTATTGGCTATCTGCCCCAGGAAGCGTCGATCTTTCGCAAGCTTTCAGTCGCCGACAACATCATGGCAATCCTTGAGACCCGCAAGGAGCTGGACGGCGCCGCGCGTCGCAAGGAACTGGAAAGCCTGCTGCAGGAATTCCACATCAGCCATATCCGCGACAACCTGGGCATGAGCCTGTCCGGCGGTGAACGTCGCCGGGTGGAAATCGCCCGTGCCCTGGCCACTTCGCCGAAATTCATCCTGCTCGACGAACCTTTCGCTGGCGTGGACCCGATTTCGGTAGGTGATATCAAGCAGATCATCCATCACCTGAAAGCCAAGGGTATCGGCGTTCTGATCACCGATCACAACGTCCGTGAAACCCTGGATATCTGCGAAACCGCTTACATCGTCAACGATGGGCAACTGATCGCCGAAGGCGATTCGGAAACCATTCTGGCCAACCAGCTGGTGAAAGAGGTTTACCTCGGTCACGAGTTCCGCCTGTAATTGCTGCGGTGTCTCGCTTCCCCAAGCGAGCAATGCCCGAGTGTTTTCGATGATGAAGCTTTAATTGCCATCACACTCTAGGCAAACACTTCGGTTTCAGGCATATAATTTGCTTATGTAGACGCCCCGGCGCCCTGATAGTGGATGGCGCATGTGCGCCGGCGAATAAGGTGTTAGCCCCAGCCATGAAACCATCGCTAGTCCTGAGAATGGGCCAGCAGCTGACGATGACGCCGCAGCTGCAACAGGCCATCCGCTTACTCCAGCTTTCGACTCTGGATCTCCAACAGGAGATTCAGGAAGCGCTGGAATCCAATCCTATGCTGGAACGCCAGGAAGAAGGCGACGATTTCGACAACGCCGATCCACTGGCTGACAATATCGAGCAAAAGCCCAATCCTGATGTTCAGGAGCCGACGTACCAGGAATCCGCCCCGACGGTCGACAACCTGGAAGAAGGCGAATGGAACGAGCGTATTCCCAACGAGCTGCCGGTGGACACCGCTTGGGAAGACGTCTATCAGACCAGCGCCAGCAGTCTGCCCAGCAATGACGACGACGAATGGGACTTCACCACCCGCACATCCGTAGGTGAAAGCCTGCAGAGCCATCTGCTCTGGCAGCTGAATCTGGCGCCGATGTCTGACACTGATCGCCTGATTGCGGTAACGCTGATCGATTGCATCAACAATCAGGGTTATCTGGACGAAACACTCGAAGAAATTCTCGACGCCTTCGATCCCGAACTCGATATCGAGCTCGACGAGATCGAAGCCGTTCTGCACCGCATCCAGCAGTTTGAACCGGCCGGTATCGGTGCGCGCAACCTCAGCGAATGCCTGTTGCTGCAATTGCGTCAACTGCCAGCCAAGACCCGCTGGCTCGCCGAGGCTCAACGGCTGGTCAGCGATTTCATCGACCTGCTGGGTGGCCGCGATTACGGTCAGCTGATGCGTCGCATGAAGCTCAAGGAAGACGAGCTGCGTCAGGTGATCGAACTGGTCCAGAGCCTCAACCCACGGCCGGGCTCGCAGATCGAATCCGCCGAAGCCGAATACGTCGTTCCCGATGTCATTGTGCGCAAGGACAACGAACGCTGGCTGGTCGAGCTCAATCAAGAGTCCGTGCCTCGCCTTCGCGTCAATCCGCAATACGCCGGATTCGTACGCCGCGCCGACACCAGCGCCGACAACACCTTCATGCGCAATCAGTTGCAGGAAGCCCGCTGGTTCATCAAGAGCCTGCAGAGTCGCAACGAAACGCTCATGAAGGTTGCCACGCAGATCGTCGAGCACCAGCGCGGCTTCCTGGAATACGGCGACGAAGCGATGAAGCCGCTGGTCCTGCATGACATCGCTGAAGCGGTCGGCATGCACGAATCGACGATTTCCCGCGTGACCACGCAAAAATTCATGCACACGCCTCGCGGTATCTACGAACTGAAATATTTCTTTTCGAGCCACGTAAGCACCTCCGAGGGCGGTGAGTGTTCGTCCACGGCGATTCGCGCGATCATCAAAAAACTGGTTGCCGCCGAAAATCAGAAAAAGCCGTTGAGTGACAGCAAGATCGCTGGTTTACTGGAGGCACAAGGCATTCAGGTAGCTCGTCGCACAGTTGCTAAATACCGCGAATCACTGGGCATTGCGCCATCTAGCGAACGCAAGCGACTGATGTGACCCGGCAAGGGTAAAGACGTGGCGCGCACACTCCGCAGTCGTTTTTATCCAGGCCCCGGCTGCCGGCCAAAGCGTTCCAGTGGCAGGCAACAGCCTGCCTCTTTATGCACTGGCAATAAGGAGAAAACGGTATGCAAGTCAACATCAGTGGGCATCAACTGGATGTGACCGACGCCATGCGCACCTACATCACCGAAAAACTCGGGAAGCTGGAGCGCCACTTCGACAAGATAACCAATGTGCAGGTCATCATGGAGGTCGAGAAGCTGAAACAGAAAATCGAAGCCACCCTGCACATCCCCGGCGCGAAGGTAGTCGCTAACGCGGAACATGACGACATGTACGCGGCAATAGACCTTCTGACCGACAAGCTAGACAGACAATTGCTCAAGCATAAGGAAAAGCAGATCGGCCACCTTCAGGGTGCGACGGCTCGCTGATACCCCCACACATGATCCGACTCGAAAACATCCTGACCCCCGGCCGTTCACTCGTGAACGTGCCGGGCGGCAGTAAGAAACGCGTACTCGAACAGATAGCCAGGCTGATCAGCAAAGAAGTGCCTGATCTGGCAGAGCAGACTTTGTTCGAAAGCCTTGTTGCCCGCGAAAAGCTTGGTTCAACCGGCTTTGGCAACGGCATCGCTATCCCCCATTGTCGCCTGAAGGGGTGTACATCTCCCATCAGCGCGTTGCTGCACCTGGACGCACCTGTTGATTTCGATGCCATTGATGGTGCGCCTGTGGATCTGCTGTTTGTCCTGCTGGTCCCGGAAGCTGCCACCGATGCACACCTGGAGCTATTGCGCCAGATCGCCAGCATGCTTGATCGCAAGGAAGTACGTGCTCTCCTGCGCGGCGCTGTCAGCAATGAAGCGCTTTATCAGGTGGTACTGGACGAGCAGAACGGGCATTAACCATGCGCATGATTATTGTCAGTGGCCGTTCAGGCTCCGGTAAGAGTACGGCCCTGGATGTATTGGAGGACAGCGGCTTCTATTGCGTCGATAACCTCCCCGCCGGCCTGCTGCCTGAGCTTGCCGAACGCGCGCTGATCAATACCGAACTGGCCGAGCCCCTGCTTGCCGTCTCCATCGACGCGCGCAACCTGCCAAGCCACCTGACTCGCTTCCCGCAAATGCTTGAAGAAGTACGTTCGCGCAACATTCAGTGCGATGTGCTTTATCTGGATGCGGACGAAGCGACGCTGTTCAAGCGCTTCTCGGAGACCCGTCGCCGCCATCCACTGAGCACCGCGAATCGCTCGCTCGCCGAAGCCATCCGGGACGAAACCGCTTTATTAGGCCCGATCATCGATCTGGCCGACCTCAAGATCAACACCACGCATTTGAATCTCTATCAGTTGCGCGACACGCTGAAACTGCGCTTGCTGAACAAGCCGGAACCGGGCACTGCGTTCCTGATCGAATCGTTTGGCTTCAAGCGCGGTATGCCGGTGGATGCCGACCTGGTTTTCGATGTTCGCTGCCTGCCCAACCCCTACTGGAAGCCGGAACTGCGCGAACAGTCGGGCCTTGACCAACCGGTGATCGACTACCTCGCTGCGCAGCCGGACGTCGAGGAGATGTTTCAGGACATTTTTGCTTACCTCAACAAATGGCTGCCCCGCTTCGCCGCCAGCAATCGCTCCTACGTCACCATTGCCATTGGTTGCACCGGCGGGCACCACCGCTCTGTTTACCTGACCGAGCGCCTCGGCCAGG